>Ga0214921_10000274_pt1 | contig 101594 bp, 99 predicted proteins | sample LL1505_MetaG_FD_177992 | JGI IMG/M metagenome (GOLD analysis project Ga0214921, IMG submission 177992) | Freshwater microbial communities from Lake Lanier, Atlanta, Georgia, United States - LL-1505 | ecosystem: Environmental > Aquatic > Freshwater > Lake | place: USA: Georgia | collected... | reverse complement strand
AATTTGGGTACGTCTTTCGTTTACGTGCACGAGCACGTGCAGGTGCAGGTGGTCCCACGTAAACGTGCTCGTGCACTTGCTCGTAAACGTGCCCGATTTGCCACTTCTGCCATCTTAGCTCGGCTACTGTATGACCCTGAATTCGGGTACGTTCACGTTTACGTGCACGAGCAGGTGCACGAGTTCGCGCACGTGCTCGTGCACTTGCTCGTAAACGTACCCGAGCTTAGCATCAGCTGGATCGAAGGCAGAGCTTCGAAAGCATTGCTCCGATTCTTGTAAGTAGCTGTTTACCAGTTTGATATTCCTCAGGGGAGACGAGGCTTAGCGCGTTGAACAGGTCAAAGATCGCGCCACACTCCATGACGGATCCCCGCGCTATTGAGAAATATCTCTGTTTATCCAGCGGTCTGAGCTTGCCTGCGCCTTCCGCTATATTCAGAAGAATCGAGAAAGATGCGCGTTTAAACTGATCCACAAGCTCGCCGTTCCCCCGCGGAAGACGACTGCCAATCGCCGCAGAAGAGATGACAAACTCTAGAGCAACCTGGTAAACTTTTAGTTTTTCATAGTCAAGCATAGTGATTTGTTCGGTCTAAATTCCAATAAGTTGCTTTGCACGTAAACGTGCTCGTGAACGTCCCCGATTTATCACCTCTGCCATATTAGCTCGGCTACGATCCGACCATGAATCGGGTACGTTTACGTGCACGAGCACGAGCAGGTGCCCTAAATAAGCTTTATATGGCTATTCCCACGTAAACGTGCTCGTGCACTTGCTCGTAAACGTGCCCGATTTGCCACTTCTGACATCTTAGTTCGGCTTCTGTATGACCCTGAATTCGGGTACGTTCACGTTTACGTGCACGAGCACGTTCACGTGGCCGCATTTTATTCATTGTTTTGTCTGCCCCCAATGCTACAGTAAAAGCGAATTATTCCTATGAACGATATCCCCTATCTCTTTCTCGCTCTCTTTGCTTTCCTGGCTGGCTTGGTTGACTCTGTCAGTGGTGGCGGAGGCTTGATTCAACTTCCAGCGCTCTTAGTCGCGTTTCCAAACGCTCCTATCGCGCTTATCTTTGGAACAAATAAATTCGCCAGCGCGTTTGGGACGGCGGTCGCGGCCACACGATTCTATCGCGCTCAAACTTTACCGATTAAGACCGTTGTCACTGCCGGTGGTATGGCTTTTATCTTCTCGTTCCTAGGAGCCCGCTCGGTATCGCTTCTTGATCCCTCTCTGATCAGGCCGGTTGTGATAGTGGCCCTGTTTATCGTGCTGGCTTACACGGTTTTTAAGCCATCTCTAGGTAATACCCACGCCCCTAAACTCAAACCAAGCAAGGAACGTATAGTTGCCGGCTGCATCGGCGGAGTGCTTGGTTTCTATGACGGCTTCTTTGGCCCTGGAACTGGGAGCTTTATGCTTGTGGCATTAGTTACCCTCCTAGGCTTTGATTTCATGCGCGCTAATACGTTGGCAAAGGTGATGAACCTATCAACGAACATCGCGGCGCTGGCTTATTTTATACCGACTGGAAATGTGAATTACAGTTTAGGAGTCGTAATGGCGCTAGCTAATATCGCCGGCTCTCTTGTTGGTGTGAAACTAGCACTAACCAAGGGCGCGCGCTTCGTGCGCATTGTGCTGATAGTCGTTGTACTGGCGCTGCTTATTAAACAACTAAGTCAGTTGTTTTGAGAGTAACCAGCCACAGCTTCGGCGAATCTTCTCAATATCTCAAGATCGCTATGGATGAACTGGTGTACCCGCCCCCAATCAATCGAGGCGTAACGGTGTACCAGCAGATTCCGAAACCCCGCGGCTCTACTTAGGTCATCAGCAAGCTCCCGAGAGATCACTCCGTGCTTACAGAGATCTTGAAAAGCTCCGGCGGCTGAAGTTCCAGCTACATCATCAAAGTCAGCTCCTATGTGCGCCGCTATGTCTAGACAGCTCTGGATAGCCCGCTCTAAATTTACTGATACGATATCTTGAATGTCGTAATCTTTCTCCAGCAGATCGCTAGAAGCTGGCCTCTTAGACTCAATGCGGGCCACGCAGTTTCGGAGATTTTCCAGCTTGGTGTTAATTACCCTTTTTTCCATTCAAAAAACGCTCCCTTCGCGCTTTAAGCATAAGATCATAAAGTGGCATAAAATCGGACTCCTCACTGAGTCTCCTCGCCATAATATTTCCGTAAAGCTCAGCGTCCCGATTTACTAAAGTTTTTCTGCCCGCCAGTATCTGTTGCAGTAGGAGTCCACTCGTCTCGCGCAGATCTACTAAATCGACCTCGCGCTTAATTAACGCAGAAAGCGCTTGCGCCTTATGAATCTTTTCATCCACTGTCATTCGCCTGGGGTAAGCCACGGCGACATCAAGGTCACTTCCGGCATGATGGCGACCAGAAGCAAAAGACCCAAACAACAGCGCCAGCCGGAGATCTGGGTCTCCCTCAAAAAACGCTTTTGTTTGGGCTATTACATCACTCACTACTTACCCAACACCTCTTGCATCTTAGCGCCGATCTCGTGTGGGGATCTTACGATATGAACTCCAGCGGCTGAGAGTGCTTTGAATTTAGCCTCTGCTGTGTCATCGCCACCGCTAATAATAGCTCCAGCGTGACCCATACGACGGCCTGCTGGGGCTGTGGCTCCAGCGATGAAGGAGACTACTGGCTTCTTTAAATTAGCTTTAATCCAGTTAGCGGCCTCAACCTCTGCGCTTCCACCGATCTCTCCGATCATTACGATAGCGTCTGTATCAGCATCGTCCTTAAAGAGCTTTAAGCAATCGATGAAGTTTGTTCCGTTTAGAGGGTCTCCTCCGATTCCGATACAGGTCGATTGTCCCATACCTAAACCAGTCAACTGGAATACCGCCTCGTAGGTTAATGTTCCGCTACGTGAAACAACACCAATTCTTCCTGGCTTGTGAATGTGCCCTGGCATAATTCCAAGCTTACACTGACCGGGGGTGATAACTCCTGGGCAATTTGGTCCGATAAGCCTTGTGCGCTTGCCCTCCATAAAGGTCGCGACCTTGAGCATATCAAGAACCGGGATACCCTCGGTGATACAGATTACTAGATCTAGATCAGCGTCAACCGCCTCCATGATAGCGTCAGCGGCGAAAGGAGGTGGAACGTAAATGATCGATACGTTAGCGCCAGCCTGCTTCTTTGCCTCATGAACCGTGTCATAAAGCGGAATACCCTCGAAATCCTGGCCACCCTTTCCTGGTGTCACACCAGCAACCATCTGAGTACCGTACTCACGGCACATACGGGTATGGAATTGGCCGGTCTTTCCGGTGATTCCTTGAGTTACTACTCGTGTGTTCTTATCTACTAATACGCTCATGGTGATACCTTTGCTCTTTAAAATTGATCAATAAAGATTACTTAGCTAACGCGACTATCTTCTTTGCCGCGTCATCCATCGTGTCCGCTGGAGTTATCGCTAAACCTGACTCGGCTAACATCTTGCGTCCGAGATCTACGTTGGTTCCTTGTAATCTAACGACTAGTGGAACCTTTAAGCCAACTTCCTTCGCGGCCTCTATCACACCAGTAGCGATTACATCGCACTTCATGATTCCACCGAAGATGTTAACCAAGATCCCCTTAACTTTTGGATCCGAGAGGAGGATTCTGAAAGCCTCAGTAACGTTCTCTTTAGTCGCTCCACCACCTACATCGAGGAAGTTAGCTGGCTCTCCGCCAAATGACTTGATGATATCCATCGTCGCCATAGCGAGGCCGGCTCCGTTTACGAGGCAGCCGATATTTCCATCTAATCCTACGTAGCTTAGGCCATACTTCTGCGCGCGGAGATCACGAGGATCCTGCTCATCGTAATCCATCATGGCGCGAATCTTAGGCTGTCTAAATGAGGCGTTATCCTCAAGAGCAACCTTAGCGTCTAATACAACAAAGGTATTCTCTTTGGTTAGAACGAGCGGATTTACCTCTAACATAGCTAGGTCACATCCAACGAAAGCTTTGTAGAGTCCACTAACTACCTGCGTAAAGTGTTTGCGAGCCTCTAGAGGAATACCTAGATCGATAGCTAACTTGCCGGTCTGATACGCTTGCAATCCCACCTTTGGATCGATCATCACGTTAAGGATCTTCTCGGGTGTCTTGTGTGCCACCTCTTCGATCTCCATACCACCCTCTGTTGAGGCGATGATAACGATTCCACGCTTAGCGCGATCTACTAAGAGACTTAAATAATACTCCTTAGCGATGTTGCATCCAGCTTCAACGTATACCTTGCGAACAAGCTTTCCAGCCGCGCCGGTCTGTGGAGTTACTAAAGTCATCCCGAGGATCTTCTCAGCGTGAGCTCTAGCATCGGCTGTGTTCTTCGCTACCTTTACACCACCAGCTTTACCACGACCACCAGCGTGAACCTGCGCTTTAACAACACAGACTCCACCACCTAGTAGGTCAGCAGCGGCCTCGGCCTCTCCTGGTGTATAACAGATGTGTCCAGCTAATACAGGAAGACCGTACTCTCTAAGCACCTGCTTGGCTTGGTATTCATGAAGATTCATAACTTAATACTCCGCTAAAGGATTTCTTATTTAATTTGAATAACTATAGGATCGCTAAAAGCTGCTTTACGCGCTCTGCTGACTCGTTAAGCGCCTTCTTCTCGTCGGCGTTTAGCTCTATCTCTACGATCTTCTCGATTCCGTTTTTACCGATAACAACTGGAACTCCGATGTACATACCTTTTAGTCCGTACTCACCATCAAGCATAGCGGCTGCCGCTAGCACACGACGTTGATCAAAGAGATATGCCTCTACCATTTGAATCGCAGAGGCGGCCGGCGAGTAGAAAGCTGAGCCAGTCTTTAGCAACGCTACAACCTCACCTCCAGCGCCACGAACGCGCTTCTCGATCGCGTCCAAACGGTCTGACTTGATTAAATTACCAACCGGGATTCCATTGCATGTTGTGTACGAACGCACTGGCACCATGTCATCTCCGTGACCGCCCAGAACAAACGCGGAAACGGACGAAACAGAAACGTTAAGCTCCTCAGCCAAAAACGCCTGGTAACGGGCCGTATCGAGAACTCCCGCCATACCAACTACACGCTTAGCTGGGAATCCTGTCTCCTTCTGCATCAGGTAAACCATGGCGTCGAGTGGGTTCGTAATCACGATTACGAAAGCGTTTGGGGCGTGCTCTTTAATACCCTTCGCTACGTTACGGATGATCTCCGCGTTAGTCTTAACTAGATCATCACGGCTCATGCCTGGCTTACGCGGAAGACCAGAAGTTACTACGCATACATCAGCTCCGGCGATGTCAGCGATGTTGTTCGTTCCAGTTACTTTAAAATCAAGTCCGAAAACCGGAGCTAAGTGCGATAGATCAAGCGCCTTGCCCTGAGGCATTCCATCAACAACATCAAAAAGAACTACGTCTCCTATGTTACGTTGTCCGCATAGAAGCGCTAACGTTCCACCGATCTGACCTGCTCCGATAAGAGCTACCTTTCTTCTTCTAATCTCTTGTGCCATCTCTCTATATTCTCCTCGTAAAATTGCCTTCGGGTTAAGGGCTATCCGCCTTAATTAGCACCCTTTTCTGCCGCATTTGTTTCGGGCTCCTTGCGGCCATTATTCTGCGCCGAAGCGGTCCTGGCCGCAAGACCTTCAACGATACCCAACTGTTGAATCAACTGGTTAGTGTCGGTCTTTGATAGGTCTAGAGCCCCATTAGCCCCCTGGGCTACTGCCACAAACTTAGGATCGGCCTGAGCCAACTGCTTGGCCACCTCGAGCCGCAACATAGCTTTGCCGCCCTTACCCGACAGAGCGGCGATCTGTTTACGCATCCCTTCAATCTCGGCGTTTCCTTCGGCTGTAATAGCTTTAGCCTCGTTGGCCTTAGCTGCGTAATAGCTATCACCTTGATAGGTTGACTGCTCCTTATACCCCTTAGCCTCGGAAACTCGCGCGTTATAGGTGCTCTCTGCTTGCGAGTACTCGGTGCGCTTCTTGGCGCGCACAGTCTCTATTCTGCTACGCTCACCTTCAATATCCTGTTCCTTCTCTTGGATATCACGGAGACGGTCCTGATAACTTGTATCCTCGCTGCCGTCTTTAAGGAGTCTTACAAAACGATACTGCTTTAAGTTTATCGCCTCTACGTCTATTCCCCACTGCGACAGAGTCGCGCGGGTAGCTTTAAGGGCTTCATCAACTGTATCGTTGCGCTTCTTGTCGTCACGGAACTCGGCTGTTCTTAGCTTATTCATCTGGGTGCGGATCTCCGAACTAACGACAGAGACCACAAGCGCCCGCACATCTTCGTCGTTACGAGCGACCTCTTGTACAAGCTTAACGAGGCTACTTGGCTCTGGCGACACTCGGTAGCGCACCGTTAGCTTTAGCGCGGCCTCGTTTCCATCTCTGGCGCGGGTATGAACATCCTCGGATTGCACTAGCTGACCAGCGCCCTCTGCCATTCCGCGGCCCCAACTTAAGTATTGCGGCGATGTATCGAAGCGATAGATTGACTCCCACGGCAACACGACTACAGTCTCTAGTGGTGATGCTACACTATTTGGACCGCCAACACCTCCACCGATAATCGGCGGCAAGCGCCTGAATTTTACACCGTACTCAGTGGCACCCATATTTTGTAATCCCGTATCGCACCCTGAAACGGTGACGATAAGAGCTAATGCCGAGAGCGCCTTCGGAAGATAAACTTTACTTCGCATTTGTTGCCTCCACGCTATCCATTCTGGCCTTTCCATCAACTCCAGCTAACTTTTTGACCCATTGATCTAAGTCGTACGGATCGACATTAGCGACCACGCCACCTTTTAAAGTCCTTAAGACATTCGTTAACTGCAGCGCCACGTAAACATCACTTCCTACCTGCGAGAGAACATCAGCCCTCTGTTTATCAACTGCCGCCTTGGCTTCAGCAACCAAGAGATCGCCCTCGGCGATTTTTTGGCGTCTATAAAGATCACCCTCTGAACGGATCTTATCAGCCTCGCTGGTGCCCTGCTTATCGAGATTTTTGATAGAGACATCTCCATCCGCGGAAACCTTATTTACGTCACGTTGCGCTGCAGCGAAATCTCCCGCTACTTTATTAAAGGCTGATTCCAACTCCTGTAGATTCTTTTTAAAGATCGCTTGGTCGATCTCCTCTCGGTACGTGTAACGCCTCAACAAAACACTCTCGACTTTGATCCCTAACGGCGCGAGCGATTGACGCAAAGCGTTCTCGGCCGCTGACACACGCTCCTGGCGAGCTTTTGGATCGTAAAAATCGACTGTTGAAAGCGACCCTAGGGACCTCTTTAACTCGTTATCTGCTGCCTGCGCCAAATACTTAAGCCACTGCGTCTCGGTAGCTCCAACCTTGTTAATCAGATCTGCCGGACCTCCATGACCCGCGGTTTGGTTGGCCTCTTTAAAGAATCGATAAAGGATCGAGACATCGATATCGACCGTTGTTCCATCTGTGGTTGGAACATCAAGAGAACCGAAGCTGTTTGGGTTACTCTTAGTGTCGCGATCGAAATCGACTACTCTTACAGTCTGGGGAACTGGATAGATCGTCGAATACCCAGGGATAGTCCAGTGATAACCCGGTAAGAGTGAGTGGGCTATTAAGCCCTGCTTTGGACCAAAAGCTATCTTTCTCACACCAACTGCGCCGACAGGAACAACTGTTCCAAACACGAACGCTAGCGCCACAACCGCGGCTACAAGTAATAATACAAAAGTACCCAGCGCCGGTAGCCACGCTCCCCGCTCCTGCGCACCATTCGATAAAGGCCCAGAGCGATGCCTATTGTGAGTTTGCATGAGAGTCACCTTAAGGATTAAATTTTCCGAGCCGGAGTATACGTTATTTATGTGTTCAAGAGCGAGAGGTATCAAGAACAATGGAGGTTATCCCCATAGGAACGCGGGAAAGCCTCTCTGGCGCGAGTTTTGCGTCTTATCCGTATCTGACCTATACTTCCCTCTTAAAAACTTGCAACTCAAGCTTTAGGAGAAACACCATGGACGCTACAAAAATAGAGACTTTCATGCGGCTAGCTGGCCAATCGGTGCAGGACAAATTACACAGTGGAGACCCGGCGCAGAGAGCCCTCGGGGCGCAGCTACTCCTATCTGAGGTCCTTGAATATGTAATTAAAGGTCTCGGGGTAATACCTGAGTTCGCGGGAACTAAAATTACCTCACCCGACGCTCTTTCATATCACGCCGATCACAGTCCGGACCACGAAGAGATGGTCGACGGGTTAGCTGATGTAGCCTACACGATGTTCTGGAACTCTTGCGCTTTCGGGGTTCCACTAGAGGAGGCGTTTGCGCTGGTGTGCGACAACAACCTTGAGAAATTCGTCAAATTAGCCGGGTGGTCAAAGGGCGAAGGCGAGCTAGCGCGTGACGATTGGCACTGTGGATTAGAGGTCTCGTGGCCATCAGAGGTCGCGACGGTTTCTGTTTTAAAGATCGGAGCTGACTTCTTTGCTGTCGGCAAGGATGCTCGCGGTAAAGTTCGCAAGCCATCGACATACAGACCTGTTGACCTGTCACGCTTCCTTAAGGAAGTTGCCTAAACAAAACGGGATCAAGAGTCGGATTGATACGATGCCAGCCGCTCCCCACGTAATAGTGATACACGGCTTAGGGCGGACCGGTTTTGATATGACGCTTTTGGCTAAACGATTAGCCAAAAGCTTCCCGCAATCAAGGATCCATAACTTCTCATATCCTTCGCGCAGCCTCTCGCTTGACGAAGCTACTGAGCAGTTAGGGAGATATGTGGATGCAATCACAAGCGATGCCCCTGTGTCTTTTGTCGGACACTCCCTAGGCGGAATCGTGGCGCGAAATCTGGATCTAAGCGGGGTTTGCGCAGCTCCACTGCATAGGTTGGTTACCTTAGGCTCACCTCACGGAGGTGCCACAATCGCGCGGTATCTGGGGCGATACTCGTTGGCGAGAACGGTCTTTGGTCCAGTGCTAAGTGATTTAGGCTCGCTGAATCTCTGCGCAAATACAAAACAGCTTGAGATCGGTTGTATTGTAGGCGCGACGGGAACTAGATATGGATTCCTGCCGGTATTTGGCGCGGATAACGACGGGCTAGTTTTAGCTAGAGAAGCGTCATTTAGCGGACAAAGCGATCAAATTACGACATTCTCTTTTCATGGACTAATGCCTTTTAGTAAGCGATTGGCCACCCTTGCTGGGCGATTTCTGGAGACTGGGAGGTTTTAATCTCCCTGGCAAACAACCCTTTTTCCTGTTAGAGTTAGAGCGGTCTGTTTATGTCATCTGGCTTAGTCGCAATATCCGAATACATCCCTAAACGTGAAGCTCTGCTGGTACGTGTGGATCTCTCAGATTATCTGATCGATTACTACCTCCATAGAAAAGACCACGCTCCAGATACAACCTATGAACACGACTCCAAGCTCAAAGAACTAATCACCTGCTTTGCTATTCATCTTTCAGCGCGCACGGCCACAGAAACACACGCCTGGACGGCTCATATCGCCTCCCAGCCCCCCTACTCTCTCTTTGTTACCGGCAACACAGGAATCATGGACGAAAGCGGCATAGCGCGAGGATTCTTGGTTGGCCACGTACTAACAGATAATATCCGCCACGCCGACGTTAACTCGATCCACGCTCAATTAAGTAATCGCGGAAAGACCTTTAATAGTCACGTTCTATGCGACTCTGCTGTAATTCCAAGGATGGCGACGCAATTCTATGAACAGAGCGAGGGTTATCCGATCCGGCTTCTTCTGTCAGAAACCAGCGATACGGCGATCGGATTAGTCGCGCTGCCCGAATTCGACGCTGACTGGGTCGCGAATGTCGACCTTGCTGAGCTTGCGGAATCAAAGACCATTGAGAAGAGTCACATGCGAACTTGTCACTTTGCGTTCTCATGTGACTGCTCACCAGCCAAGCTCCTGCCATTTTTTAGGTCAATGAGTGTTGAAGAGCTAGAAGACTTATACGAAGGCGAAGATGAGCTGCGTATCACCTGCCCTCGCTGCGGAAAGCAGTTTGGGATCTCTAGAGATGATTTAGCGAATTAAGTAAGCGCACCAAAAACTCGCATAAGCGAGGTTTTGCCATATCTCTGCTAACCAATCTCAGTGAAATCAGATAACTTGCCCGCGAGCTGCACAAAAGGAGCTGGATTACGCGCTTTTCCGTTGTGAATGACTTCGTAGTGCAAATGCGGGCCAGTTGAGCGCCCCGTGTTTCCAGAGTAAGCGATAACATCACCGCGCTTTACATCTTGGCCAACGTTGACCGCTACGCGGCTTAGGTGAGCGTAGCGTGTAACCAATCCAGGGGCGTGTTGAACATCGATTAGATTTCCGTATGTGTGGTGCCTTGTAACTTTAATCACCCTACCAGCTCCTGTAGCCATCACCTTGCTACCGACGGGCAGAGATACATCAACTCCGTAATGAAAAGACGACCCGCGCGAAAAAGGGGAATGCCGGTGTCCGTATCCCGATGTGACAGCCCCATCAACTGGAGTGCCGATCGGAATGAACTTAAGGACCGAGATAAATCTATTCAATCTCCTCATCATCTGCTCTGACGCGGAGATATCATTCTTCTCCACCTTGGTAGATTCAGCAGTCGAGTTGTTATCATTACCCCCATCGTGTTGGCAGTGATCGTAATCGCAGAGGTCCTCCGCTCCCCCTATCCCCTCGCCATCTGAATCGGCGCGACTATTCCGGCCGACTCCAGCCAGCTGCGGGGAGTTCAATATCGCCGCCAGTTTGCTTCCTGAGGAGGGGCTCTTTCCGTTCTTAGCGAAACCATTATTACGGGAGGAATTCTTCTCTTTAAAGATACCGAGGGCAGTGGCGCTCTCAATCACGGACTCTAACTCACTTACCTTCTTCTCAATCGATAGATCGCGAGAAGAGCCTAATCTGCTGGCATAGCTCCTAAGCGCCGTTAACTCAGAGAGCATCCTTGCATTAACAGCCTTAAGGTGCTCCTTCTCTGCTTGTTCCAGGTAAGCGGCATAAGGGCCGCCAGTTATGGAGCTCCAGAGGCGGGAGGCGAAAGATGTCAGGGGCTCAGCCAGAACGAGGGCCGAGAGCGCTAAGGCTAATACAGCAATAGCAGTCGACCGCGCTCTTGCGCGCGCTCTTCTTGTCCTTGCTGTTCTAACTGCTCTCTTTGTCATCATTTATAAGTTCAATAGAGGCTCATTGTAAGAGCGTCTCCTAAACAACCTAAAAACCCATTGCGCCTTAAACCGACGTTCTCCCCGCACTAATAAAGATGCGGCTTTTGAGGCACCGGAAGCCTAGTCGACCTAAGCTTTATGGTCAAATAAAACCACGGTTTTTCTTACAGGTTATGACTAAAACCGCCTAAAACATTGAGATTAGAGCAGGTTAGAGTGTCTTCATTTTACCAGCGGCCCAACAAAATCACGAGCCTTTCGGGCCGTAGCCCTGCTCGATAAATATAATCCTTAGCCAGAGATCTGTTCTTCATATTGGAACCCAAAATCCTTGCCCATGGGTGGTTTTACGCACAACAGCTCCAGAGGTTATATAGCTCCGCGCGCTATTTAAAAAATCAGCTATCCGTCCCGATGGATCATGAAGGATCCTACCGTCCAGCGCGCATTCGAGCCAGAGCGATCCCGCTTCGCTTGGCATAGCCGGCAAGTGAGATATCTGTATTGAGATCCCTTCAGGTGTGTTCTGGTCCCAATAGCGGTAGAGAGCTCGGTCTATCCGCACCGACGGCTCCACTACCAACAGCAGGTCGGTATCGGAGGTGTCATGAGCGTCCCCTCGAGCTCGCGAGCCAAAAAGCACCAATCCAATAAAGTTCGAGCCAAACTGTGCATCTGCCGCCTTAATGATTTCGCCACTCCCGGCTAGAGCGGTTACCCCCAAAGCCCCCTGCTCTATATACCCTTGAATAAGCGAATTTATGGTTATTTTAGCTGCTTTGGCGCGCGCTTTGACCTGCTCATGAAGGCTAGTTGGTATTCGAAGAAGGATCTTCTTATCTGCGCTCATAGTGATATCATGATATCACTATATACTTGGTGGCTGCAAGCTTGCTAGGTCGTAGTTAGAGCGTCGCAGTTCGTTATCCTAAAAAGAGCAGTTAAGGAGGATGAAAATGGTGTAACTGCTCTTTTTAAGTTTATCACCACAGGACAGACGACGGCCATTTTATGGGCAATTATGGGGTTTTCTCTGTGTCATCCTTGATCAAAAAATATTGTACTAATAAACGAAGAGATCCGCGAGAACGGACAGAGGGGGATACTGACAATCTAGCTTATACCTTACCCTCGCCGTTCTCGCTGGTCTCTTTGTGAAAAGGCTGTTCAGGATTCATGAATGGCTCATTTCTTTACAAAGAGCAAAATAGATCGACTAGCCGAGAGAGGGGGGGGTTACCTCCTTATTATCCTACCCCCTCCCTGTGAAGACGTATATCCCAGGATGTGGGAAATAGTCAGAGCTCCCCCCCTCACCGAGTCTCAATCAGCTCTCTAGCCGAGGCTCTCGACGCGTCGGTTATCTTAAAGCCAGCCAACATGCGGGCTATCTCGTCTACCTTCTCTGATTCGTTTAAGGCCTTAACTACAGTGAGCGCACGCTCGCCTACTTCTTTCTGAACTAAGAAATGCTTATCTGAAAGCGATGCCACCTGCGGAAGATGCGTGATGCACAGAACTTGAGATCTCTCTGAGATATCCTTTAACATTCGACCAACGGACCTTGCGACTCCTCCTGAGATACCAGTATCAACTTCATCAAAGATTAAAACATTAACACCAGACTGCTCTCTTAAGATCTTTTTGAGCACTAACATCACCCGAGAGAGCTCTCCTCCAGAGGCTATCTTCCCAAGAGGAGCAAAGGGCTCACCCTTATTCGTCGATATTAAAAACTCTACTTTGTCAGTTCCTATCGGGGTTGGCTCACACGGGGTAAAGCGCACGTCTATTGCGGCTCCGATCATCGCTAGCTCAGCCAAGTCACGTTTTACGCCGTCTATCAACTTCTTTGCCGCGGCTTCTCTAACTCGACGTAGCTCAGCTCCATAGCGCTTCACATCAGCTTCAAGTGTCCCCACCTCACGCTCAAGCTTGGCGCTACTGACACCTCCGCCTAAACGCGAGAGCTCGTCTTTGGCTTTAACCAGACGCTCAGCTAATCCGGCATCATCTAAACGATACTTACGCTCAAGTCGCGCTAGCTCTGATAGCTCCTCTCGCAAGCGTTCAAGCTCAGATGAATCGAGATCCAAACTATCAACATACCGACTAATAGAGAGCTCACTCTCGCTAAGAGACTCGCGAGCACTCTCGAAATCAGCGACCAACGCGGACGTTCCCGGGTCCAACCGCCGCATATCTGAGAGGGCGCCAGAGATCTCCTTTAGCGTGCTCACAAGCCCATCCTCTCTAGATATAAGATGAAGAGCCCTCTGTCCGGCCTGTGACAAACGCTCAGAATTTCCAATGCGCTTAATGTCACTCTCAAGTCGCTGTCTTAACCCAGCTCCTAAATTTGAGATCGCCTCTAACTCCTCTACAACAACACGAAGCTCCTCACGCCGCTCGGCTCCTTGAGACTCGTCCTTTAAAAGAGCCGCTAAATTCTGCTTCGCCTGATACCAGGCGTTATAGCTTTGGCGAGCCTTATCCAACAATTCACCGTTCTCGGCGAAACCATCTAGAAGCTCAACGTGATATTTAGGATCTAGCAATTTGGTCTGGTGGTGCTGACTACAGATATTAACTAGTTTGCGAACTATCTCTTCTAGTAATGAGACGGTCCCTAATCTACCGTTAATCAAAACTTTTCCGCGCCCCTCTCGTGGCTGCGTGCGCGAGACAACTAGCTCGCCGTCTTCCCCTACAATGTCTGGCAGATCCGCTCTGATCTCAGGAGCTATCTGAGTCAGATCAAAAAGCGCCTGCACCTCCATCTGATCCGCGCCGGAACGTATGAGGCTCGTTGAGCCCTTACCGCCAAGAATAAACTCAAGCGCATTTAGAATAATCGACTTACCCGCGCCCGTTTCACCACTAATGACATTAAAATTCGCGTGAAACGATAGAGACTGTCTCTCGATAATAGCAAAATTGGTTATCGTTAACTCTGACAACATATCGTTGGACCGCTGTTAAACTTAGCCTAACGTCTGATTTTGCTACGTTCCAGCCCGCCACCGCAAGCTTTTTGGACTAATCCGGCCGATTGGGCACACCCCAGTTAAGCTTGGTTCGCAATATATCAAAGTAGCTCTTATCCTCTGATATCACAAATCTAACGGCCTGTTTAGCTTGGCTAACTTTAACCTTATCTCCTGGCTGTAAACTCTCAGATACCTGGCCGTCTACTGTAACCAGGACTTCGTCGTGGAATTTAGGGAGCTCGAGCTCGATTCGCGCTGAGCCTGGCAAAATCAATGGGCGATTAGTTAGTGAGTGCGGGCACACAGGGGTAACTAGGATCACACTAAGGGACGGGTGCGCGATCGATCCACCAGCGGCTAATGAATAAGCTGTCGAGCCAGTTGGGGTAGCGAAGATGATTCCATCCGCGCGGATCCGCGCCACATCTTGACCGTTTACCCCGAGATCTAGCTCAGGCAAAGGAGCTCGGGCCCCCTTCTGAACAACGATATCGTTAACTGCCTGCGACTCAAAAACGTTCTTGCCGTCTCGTTCAACTACCACATGAAGCAGCACCCGCTCAGCGCAGCTAACTTTTCCAGCCAGGGCGTCCTCTAACGATTTCATTAATTCATCTGGGCGAACCTCAGTTAAGAACCCGAGATTTCCGAAATTAACCCCAACAAAAACCGGACTAGAGCCGCGCACATAGCGCGCCACTCCGATAAGCGTCCCGTCACCTCCCAATGTCACAATCGGATCCGCCCGCTCAACTAACTCCTTAGCTGAGAACCCCGGCTCTGTAAGCTGCAGGATGTGTGCGGTCTGTTTCTCTGTGTCTACCGGTATATTACGCGCGGAGCACCAGGCCAGAAGCTGCTCCGCGCAGTCAACGATCTTTTGATTCCCAGGCCTGATTACTAAACCGACTCTCTTAGTCATCTACTTACTTCCCCTTTTGAATCGACATCACCGGCTGTTTTGTTTATATCGCTTAACACCGCGCCCAAACGTTGATCAGCTACCTCTTGAGACCGATATTCACGTCCGGCGACCGCAGCTACGACCTTACCTGGACCTGAAACCAATGAATCATACGTATTAGACCACTTTTTACCATCTTCCTCTGGTAAGAGCGAAGCGATAGTAACCGGCTCATACCCACTTAATGAGAGAACCGCATTGCCAACAAGATAGAGCGCATAAGGCGGGAAAACCACCGCTGTGCCAACATTTAACGCGGCGTCTCCGAGACCTGAACCATAGGCAAAATTTCCGCCCACAGTCGAGAGCACCTCTTTAGCCTGATCAGAGCTCATCGGCTTCCCTACTACATCTAGCCCTGGCGGCTTATCTTTAGGTCTCTCGTGAACCACTCCACAGCCAATCAAACCTGGTAGTACAATTAAGACAACAGATAGTGGGCGAAGCATCCTAGGTAGTGGCGATATAAACAGAACTCCAATCGCGAACAAAGCCGCCCCGATTAGCTGCGCCTCGCTAAACCCACCGAGAACATCCGGGTTGATACGAAAAATCTCAACTACTATCCGCTCTATCGATATAAGCGCTAGATACAAACCAAACCGCTGAAGTGGCTTCACCAATATCGTTTCGCTCCGCTCAACAAGGAGAAGGATCCAAACGATCACTAAAGAGATCGCCGACTCAAATAGCGGCGTGGGATAAACTCGTATTCCTGGTGGTGTTGGAACAACTCCTGTTGAATACGACATCCCCCAAAAGCCCGAGCTAAGTGAGCCGTAGTCTCCATCACCTGAAAGCTGACACCCTAGGCGCCCCACAGCATAGCCCAAGGCCAATGCTGGTCCAGCAGCATCACAAAAACGCGCTATGCTGGTCCCATCACGACGAGCCATCAAAGAGAGAAAGATCGCGGCAATTATAAAACCGCCATAGAAAGTGAATCCAGCGCTGGCGAAAAGCGCACCGATTAGATCATGCCGCAGCTCACTCCAATTCTCTCCGATATGCCAGAGACGCGCGCCTAACAAACCAGAGATCCCCGCTGCTGTTACATAGCGTTCGGCCAAGCGTGGGTCGATCCCGTAACGCGCAAAGCTAAGAGCCAATCGCGCTGCTCCAACAAAGAGCGCTAACGCCACCATCAATCCGAAGCTGCGAATCGGAAGTGGACCTAATTCAATAACGTTTGGGATCATGCCCCTACTTTAAGAGGCCTCGGAAGACTTGCAAAGCTTTAATCTGCGTCCATTCACGGGGACCTATTATTTTTGTTACCGGGGCGCCGTCTTCTGGGTCCTCTATCAGCAGAACCTTGTGTTCAGCGTCTAGAACAAACGACTCTGGAAATCCTTTTAGCTCGAAATTACGCTTGCTCTTTCCATCCTCATCGACCAATACCGGGTAGGTAATTCCATATTCGCGTACCGCTTCCTTGACGTTAGAAGCTGTATCATCGACCGCGACACCAACGATACTGAAGCTCTGATCGCGAAGAGACTCATACAGGCGTTGCAGATCAGGAAGCTCTTCCATACATGGAGCGCACCAGGTAGCCCAGAAGTTAACGAGAACAACCTTTCCTTTGACTTGGTGCAGAGATAACTTATTACCCGATAGGTCTACTCCCTCAACGTCTGGCGCGACCTCACCTGGATAGATTCCACGTCTCGAATCATTACAGCCAGAAAACACAAACGCCGCTGCTACCACTAAGAGTAGCAACGGCGCCAAGTAACGAACTGTCTTCACGACGAGCGCGACTACGCCTTGGCTGAAGCTGACGGGATCTTCCCGTACTTCTTCTTAAAGCGATCTACACGTCCCTCTGTATCGAGGAGCTTCTGCTGGCCAGTGTAGAAAGGGTGGCACTTCGAGCACACACCTACGCGGATCTCTGGAAGAGTTGCGCCAGTTGAAAAGGTGCTGCCGCAACCGCCGCAATACACCGTAGCATCGTAATAAGTTGGGTGAATGTTATCTTTCATAGCGCCAGGAGGGTACTTTAGCACTGGGGGAGATGTCAAGTAATCGGCGGGATTTATCGTAAAAGCTGCCCTAGCAAAACATCGCTGCCCTAAGCCGCCTGTCGGCCGATCTTCCAACGATTATAGAAGCTTGCGAGCGACCCTGGGTAAGCCTGCTCTACCTGGTCTATCACCATCCCAAGAACCAACTGCTGATCATCATCAAGGGTGGCCGGATTAGGAAGCTGCGCAACTATCGCCATAGCTATCTCCTGCTCGTGAATCAAGAATCTAGCCGACTCTGAGAACTTATTTGCTATCTGCAAGATATTAAAAACAACATAGTGTTCAATAGCTAAATGGAAGGAGGTAGCCAGCTCGCGGACGATTCGGTGGATTACCTGCGAAGATATCTCTCCTGGATAATTGGCCAAACCAAATAACCACCCCTCGATCTCTATCTCGAACACCTCATCGTATCGGTCTTTAACAGGTATCATATCTCTAAACCCTACTGATCGATCTTTCTCAAAATATCCTCTGGGTCAAAATCTACGAGCGGAATCCCAAAAAAGGGATTACTAATAGATCGGGGCACCACCGGTAATTGCTTCACCTCTTCTCCCCGCTGCACCTGCGCTTTTACCCTCTCCACCAAGACAAAAGCCACATAACCAGCTGCCATCGTTCGTATATCCTCAAATATTTTGGTTACGGCGTCTGGCGACAATGAATCTGGCAAGCGGGATAGCATCTGAAGCTTCTCAAACTGAGTTGCCTCATTTTTTATAAGCAAAATCCGTATGTCATTAAACTCATCGGGCTCAACCCCCAGCCGATCAAGGTCAGTCTGTAAAAGCTGCGACAAAAGCCAAACCCAAGACGGTTGAGATTGTTCTAGCTGTAGCTTTCGTATCTTTGGGGCCTGTTGCTGCGGCTTGATCGCTGGAATTCGTGGGGCAGGCTTACCGGATGCCTCAAACTGAGCCCCTCCTGACATAGCTACCGGACCAGCTGGACCACCCCCTACAACTCCCGGAGGTGGTGGTGGACCAACTCGGGATCCCTGCCCCCCAACACCACTGGCACGAGGCGCCAATTTGACCTCTAATGCATCCCTCTCTCTTAAGACATCGTGATTAGCACCAGCGACCCGCAGCTCTCCGCGCTTGGCTGGATCAATACTCTCTCCTAATTCATCATAAAGCTGGGCAAGTCTTTCGTTAATTAATTTTCCAAGCCGTGACTTAGGTGGCGCGATAACGCGCATCGCCAGCAAGCGCTGCTGCATTTGGATATGCTGCATGTCATCCCGTTCTTCGTGACGCGCATGTTCGATGGCTTTAGCGACCATGAGAACCTTTTAAAAGCTTGTGCCGGATCTGTGTCCTACCCCCTCATATCCGGACTTTGCGCGATTCTGATTCCGATTTATCTGGCCTAAAGAGAACTAAATAATCCTATTCCGATCAGCAAATGCAGCTAACTTACTGAAAACACGAGGGGTATCTGATTAGCGTATCTCGGCGATCAGGTCGGTGAGCACCCTTGAAAGATCCCGCCCCGCACCGAAGCCCCTCTCTGCCATCAAGCTGACTAGCCTGCGCGCCTCTACTAGCTCTTTTTCATTGGCGTCCCCGATCAAGTGCTCCAGGTCAAGGAGATCCTGCCTGCGCCTTTTGTTACCCGAAGAGAGGACCTTCATAGCGATTAGGCCAGGAATATTCGCTGTCGGAACAGCTACTCCCGGCAATAACTCGATCTCCGTTGCGGCCTGTACAACTTCGCTCTCAATTCCACAAGCGCAGAAGAGGAGGTCTAGATAAATCCCCGGGAATTCCGCGCTTAGCATCCTCACTGTACTAATAGCGCCGGTCTCCTTCCTCTGCATCAATTCAACAGGCGCAAAACCGATTTCACGTAGATCCCTAATGCAGGTTTCGGCTTCTGCCTCTGACTCTAGAGCCACAACCAGATCAACATCTCTGGTAGCTCGCTCTATCGTGCGAAATGATACCGCCAATCCTCCGGCCAAACAAAACGGCGCTTTGCGGTGTTTAAACCACTCAACAGTTCTAGTAATAGCTCCAGATAAAGCACTAGCACTCACTTAAGAAACCTCGCCACATCACCAACAACCCCATCCGAATCGCCATGCTCGGCTCCAGGTCTCTCCATGTACCAACGCGTAACCTCCTTCGATATCTCCTCCTCGGTGATATCGGGCCTTCGTTGTTTAAGCTTATGTATGAATCCACGCTCCACAATACGCATCAGGTCGATAAAAACATTCAACTTAGCTGAGTTACTATTATTGTCGTCCATAACTTACAAAAACTTACAAATGACCGTTCGCCTTAATCAATGAATCGCCTCAACGCTTCACCGAAATCCTCACCACACAAAATCGGTCAACCTCAGAGTTATCTCCCAGATAACTTATATTAAAACAATTTCTATACGGCTCTACCAGATCATTAAGCAAAGCTCGCTTCCCCGCTCCGACTTCAACCAACAGCACTCCCCGCTTGCTAAGCAGAGGTAGGGCCAAACTCAAGATTCTCTTAGTATCAGCTAGTCCACGCTCATCAGAAAAAAGCGCCGATTTAGGCTCAAAAGATAGCTCTACTGGAGTGACCTCACGTGGGTCGATATAGGGAGGATTGGCTACTATCAGATCATAGCTCGTTTTTATCGGTAGATTCCCATCATACCAGGAGCCGTGAATGAAATTTATCTGTTTCCCTACACCGTGACGCTCGGCGTTTCGCTTAGCTACATCAATTGCTTGAGCGCTAGCATCAAGCGCATCGCACTCAATCATCTTAAACTTTTGTTTCTGCAACTCACTTACAATCGATACAGCGATACACCCTGAGCCGGTTCCTAAATCCAAAGCTGTGATCGTCTCTGTTCTCGGTACTCCAGCGAGCGACTTCAAAGCCTCCTCAACAACCAATTCGGTTTCGGGTCTCGGCACGAGTACGTTTGGATTAACCTCAAAAGTTAACCCCCAAAACTCTCTCTCGTTAATGATATAGGCTACCGGCTCTCCGTGCTGTCGCCTCTCAATAAACTGGCGGAAACGCTGACATACAGACGCCTCGCACGGATCTCTTAACGCTATGATCAACCCGCTACGCGAAACTCCAAGCGCGGCCATTAACAGCACCTCACTATCTAAGCGTGAAGATGATGATGTCGGATCAAGCGCCAATTGACCCTCTTTCAGAAGGTCTCCTACAGACGTCGGAGCTGCTTTGGCATCTCCATTACTGGACGGCGGTTTCACCACGAAGAGCCTCGGCTTGATAGTAAGCCACTACAGGATCAATCAACTGATCTAAATCTCCCGCCAATACTCCGGGGATATCACTGACTGAGATCTTTATACGGTGATCAGTTATTCGGGACTGTGGAAAATTGTAGGTGCGGATCTTCTCAGACCGATCTCCAGTTCCCACCTGACTTCTTCGCTCATCACGCCGCTCGGCCTCCGCGGCTTCTAGCTTGGCTTCATAGATCCTGGCTCGCAGAACGCGCATCGCCTTCTCTTTATTCTTGTGCTGCGATTTCTCATCCTGCATCGCGACAACAACCCCTGTTGGGATATGCGTGATACGTACCGCTGAATCGGTGGTGTTAACTGATTGACCACCCGGACCACTTGAACGGTAAACGTCTATTCTTAGATCCTTTTCATGGATCTCAACTTCTACTTCTTCAGCCTCTGGCATCACAGCTACCGTAACTGTTGAGGTATGGATGCGCCCTGCTCCCTCTGTTTCAGGAACACGCTGCACTCTGTGAACTCCTCTCTCAAACTTCAGCCGACTAAACGCGCCATCTCCGGTAATCATGGCGATCACCTCTTTTAAGCCTTTGGGACCAGCGTCGCTATAGCTCATCGTCTCAACACGCCAACCACGAGACTCAGCGTAGCGTGAGTACATCCTGAAAAGCTCGTAGGCGAAGATCCCCGCCTCATCCCCACCTGCTCCAGCACGGATCTCTAGGATTACGTTCTTCTCGTCATTTGGATCTTTTGGCAACAAGAGGATCTTTAACTTGCCCTCAAGGTCCTCCACCACCGCCTGCAGTACCTTAGCCTCTTCCTGCGCCATTTCACGAATATCAGCGTCACTACTTGACGCGATCAATTCCTGACTTCCCGCCAACTCCTCTTTGGCCTTTGAAAACATACGAAATGTCTCTACAAGAGGCGTAAGAGACTTGTACTCCTTTGAGTACTTCTGAAAAACATCGCGATCGGCGATGATCTCGGCTTTTGATAACTGTTGCGAGAGCTGCTCGTAGCGCTCCTCTACCTCTTTTAATCTATCCCACATAATTAACTTCTCGTTACAACTTAAAGATCCAAAATAGCGCTGTGAATATCAGCCCGCAGCGGCGCGAAACGCTTTGATTGCTCCCCTGAAAAACCAGCGTTGCTTAAGAACACAATTACCAGCTCTCGACGCGGATCAACATATACTGAACATCCAGTATCGCCACACGCCACAAAAGCGTCCGGAGCATCCGCCAAATCAATAAAGCCCGACTCTCTACTCGGGCTATCAAAGCCCAACTTGCGTCCAGACTTTGGAACCACACACTCGCTAGAAACAAATGCTCGAGTTGCCTCAGCAGAAAAGAGATCCGACCGACCGTGATAGCCTTTTAAAAGCTCAACCGCCCAAGTATGGACATCAGATGCGGTACCGAACAATCCGCTGTGCCCTGAGACGCCACCCATTACCCAAGCGTTCTCGTCCCAGACTTCGCCCGCGATTAAGCGTCCGCGACGAGGACACCGCCCTGATGGTGCGAAACGCTCTACAACCGGCTCCAAGCCTCGTCTCCTTAAGATAGTTAGATCGATGAAGTTAAGGGCGGCCACCCTTAGAGGCGCGGCGACATATCGAGAGTAAGCCTTATCCAGAGGGAGTCCGGTGATGATCTCACAGATTTCCCCAAGAACGATAAAATTCGCGTCGCTCTCAAGCTGCTTCGCGCCTGGCTCGAACTTAAGAGGCAGGTTGTGAAAATGGGTGTACGCGTATTGTTTAGCGCCACTACTAGAGAGGATACCTGGGCGAGGACCTGCATTGGCTTTCACCAATTCGTCATAAACTGAAAGCCCACTTGGAAATCCAGCCGAGTGTGAAAGCAAGTGCGCGAGGGTCATTGAGGATTTCGAACCAACCCCCAGTGCCTGCAAGAAACGGGAAGCGCGATCAGTTACAGAGATCTTACCTGCTGAAGCCAAGCGCATCATTAAGGTTGCTGGACAGATCGCCTGAGTTAGTTGCCCCAAATCGAAAACTGTTGGAAAGGAGATCGGCTCATTGTTAACCTTTAGGTCACGTGCCTCCTCTTTCAAAAGCTTACTGCCAACGGTGCAAGCCGCCACTACTTCAGCTCCTCTTGAAGCCAGAACTACCCCACCTGGCAGGGTCCCCTCACCGACAGCCTCCTCTAAAAGGTTGGCGATAACCGCCGACACGCCAGAATAACGGGCGCTCGCCCCTCCCGTGGACTCAGATATCGGATTTGCAAGCTCTATAGCTGCTGGTATGGCATCAGAGATGGATGACACTGGCTAACTCCCGAAAAATAGGACACCTAAGGCTATGAAGTATAGACAACTTTCAGGACAAAGGTCCACGAAATCGGGGCCCGAAATCAGGTTTTTAGCTAGCTCATCTTTTATTTTCCCTCCCCCCCTTGAAAACACCCCCAGGGATGCGCATAAACAGGTCGCGCTTTGAGTTAGGGGTTCGGATACGGACCAAAAGCTTTCAGGGGTGTGCCCACTAGGGTATGCTCCCGACGACGACCTAACCGGGATGGAGCGAGAAACCTCTTATTGAGGGGCTAGCTTTATCTGATAGCGTCACACAAAGAGTACGTTAAGGTGTCTGGGAGATGCCATTGGTGGCATCCCTTCCTTTTCTACACATCGGAGGTAATAGAGGCAATGAGCAGCAAGAAGAATAAGATTCGGCCGTTACAAGACCGCATCATCGTAGAGCGTTTAGCTCCAGAAGAGAAATCAAGTGGCGGAATTATCCTCCCTGACAACGCCCAAGAGCGTCCGCAGAGAGGCCGTGTTGTCGCCGTTGGTAAGGGTAAGGTTCGTGAGGACGGTACCGTTACCCCAGTAGATGTTAAAGAGGGTGACGAGATCCTCTTTGGCAAGTACAGCGGAACAGAGGTTAAGGTTGAGGGCGCTGAGCTTTTAATCATGCGCGAGGATGATGTTCTCGGCGTGGTATTATAATTTTTAACCATTAGAAGGAAAAACGTATGTCAAAGGTATTAGAGTTTGGCTTCGAAGCTCGCGAGGAGATCCTCAAGGGCGTTAAGAAGTTGGCTGACGCTGTTCGCGTCACCATGGGTCCTAAGGGCCGTGTTGTTGTAATCAAGAAGAGCTTCGGTGCTCCGACCGTAACTAAGGACGGAGTTACTGTAGCTAAAGAGATCGAGCTCGAAGGTTTCGAGGATATGGGCGCTCAGATGGTTAAGGAAGTTGCTTCCAAGACCTCTGATATCGCTGGAGACGGAACCACAACAGCTACAGTTCTCGCTGATGCTATTTACCGCGAGGGCCTAAAGCTTGTAGCGGCTGGACACGATCCAATGTCGCTTAAGCGTGGCATTGACGCTGCTGTTAAGACAGCCGTTGAGACACTTAAGGGCATGAGCCGTGCTACCAAGGGCAAGGATGAGATAGCTCAGGTTGGAACTATTTCAGCTAACTCAGACACCGAGATCGGCGGCATCATCGCTGAGGCGATGGAGCAGGTTGGTAAAGAGGGCGTTATCACAGTTGAGGAGGCTAAGGGCCTCGATACTACCCTTGAGGTTGTTGAGGGTATGCAGTTCGACCGTGGTTACCTCTCTCCTTACTTCGTAACGAACACAGAGAGAATGGAAGCTGAGCTAGATAACGTTCTAGTTCTAATTCACGAGAAGAAGATCTCGAGCATGAAGGACCTCCTTCCAGTGCTAGAGCAGGTAGCTAAGTCTAACAAGCCGCTACTTATCATCGCTGAGGAAGTTGAGGGTGAGGCTCTCGCTACTCTAGTGGTAAACAAGATCCGTGGAACACTAAACGTATGTGCTGTTAAGGCTCCTGGCTTCGGCGATCGTCGTAAGGCGATGCTTGAGGATATCGCGATCCTCACAGGCGGCAAGTGCATCACCGAGGATCTCGGATTGAAGCTTGAGAACATCACGCTTCAGGATCTTGGTAAGGCTAAGCGCATCGTTGTTGACAAGGACAATACGACAGTAATTGATGGCAAGGGTTCAGACGCTGACATCAAGGCTCGCGTAGCTCAGATGCGCGCGCAGATCGAGAACACAACCTCTGACTACGATCGTGAGAAGCTCCAAGAGCGTCTCGCTAAGCTCGTAGGCGGAGTAGCTGTTATCCATGTTGGAGCCGCTACTGAGGTTGAGATGAAGGAGAAGAAGGCTCGTGTAGAGGACGCTCTTCACGCAACTCGCGCCGCTGTAGAGGAAGGTATCGTTCCTGGTGGTGGAGTAGCCCTAATCCGCACGATCGAGAAGCTCGACGCGTTGAAGCTCTCAGATGAGGCTCAGATGTTCGGTGTTAAGATCGTTCGTCAGGCTCTAGAGGCCCCTCTCCGTCAGATCGCTACTAACGCAGGTGCTGAGCCAGCGGTAGTAATCGAGAAGGTTCGCAGCAACAAGGGTAACTTCGGTTACAATGCTGCAACTGACGAGTACGAGGATATGGTTAAGGCCGGAATCATCGACCCAACCAAGGTAGTTCGCACTGCTCTGCAGAACGCGGCTTCCGTAGCTGGTTTGATGCTCACCACTGAGGCTCTCATCGCCGACAAGCCAAAGGAGGAGTCAGCAGCTCCAGCCGGTGGCATGGGCGGAATGGGTGGCATGGGCGGAATGGGCGGAATGATGTAATCGCTCATTAAAGCTTATTAAGCTTGAGGAAGGCCGGCGAAACCCCTCCCTACTGCGAAAGCGGATCTTGAGCTGCTCTTCGAGTTTTCGAGGTGGGAAAAAATCCTCAATGTATCACAGTGGATACACTTGCGGTTTTTTCCCATCTCGAAAATCGAATATCAACTCAACCTCCACTTTCTCGCTACGGGTAGGTTTTGCCGGCCTTCCTTAGGAAGGCCCTCCGCGAAAGCTGGGGGGCCTTTTTTTTCTTGGAACCGTGTGCTCTTTCCTCAGGGAAGCGCTACTTAGCGCTCTGATGCCAACGCCTCTATGAATAGATCTACAGAATCCTCTCTTGTGGCCCATGAGGTAACTAGTCTTATCACTAGCGAGGTGCTATCCAACCGCCTCCAGACATAAAAGCCAAAGCTTTGCTCTAATTTTTTTACTACTTGAGCTGGTAAAACAGGGAAGATCTGATTAGTACAGGGCTCATATGCCAAATCATAACCCTGCTTTTTGATTCCGTTGGCCAGTCGAGTCGCCATAGAATTCGCGTGCTTCGCAAGACGCAGCCAAAGGCCATCCTTAAAGAGCGCCTCAAACTGCAAGCCGAGCCCTTGGCCTTTAGCCAAGATGGCTCCACGCTGTTTAATAAGTCTTGTTAAATCCAAGTCAGCCTTTGGCTCTCTCAAAACAAGGGCCTCCCCGAATAGTGCGCCGTTTTTAGTTCCTCCAAAATAAAAAACATCACTTAAGCGCGCTATATCGCTTAAGGCAAAATCGGCACGTTCACTCGCAAGAGCCGAGCCGAGCCGCGCGCCATCAATATAAAACAGCAATCCGTTCTCACGGCACACTCGTGATAGCTCTTCTAGCTCGCATAGAGAATAGATTGTGCCCAGCTCAGTTGACTGCGATATGTAAACCATCGCCGGCCGCACCATATGGTCATCTTGATGGGCCGCTACTACCTGAAGCACCTGCTCTGAGAAGATCTTCCCATCACTGTGCGGAAGATGGTGCACTTTATGACCTGTCGCTTCTATAGCCCCCGCCTCGTGCTGACATATATGACCACTCTCAGAAGCGATGATCGACTCAAAGGGTCTCAGAAAAGCCGCCGCTACTATTAAATTAGTCAATGTCCCACCAACTATAAATCGGGCATGCCCGTGATCTAATCCGCATTCTTTGAGGAGAATCCTCTCCGCGCGTTTAGTTGGTCCATCCTCTCCGTAACCGGGCTCTTGGCTCATGGGAGCTCGATAGAGCGATTCTAGCACTGCGGGATGGGCAATTTCTGAATAATCATTCTTAAAGGAGTAGAGCATACAGCAAGGCTACTCCATCCGATCAGCCATAAGCAACGCGGAATGATGCTGAGAGTATCGCGGCGATTTTTTGCGGATTTCCAAAGCTCAGGGGCGCAAGGCCGAAACAATCACCATTCCCAGATAAACGCCGACAATCCCCGCGACTCCGGCCGCGGTTGATGGCGCCGGAAGTGGAAATTTCAAGAGAGTAAAAACCGCTCCGAACACCGCACCCGTCACCAGACTTAATACCAGATCCATCATCGTGCTAAAGCCCTGGCTTTGTCATCGACATCAGATCTAGCAATCTCTCTAGCTCAGCCTCTGGAAGGAGCTTCATCTCACGGGCTACCTGTCGTACGGTCTTATCCTCCTTCATGGCGCGCTTGGCTAGCTCAGCAGCTTTATCATAGCCGATCTTCGGAGCGAGCGACGTAACAGTCGCCAAGCTCTTCTCAGCTAATTCTAGGCAGCGTTCCTCGTTAGCGGTAATTCCAGACACACACTTACGGTTAAAGTTTCTCGCCGTATTAGCGAGCAGCTCTATCGCCTGAAGTAAATTGTATGCCAACGCTGGCATCATTACGTTCAGCTCAAAATTTCCGTGCTGGCCACACACCGCGATCGCGGCGTCGTTACCCATCACATGCGCGCAAGCCATCATAACCGACTCGCATATCACCGGGTTAACCTTCGCCGGCATGATGCTTGACCCAGGTTGAATCTCGGGAAGATAGATCTCGCCAACCGCGCAGCGTGGTCCCGACGAAAGCCAACGCACATCGTTTGAAATCTTCATCAAAGACACCGCTATGGTCCGCAACTGGCCACTAACCTCGACTGCGACATCCTGCGTAGCTTGCGCCTCAAAGTGATTCTCAGCTTCGAAAAACTTATACCCAGTCGCAGCCGCTATTTCACTGATCGCCTTAGCCGCAAACTCCGGATGAGTATTGAGGCCAGTGCCTACCGCTGTGCCACCCAACGCCAATCCGAGCAGACCTTTGGCGGCGCCACGGATGCGCTCTATTCCATGCTTAATCTGCGAAGCATAACCACCAAACTCCTGCCCTAAAGTGATTGGCGTGGCGTCCTGCAAGTGCGTCCGTCCAGTTTTGAGCACATGCGCGAACTCTTTGCTTTTAGCCGCCAGGGTATCGTGGAGCTCTTGTAGCGCCGGTATCAGAGCCTGTGCGATTCCCTGATATGCTGAGATGTGAATAGCCGTTGGGATCACATCGTTTGAGGACTGGCAGTTATTAACGTGATCATTTGGATGTATGAATCCCCGCTCACCCTTCCCCTTCCCCAAGATCTCAAGCGCTCGGTTAGCGATCACTTCATTGGCGTTCATGTTGGTCGACGTGCCAGATCCGGTCTGAAACACATCAACTACAAAGTGTTTAAAAAGTGAGCCATCAACAACCTCCTGCGCCGCCTTAATGATCGCCTCTCCACGCTCGGCATCTAAGAGACCCAGCGCCATATTGGCCTTGGCCGCGGCTAATTTTATAGTACCGACCGCGCTAATAAAGCTGTGCGGTAGACGGAGAGTTGACACTTCAAAATTAAGCACCGCTCTCTGCGTTGAAGCTCCCCAAAGAGCGTCCGCTGGAACCTCCATCTCTCCCATTGAGTCACGTTCAATTCTAGTGGTCATAGCTTGAGTCCTTATTTAGAATCCTTATATTTTGGGGCAGGATACCGCACCTATCGAAGCGAAGGAAGTGCCGCCATTGCCCTCTGTTTTAAAGACTACTATACTCACGATGTTTTGTTGGTGTTACGGATTTTTTAGGATTATAAAGATGATTACAGCTCGCTCCATTGCCTTAGCAATTATCACAACTTCTGCACTAGTCCTTAGCGCCAATGCACAAGGTGAGATCAGGATCGCCACTGTCGATGTAGCGAGGATTATTAACGAGGCCCCAGACGCCAAAGCCAAGAAAAAAGAGCTTGATGCCGCCTCAGAGGCCGCCAAGAGTAAGCTTGAGGCGCGCGGTAAGGACCTACAAGCCCTCAAGACCAAGCTGGAGGAGCAGAAGGTTTCAGCAGAGTCAAAGGAGGCCGAAGGCTTCCGTGAGAAAGCGAGGGATTTTGAGCGCATGCGCGCAGACCTAAAAGCCGACCTCGACAAGAAATACATGAAGGTCAACAAGGAGCTCTCGGATAAGGTGATGGGTAAGATTGAGGCCTATGCCAAGACGAATAACTACGACCTAGTAATCGATAAGAGCGAGAAGTACCGTGGTCCGGTTTTATTCGGCAAGCCTTCGGCTGACATCACCGATCAGATACTGGAGGCGATGTAACTGCGCCGCGGCTTAAAGGAAATTCGTAGCAATTGCTTTAAAAGCCGCCCACAGGGTCTTCATGGATTCAGCGGGTTAGCTCTCCCAACGGGCAAATAGCTCCCAATTCTGAAGCAAATCATTGCAAAATCCGACCTGCCTTATCATGGGACAGGAACGGTTGCTGCTGTTTAAAATCTTTGCGATTTTCACAGGGGTAGGCTGCTTAGTGGCTGCATCCCTAGCCTCAGCACAGACGTCGGCGCCAGCCGGCGCATCTAAAGTCTATCTTACGAGCGGCGCTGGAACCTCAAAGAGGACTAATACCCTTCACGACCTATCAGAAGTGACGGAGCGCCCACGCAGGAATAACAAAGTCACTCAGAAACCTATAGCACCTAGTCTTGGAGATATCGGTCTAGATCTAAAAAATTCCCATTTCTCGAAGCGGCATGAGCTTGAATCGTTTAATATTCAACCCTGGGCGCCTGGCCGCGGAGCTGTAGGAGTTAAGGTTGAGGTAACTTGGTAAGTTCCGGCCGGTTTCCCTAGACTTCCTCATTGTTTTTAGCGAGGATACCAGGCGTGAATCACGCCTATAATCTCCAAGAAATAGACTTAGAAGCGGCGCTTAAGCAGCACTTCGGATTCGCCGCTTTTCGCCCCCTACAAAAAGAGATCATCAGCGAAACTTTAAACGGCGGCGATGTTCTGGCAATACTGCCTACCGGCGGAGGCAAATCGATCTGCTACCAGCTCCCTGCTCTGATCAGAGAAGGCCTAACACTGGTCATCTCTCCACTAATCGCCTTAATGAAGGACCAAGTTGATGGACTAGTTGAAAACGGGATCGGAGCGGCCTATCTCAACTCGAGCCTAGATGAGGAATCATCGCGTGAAACTTGGCGTAAGATCTATCGCGGCGATATAAAAATTCTCTACCTCTCACCCGAACGACTCTTGCTAGAGGGCATGATTGAGAAGCTGGTAAATTTAAACCTCTCATTCGTTGCGGTCGATGAGGCCCACTGCATATCATCTTGGGGCCACGACTTTAGACCTGAATACCGTGCGCTCAGAACGATCCGAAACAGCTATCCTCAGATTCCTATCCTCGCTCTCACCGCATCAGCAACTGAACGCGTCCGCCGAGACATCGTCGAAATGCTCGGAGTATCAGAAGCGAAGTCATTTATCGCTAGCTTTAATCGACCTAATTTATCATACCGAGTGATACCAAGAATTAATCCACTCAAACAGATCCGCGAGATACTAGACGACCACGAGGACGAGACGGGGATCATCTACTGCCTAAGTCGTGACCGCACAGAGAGCGTGGCCAAAGAGCTAAAAGAGCACGGGATAAAAGCTGCCGCCTATCACGCCGGGTTAACAGCAAAGGAACGCGAGAAGAGGCAGGACCAATTCGCTCGCGATCAGGTGCGTGTAATGGTGGCTACGGTAGCTTTTGGTATGGGAGTAGATAAGCCTGATGTCCGGTTTGTGATTCATCACGATCTTCCCAAAAATATCGAGAGCTACTATCAAGAGACTGGCAGAGCTGGAAGAGATGGACTGCCAAGCGAATGCATCCTTCTATACAGTTCGGCTGATTCAGCCAAACTATGGAACTTTATCGACCAAACCTCGGATCCGATCGAACGTGAAGTAGCCGGACAGCAGCTCTCGCAACTTCTGCGGCTCGCTGAAAGCTCAGAGTGTCGACGAGTATCGTTGTTAAGATATTTTGGAGAGATATATCGAGACTCAGGCGGGGCAACTACTAATTACTGCGGCTCATGCGACAACTGTCTAACCCCACGCGCGGAAGTAGATGCCACAGAGATAGCTCAGAAGCTTCTCTCTTGTATCGCCAGGATCAATAAACATAGTGGCTTCTCGGTTGGCTTGGCTCATTTAGTTGACGTAATAACAGGTGCTAACAATGACAAGGTCCGCAAATGGGGGCACGACAAACTATCAACTTATGGCATCGGAAAGGGTCGGCCCAAACCTGAATGGCTTTACTACGGCCGGGAGCTAATATCAGCTGGCCTGATTCGAATTAATGCTGAACGCTTTAATGTTGTTGAGATAACACAACAGGGCGCGCTCACGTTAAAAGATAAGCGCCCGGTGAAACTGAGAGCGCCGCTGGTAACCTCTAAGCTAAGTAGCGAGAAGAAGGAGCAGCAGCGCAAACAACTAGGTGCTATCGACTACGATCTAGGCGTATTTGAGAAGCTAAGAGCGTGGCGCATGGGTGTAGCGAGAGAGAAGGGTCTACCGGCGTACATGATTTTTAGCGACGCGACGTTACAAAACATCGCCGCGCGCAAGCCACATACACTCTCCGGGCTACGGAATATCAGCGGAGTTGGCGAAAAGAAGCTCTCGCTATACGGAGAGGAGCTCCTTGAGGTCTTGGTTGAGAGTTAGAGGTTTTTCCTCGTCTGCTTAACTAATCAAAGCAGTCTTCAGCATCTCAGCCGTGGCGGCATCCCTTAGCTGCGCCTTCCCAAACCCAGAAGCTGCGCCCAGTTGAACAGCCTGTTCCTGATACTCGGGATAATTAGAAACCAACATCACAACCATCTTTGGATTTAAAAATCCAGGCGCCTTGGTCATCTCAACTAGCTCTTTTATGCAATCGATACCATTTCCGCCATCAGCGTCGAAGATCCGATTAACTAGAACAAGAGCGACCTGCCTCTCCCTAACAAGGCGCTTCACCTCTACTGCCGTATGCGCCCTAATAACAGAGAAGCCCAGAGACTCTACCAAACGTTTAATCGACCCGTGATCAGGGTCACACTGTCCTAGATCAACTACTAATTTTTCAGCACTCATCGCTTATATCCTAAAAAGATTTAACACCATTAGCGTCGGCGATTAACATCTCAGAGATGTACCCGACAAAGAGCCCACTCTCGACTACTCCAGTTATCGATTTAATCTTATCCTCTAAATTAAGACCTATATCGTTAAAAACCGCATCTAATATTATATTTCCGCCCTCTGTTATTACGGGTCCGTGCTTCCCGGAGCCGCTTCGTATCACAATCTCCTTCGCTCCCAGCTCCCTTAAGCCCTGCTGCGCTATCACCAACGCCTCGGGTATAACTTCTACAGGCACCGGACAAGCAACTCCTAGTTTTTCAACTAACTTGCTCTGATCCGCTATCACCACAAACTTCTTGCAGCGCTTAGCCAAGATCTTCTCCTGCAACATAGCCGCCCCCTTCCCCTTTATAGCCCAGCGATCTTTCGTTACCTGATCCGCGCCATCAAACCCCCAGGAAAGATGCCCGTTGTACGCGGTGTAAAGAACAGCTAGCCCAAGCTCCTGACATCTCCATGCGCTCTGGAGTGAAGTCGGCACAACCGAAATAGCTAAGCCCTCAAGTCTCACTCGTTTTCCTATCGCCTCAAGCGCCGCGTCTACTGTTGTACCTGTACCAACACCTATGACATCACCGGTCTTGACCCTCTTTGCAATCTCTTGCGCGAGCAACTCTTTCATAATCTTTTGTTAACTCCGATAAATAAGCACACGTAAATCGTTCACCTCGAAAAATACCCCCGAATCCTCCAAGCCCTCTTCCTTAGTTTGTATGCCTCTGTCAATGCACCCAAAGATCCATGCTCACTAATCACAACTCCGGCAATCACTATCGTATTGCGGACGATTAAACCCCAGATAAACATCAGCAAGCCATCTCTGAGTCTCCAGTTATTAATCTGCAGCAGAAAGCGATTACGCACGCTGTAGTGATTTAAAGCCGCTGGCAAGCTCTTACGTCGCTCTGGAGTCACCACGCGGACATGATTACCTCGGGCCGCGGATTCATACCAACAGCTCCAGCCGCGATGCTTCGCGCGCCACGAGAGATCGGCGTCCTCCCTATAAGCGAAAAATCCCTCATCAAAAAGCTGCGCGCGTTCATTCCACCCAGCACGAAGCTGCGGATAGATCATATGGGCATCCTCATCAGAGATCGTTTTAGGTATACACAGATCTAATACGCACTCACGCGAGATTAACAAACATGCACCAGTTCCACCGAACACCGGAGCACTGGCATCAAATTGACCACGGTCCCAATCCCCCGCTCCTCGATCAAAGTGGCGACAAGCTTGAGTTAAAATCATGCCCGCCGCGTCAATCACATGCGGGTAAATAGGCTCTAAAGAAGGCAGAGCTCGCAGCAACTTAGGGGTAACAAGACCGACTTTTGGATGTCGCGTGAAGCCATGAAACATCTTAAGCAAACAATCAGGCTCTAATCCAACATCTGGATTAAGAATTAGAATAGCCTGGCAATCACTCTTTAAAAACTCGCTCACCCCTTGATTCTGTCCGCCACTAAAACCGAGATTATCAGGGTTCTGAACGAGTGTGATGCCCGGTCTTAGCGACGTCGTGACTCGTGATACCGTATCGTCCTTTGAAGCGTTATCTGTAACTCGAATAAAGAGACTCTCACCCAGCACAAAACCTTCCTGGGCGGCGGCCTTGTCGATACAAGTTAAGATCGACTCCGCGCTGTTCCAAGTGACTATATGAATAAACGCGGAAGCTCTCATTTCCATGCGGTTTCTCTTTTATTCCCTTTCGGGAATGGCGACACCTCTCTCTCTTAAGATCGCCTCAAAGATCTTCTCAAGAGCATCTGGTGTTGGCGTTTCTACTCGACGTCCATTGACCCAGATAGACGGTGTTGATCTTAAACCAAGAGCATCGGCCTCTTTAATCTCACCCTTTATCTTCTCAACATGACGCCCCGAGTTCATACACTCTTTTAAACCCTCGAGGTCTAAACCAATAGAGCTAGCGGCACCAGTTAAGAGTCGTTCTCTGATCTGTTCGACGCTCAATCCCGGCTCGTTCCTCGTTGAGTCTAACTCCAAAGCAGGGTCAGTAAACGCGTAGTCCACGCCCTCCCAGAACCGTCCCTGCTCTCCCGCACACTTGGTGAAATTAGCGGCGAAGCACGAGTTCTCATGGAATTTTGATGTAATTCCTGAGTTACACTCGGCATCTAGTGGATAGTTTTTAAACACAAAACCGTATTGCCCCTTAAACCGCTCTAAGATAGGCGTGAGAGCCGAATAGAACATCCGGCACCCTGGACACTCAAAATCAGCGAACTCTATCACATAAATCGGAGCGGAGGCGTCTCCCTTTAAATAATCACCAAACGCTCCCTTAGTTGTATCCACTGAAATCTGAACTAAAGGCTGAACTCGCCACGCTTTCACCGGATCGGTCACAGCCAGAGATCCCTGATTAGCTCCTCCTCGCGCCATCAGCGCCACCTCGCGCGCTACAACAGGAGACGCCGCGGCGAGCGATCCCCAAGCCGCTAAGCTAATTACTCCCGCGATGGCCTCTTTACGTCCTCTAACGAGGTTGGCGAGAAAAGCAGTTAGCTCACGAAATCCGCCTTTTAGGTTATCAAAAAAACCGGCACCTGACCCCCACCAGCTAACGGCAAGCAAAGCAAAACTAACCAGGTAAAGTGCCATGCACATTAGGCACAACGCACCAATAATAAATTCCGATATCGCGAAAAGCCCTATTGAGGCTAACGAACCAAACAAGCCGCCTAGAAACACCACACGATTAGCTCTCTCACCGGATAGCCCTTTATCCGCTCCGGAGATCGACATAAGACCAAGGACAGCGACATAAAAGAATAAACCATATGAAGCGATAGGAAGGCCTAATATCAGAGACCAGTCACTAGCGTTTACCGCCTCACAGTTTATGTGCTTTGAGATGTTACAGAAGCTAGGTCCCGTAGCCAGCCCATTCCGATAAATTACATGCTCATACAGCGCCAGACCTGAGATAGCCGTGCCTAGGATGGCGAGAGCAATCGTCAAGTTCCTGCTCGACTTTCGATACATAAGTGGACAACCCATTACAGCCGTTTGTATGCCAACCAATTGGTGACATTACAAAACTCTACCAAATGGTTGCTTAAAGGCGATAGTCCCCCTAGACCCCGAAAGGCGCCCCTTTACTAGAAACACGATTTTAGCTAATCTCAAGCGGCGTCTTAGGAAGGGCATTCACTCTGCTCCGAGCCTGGTGGCTTAGGGCTAACGCTAGATTCTCTATAGCGTGGGAGCGGCCCTCCTCTGGCGGCTTTGTTCTGGTCTAAAAGCAATATCCTATGCGGCTATTTAAAGCTGCGAGATATAGAAGGGGCACTTCTCAGGCCCCGCAAACAGAAAATGTTCGCGACTAATTCTCGCTATCTCTTTGGCGGCTACGTCGTCGAAACATAATCATATTTTGTAAGTTAAAATGAAGACTGCCCTTCAACCCAACGATACATTTAATACAATTAGAATGTCTGCCGTTGATGAGGCCGCTAAAAGAATGCGTGAAGCGGGTCAGCCAGAACCGGTAATAAACAACTTTAAAAGGCTACACGAGCAAGTGATTAGCGGTCAAACTGGGATTATCCATGAGAAAGACATCGCGCCAGTCGGTGAGATAGCCATCCTGGAGCAGCTAAGAAAAGACGATCTTTATCTCAGAACAGGAATGCAACACCTTGATCAGGTGGCTATAGTCCGCCTAAACGGCGGTCTGGGATCGAGCATGGGTATGCCCAACGCCAAGTCGCTTCTGGCAGTAAGGGGCGCACTAACCTTTAACGACCTAATGATCAGCCAGCTATCGCGTCTTAATGAAGACACCGGGCACGACATACCACTCATCCATATGACTAGTTTCCGCACCGACTATGACATCCAGGCTGTTATGAATTCGGCCAATTACGCCAATCCAGGCGGATTACCCTATACTTTTACCCAACACAAGCACCCAAAGCTGTATCTGGACGATCTATCTGTAGCGAAGGAAGCCAACGAAGAGCACAACTGGAATCCTCCCGGACATGGGGATATTTACGCGTCTCTGTTAGCGACAGGAATAGCACAGAAGCTTATATCAGCGGGCAAAAGATACGTTTTCGTCGCGAATTCCGATAACTTAGGAGCCACGGTCGCCCCTGAAATACTGGGCTATATGATCCATCACCGCTGTGATTTTCTGATGGAAACGTGCGAGAGAACTTCCTCAGACAGGAAAGGAGGTCACCTAGCACGAAGAGTAGATAACGGGCGACTCCTATTACGTGAAGTTGCCCAAGCCCCTACTGATGATAAGGGCGAAGTAATACCAGAGTTCCAGGATATCTCGAAGTATAACCAGTTTAATACTAACTCAATCTGGCTAGACCTGAACAAAGTGATTCAAATCGCTGAATTACACAACGGGTGCATACCGTTACCGCTGATACGGAATGTAAAACCAGTGAACACCGAAGACCGAACTTCCCGAAAGGCCATTCAGATAGAAACAGCCATGGGAGCCGCCATTGAAGTATTCACGAACGCTCAAGCTATCCAGGTTTCTAGAGATCGATTCATGCCGGTGAAAACGACTAACGATCTCCTTTTAGTTATGTCTGACCGATACGAAGTTTCGCCAAGCGGACATCTGGTACTCAAAGGTCAACTAAAGACAGCGCAAGCTCCAAGCATAAACCTCGAGCAAACCTTCTTTGGCATGATCGCTGATTTTCAAGAGCGCGTTTTAGTCTGCCCATCATTGCGCGAAGCATCAAGCCTCAAGGTAACCGGTGACTGGTTATTCGACGCGCCTGTAAACATCGTTGGAGATGTTCATCTAAATGGCATCATAGGCGTTCAGCACCGGGTATCACTATTAGGACTTACAGATCTATCGGGTGAGATAGCATCACTTTAGCGGTGACAGTCTCCACTAAATCCACCGGATAGCGCCCCGGCTAAAGTAGCCAATAATCTTGACAAGATTGCGGGTTGCTGAAAGTATCCTTGCGTTATGAGCTCAAGCAAAAAACGTCCACAGACCCTATCTTCATCAATCCTTGAAGAACGCCAGAGCGGCATCTTGCTTCACCCCAGCTCCTTGCCAGGGGGGCACGGCATCGGAGATTTAGGAGCAAGCGCCCGAGAATTCGTCGACTTCCTCAACGCGGCTAAGCAAAGAATCTGGCAGGTCCTTCCAATGGGACCAACTTCCAAAGAAGAGTTCCACTCACCGTATGCCAGCCTCTCTGCCTTCGCTGGAAATCCGCTTCTAATTTCATTAGACCAGCTAGTCACCGAAGGGCTCTTAAAAAGATCTGATATTGCCAAAGCTCTCAGGGCTCACCCGCTCCCAGGAAACAGCTCTTTCGTAGACCTTAAAAATCTACCATCATTCAAAATGCCCCTCTTAAAACTCGCCGCCGGGAACTTCACTGGAAAAGCAGCCGACGCAAAACTAAAAACCTTCACTCAAAAGCATCCTTGGGTTAACGAGTATGCTAGTTACGCCGCGCTCCGCGAGTTTTATGCCGGGCCTCGAGAAACCTGGCCTACCGAGATGCGCGTTAGATCTAGTAAGTCGAGCAAGATCGAGGAAGGAATCCTCTCAAACGACAGTATCCGCGAGCAGATCGTTATTCAGCTCCTATTCTTTAAGCAGTGGGATAGCCTACGATCATACGCCCGAGACAAAGGCGTAAGGATGTTTGGAGATCTACCTATATATGTCTCTAACGACAGCGCTGACGTATGGGGCAAGCCAGAGATCTTTGAATTAGACAAAAAAACTGGTAAGCCAAAGCGTATCTCTGGAGTTCCACCAGATGTGTTTAATTCCGAGGGTCAACTCTGGGGGCACCCTCTTTACGATTGGAAAAATCTCAAACGAGACGGATTTAGCTGGTGGGTTGATCGTTTTTCCGTCGCGCGTGACTGCTTCGATATAGTAAGAGTGGATCATTTCCGGGGTTTTGAGTCGTACTGGGCTGTGCCGAATGGCTCGAAATCGGCCAAAAATGGCCGCTGGGAGGCTTGCCCAGGAGAAGCCTTATTTGATGCCGTTAATAAAGGTTTAGGAGAGCTTCCGCTATTCGTTGAGGACCTTGGAATAATCACTCCACCTGTCCATGCCCTCCGTGAGAGGTTTGGTCTGATGGGTACTAGAGTTTTGCAATTCGCTTTTGGTGGAGATGTTAACAACACGTGCAAGAGCAGGCACCATCCGATTAACACACCTCACCAAGCGGTACTGTATACGGCGACTCACGACAACGCCCCGATCGGCGAGTGGTTCTCGGATCTGCCTCGAGCAAACCAAAGTAAAGTTCGTGGCCTACTAAACGACTGCTCAACCGCGGAAGTTCCGGAGCAATCGTTAAGGTTAGCGATGTCATTACCAGCAAGACTTTGCATAATTCTGATGCAGGATGTTTTAGGTGTCTCAAAGGGGCACAGAATGAACTACCCTGGCCTTGCCTCATGGAAAAACTGGTCGTGGCGCTTTACCGAAATACCTAAGGGTACCGATAAACGCTTAGCTCATCTGTCTGATATTTACGAACGCAATCGATAGCCAATCATGGCTGCTAAAAATTAATAATTGTTAGGAGAACGCATATGTCATTTCAAACAGGAACGGTAGCTTATTTCTGCATGGAATACGGTCTTGAAAATTCATTCAAGCTTTATTCTGGCGGACTTGGAATATTAGCTGGCGATACACTCAAGGCGGCACGCGACTTAAAAACTCCCCTCGTTGGTATCGGCATCAAATGGTCTCGCGGCTTCGCGGAGCAGATGCTATCAGCGGACGGCAAAACAGTTGACTGTTACGCTGAGTATGACTACCCATTCTTGGAAGACACTGGTGTGACCGTCAGCGTTACCATCAAAGGCCAGCCGATTCATTGCAAGGTTTGGAAAACAGAGAAGTTTGGAAACGTACCTCTGTACCTTCTAGACACTGATATTCCACAAAATGGAGAGCGCCAGTACACCGCTTTCCTATACGGCGGAGGAACCGAAGAGCGATTGGCTCAAGAGATTGTTTTAGGAGTCGGTGGATACCGCGCCCTCAAAGCTCTCGGTATCAAAGTCGATACCTATCACTTCAATGAGGGGCACGCTGTTTTCGCGGCTCTCTCAATGCTACGCGAACAGATAGATAGCGGTGTTCCTTTCAAGGATGCTATTGAGGCAGTTCGGAAACAGGTGGTTTTCACCACTCACACTCCGATTCCTGCCGGCAACGAGCGCCATCCGCTTGAGGCTCTACTCTATACTGGAGCGAGCCTGGGCTTTACAACTGATCAGCTAAATTACATCGGGAACACACCTTTCAACATGACAGTTGCCGCCCTGCGCCTATCACGCAAGGCCAACGCCGTGGCTGAGTTGCATGGGGTCACTGCGCGCGAAATGTGGAAGAACGAGGCTCGTTGCAGCGAGATCATCGCTATTACCAATGGCGTTCATAGACCGACGTGGGTAGCAGAGTCCTTCCTTTCTAAGCCAACAGACCCAGAGGCTGTGTGGAAATCTCATATGGCTGAGAAATCCGCTTTGATCGACTTCATCAAAGCTAAGTCTGGAGTTCAGTTTGATCCTAACGTATTACTGGTAGGATTCTCTCGCAGAGCTACCGGATATAAGCGTGGCAATCTTCTATTCTCAGATATGGAGCGGATCAAAAAGCTACTTGATGGAAAGAAGCTTCAGATAGTTTTCGCTGGTAAGTCTCATCCACGTGACTCGATAGGCCGCAAGGTGATCGCTGAGCTGGTCAAGATGTCGAAGCAGTTCCCAACCAGTGTAGTGTATCTGTCAGGATACGATATGAACATGGGACGGATGTTAACTCGTGGCGCTGATGTATGGCTGAACAATCCACGTCGCCCACTTGAGGCTTGCGGAACATCGGGCATGAAAGCCGCGATGAATGGAGTTTTAAACGTGAGCATCTTAGACGGATGGTGGCCAGAAGCGTGCAAGCACGGCGTTAACGGCTGGGCTATTGGCGGCGAGAATGTTCCAGCTAATGTGGAGGAGCAAGACCGACAAGACGCTCTCAATCTGTACAACGTTTTTGAGCAGGAGGTGGTTCCAACCTATTATAACGAGCCAGCTCGCTGGAAGAAAATGATGGTAGAAAGCATACAGTCGTGCAGCGGTATGTTCTGCGCAGAGAGAATGGTGCGTGACTACTTTGAGAAGATGTACAGTACAGCTCGCTAAGGAAGCGAGGCAGAAGCTCGCTCACGCTAGCTTCTGCCTCTATAGCGGCGACTCATCCGTTTCGAAGCGCACTCTCAAGCACAACCATTCCGCAGCCCTCGAATTTATAATTTTCTCCGCTTTGAAAACGCCTATTGCGTTCATTTGGGTTACCTGAGTTGACTAACTCAACCCACTCTCTGTTTGCGCCCGCGTCCGGCAAAACAATAGAGCGGGCCTTATTGCTATCAGCTAAATAAAGTCGAGAATGTAGTGAATAATGCTGAGCTGGCCTGGACGAGATCTGCCACCCTAAGAAGAAATCATCAGGATTCGAATACTCCCAATCACTAGAAGCCATCTCCTCTCCCGCCGCCGTGTGCCAAGAGAATGATGGTATTATTCCCGCATCAACAGATGAGTTATTATTTCCGTCGACGATAGAAGTATTGCTAAAAACAAAGGGGTATCGCTCTCTTAAATTCGCGAGACTTTGCAGCAAAACCTTGCCCGTATCAAAGAGCGGAGCAACCACCGCCCCCTCTGATCTATTTGGCGAGCTCGATAGCGCATTTAAAAGGTACTCAGGCTTGTTGTAGGCATTTGCATTATTGTCCTGGGTTCGATATGCGTGGTCTCCGGCGACCATCAAGATATCTCCAGGTGTTGTAAACAACTGAGCCAAAAACCATCTGGCAGCCCGCTCCTGCTCCTGCCTTAACAATGCTGGATATTTGTCGGTCAGATACGCGACCATTTCCACCATAGCGGCATATCTTGGCTGCCCCTCACGATAAAGCGCGTCGTAATTACTAGGAGTATTCCTGACTTTATCGATCAGAAGTCTTAGTTCATCATCACCTTCCAGACTCTCGGCGAGTCGAATAGCCGCTGCCCATCGACCTCGGTCGTAAACGGTCTCTCCGTCATGAGAATGAACCTGCACCCAAGCATTGCGGTCTGCTGGATGTCTTTGTTGTAGCGGATGCAAGCCTCCACAAGATCCTGACGCGATAAAGGCTCTGTAGGCAACCGGATTTGAGTCGGGCCACATAGAACGCTCATTAAATACCAGCGCGTACTGAAGATTTCTTAGGGAATAACTCCAAGATCCTATCCGTCTGCCATCTACCCCACTGGCGCTAGGTCGTGCCTGGGGTATATGCCTCTCATAGTGGCCTTTTGCGTGCATGAGCTCAACAGTTGAAGCCTTTGTCTGAGAAGTCAGTTCTAAGAAAAATGAGTCCTCTGGATCAAAGCCTCCCTCTTCTTCCGGTCTGTAAGCTAGTGTCGCAGCTTGATCTATGCGCAACTCCATACCCAATGATGAATAGAAGCCAACAACAGCTCTCAACAATGCACGACCTGATAGAGACTGAGCACTGATAGTATTACCGCATCCCGTGACATCTATCTCTTTTCCTTCCACGTCATGAAGGAAATAATTTTTTGGATCGAGACATCGTAGGCTATAGGACAGGGTCGTCTCTGGTCCAGCATAGAGACGGCTAGCCTTAAACTCTCCAGTATGCCCACTCACAATATCCGCGATTACAGAGAAGCCCTCTTGTTTTAATCCTAAAACGATCTCCTGCATCTTTCGTATGCGCTCATGAGGGTCCTGTGTATGGAATAAGCTCTGGCCAAGGCCTATTGGATTCTGAGGATTGTATCCCCATCCCTGTCCGCTATAACCCAGGGCCAACTCCGCGGGGTCTGAAACACACGCATTTAGCGGGAAAAACTCTATTGTGTTGACGCCAATACCTCTTAAGTAATCAAAGAAGCGTCTGTTTTCGCGGGAAAAAAACTCGACCTTGCCCTTGTATTGAGCCATTTCAGGGTTAAAGTGGCGATCCGCTAATCCCAGTGACATCAAAGGATGAAATTTACAGATCCTGCGCTGCCCTGCTCCATGCGGTTGCGGAATATCAACGGACTTCGAATCCAGTAGACGGCTCTGATCGATAACTATAGACCATGGATGATCAAAGTCGTTCGCGGTAATACCTAAAGCGGCGTGCGGATCTCCCGACGCGTCTGAGGATCTCTCCGAGTAGATCCGGCGCAGGAGCGCGTCATTATCCTCACCTGGCTTTCTCAAACCTTCGAGCACACGCCTGACTCTTTCGATGTAATCGACCTTCCATACAAGCTGCGTAGAAGCCAGTGCGAAGGGATCGGACACTTCTTGCGCTAGGATATCTCCCCGCGAGTCTTTGAGTGTGTAGGAGTAGTAATCTCCTGGTTCTAAACCTTTGACGCTAATCACCCAACGCGCTGGTGCTTGCGCGATCCCCTCCCAGTTTCCGTAACCGTTACCGGAATTCTGCATCGGGATGGTAATATACTCATATCCATTGGGTGATGCGCCTGATCGCCTGACCACAACATCCACTTGTGCTACTTCAGGGCGAACATCTAAAGCAAAATCAGACCAACAAGTTGCGGGATGATACGTCACCCCAAGAGGTACCTCGAGAGGCCTCATTGGGAAGCCTATCTCAACCTTGGATTTAGTAGCTAACGATGCTGTATTCTCGCTATTTATTGGAACTAATGTGTATGCCGTTTGGGCCATTTTTCAGCTAACTGGACACAGGCCTCCAACCCTTTAGCGGGATGGGCCGATACTAGATTGCTGGACCAAATGGAAGCGGCCCTTAATCGGTTCCGAAAGAAAAAAATCGAGGCATCGTTTATCGGGGTTTATCGGCATAACAAAAGCGCCTCCCCAAAACATGCCCTGAATAATAAGGCTCAAAAGCCCCTCACAAACGTAGTCTTAGGATAACAGATCCTCGGATCTCAGGAAAGGATTCCGATCACCCTATTTAACTTAAAAAGAGCAGTTAAGGAGCTCTCCAGCCGCCATACCAAGCCTGCCGCTGCTGAGCGTTCACGGTCCACGGCTGAGGTATCGAAGCTACCTGAGCAAGCCCCCTAAAATAAGCCTCTCTGTTACCTGTGGAATAGATTAAACTGGCCTCTCCCAAGGCTGCCGCGAGCGCCGATGATTTCAAATCAAACAATCGAGTAGCCCCCCTATCTTTCGGCGCTAATAAATTTTGAAGAGATACCACTTCGTCACGAAGCCGGTCCTCGTTCATGCCACCCGCGCCCTCATGATAACCAACAATCGGGCTGAATGGAGCCGCATATGAAGTATCGGAGGCCCCCCTAGGGATATAAAGCTTCTGAGCTGGTGGCATGGCTTGATGCAGCAAGCCATCCACTGCTCTGTAAAGTACTCCCGTAGTGTTTACCAAACAATCAGCCATGGAGCCGAATGGTTCATAGAGCGATGGATAACAGCCCCATGTAGCCCCCTTCATTAATGCTTGAAATTCAGGTCTCCTCTCTGGAAAAAATATAAACTCTCCGTACCTTTCTGCCGCGACTCTCCCGTAGTGCTCGAAATGCTGGCCAACATATTCATCGCTACTGCCCGGCCAGCTAATCAGTACATACCTGCCAGCCCCACGTGGCATCTTAGTAATCGCGTCAACGAAAATATCGATCCCTTTCTGGCCTAGATCAAAACGTCCATAGCAAACAAAGATAGGAACGGATTTATCTAAGGTTGAGATATCACCACCAACGTAACCGGTATTTCCACCCTTTAAACACCCGATACTTTGTCTCCCACTCTCACCAAGATGTTGGCTAAGAGCTTTCAGCGCCGCGATCCTTGCCTGATCTTTTTCCTGAATTAACTTATCAAGATTCCCTAGCTCTGCCTGAGTGTAAGCCTCTGGTGTGAAAGGCTTGTCCAAAGCCGCGAGAGAACCGTTAGTGATTCCGATCAGGCCATGTCGAGAAAAAATCTCTAGAAGGTGAGGAGCGTAGTGATGTCGCTGAAGCGGCGATTGTGTTAACCCAACAGCAAACCCATTACTAACTGTGGAAACTGGGCCGGCAGTTAACTCGATCATTCTCTGAAGTACAGTATCTCCCTGACCACCGAGACGCTCAGTAAAATTACCTAATACTTGATCTGGCAGCCAATGATCATAAGGATTATGCAGAGTGAGAAACACAGCGGCCGTTTCTAGCACAGGCCGGTCCCCAAGCTGCGCCTCTAAAACTGTTTGCGCCGCGAAGGCACATTGCCAATCTTGCGCTTCTATCACCAGATCTTTTGTATATCCGAGCGCCTTTAGAACGTACGGAACCGCTTTACTAAACAGCAGGCTATCCTTTAGTAACCGTGAACTGCTCCCATCCCGATCCTCCTGACTCTCCGACGAGTCAAAGTAAGGCTCACTCTTGAAAGCTCCTCCATCCAGATTGAAATATCCAGGAGCGGATACTAGGTACCAACTGCCGTGCGCGCTGTTCTTGTCTTTAACTTCATATACCGAAACTGTAACGGTGCTCCCTACCAGAGGCACATCACATCTTGCTTTTAAAGTAGCGTTTCGCAGATCAAGTGAATCCTTTAGATTTGAATGGTAAGGCGACAGCCGGATCACACTCTCCCCCGCGTCTCTGAGGGCATTTACCGCCATACGCGCTACTGCGAGAACTCCTCCGGAAGATCCCCACGGATTCTCGTAAGAAGCTAAAACTATTGTTCTCTCTCCCGGCTTGTTTGAAACCGCTAGCCTTTTTGCCAGCAGCTTACTTGCCTCTCGTTGATCAAAGAGATTGCTTAGCGCAGCCTCTTTCAAAACGAATTTGGCATTCGCGTCTCTGACCGATGCCGCGGAATCTTCCAGATCGTTGATCGAAGTCTTCACTCCGAGAGGTGACTTCCAGCTCCCTTCTTTGTCAAACCGCGGATTAATTATGTGGTGCGCGACCATGAGCTACCTATCCATTAATCATTAAAGCGTCGTTATTTCAGATCCTAACAAAGCCTGGATTCTAAAGATAGGCGATGACCACAGCTAGAAATTCAGAATAAGTTGATATTAGTCGTTTTTAGATTGAATTAGTCGACTGGAAAGCTTGCTAAACGCATATTATAGCGTTCTTCAGAAAAGCGGAGCGATTGGACTTGAAAATTTAGGCGTAAGGGTAAGTACTGGCAAACGAGCGAGCGTGGCTCGCAGTTTGCGACAAGTAGTGGTGGTTAAGCGCACGCTCTCGCTGAATCAGGCGAGCGAGCAGATAGAGGAAACCTGTGCGGGAGTATCGACGAGAGATTTAATAGCATCGCAGACACGAGCTAAGAGCTTGTCTGGGTCTCTGGTGAACCAATTCGTAAAGAACCTGCCTTTTATTACCAGCCATAGACGTTCTATAGGATTAAGATCGGGGGAATATGCTGGTAAGTACATGGGGATTATATGATGCCAGTCCAATTTCGCCGCATGATGCCAAGATGCGTTGTCAACCACCAATACGATTCTCTTCTTGCTTGTTGCCGTTTTCTTGGCTAATTGGTCAAGGAAGATTTGGAAGACGTCAGTATCAGTGTAAGGAACCGCTAGCGTTTCGAGAGCACCGGATTCTGGCTGAACGGCGCCAATGATTGATTGGCGTAGGTGGCAGCCGTCATACGGCACTGTAGGCTTTGAGCCTTTTTTAAACCATGCGCGGCCTGTCCGTGGGTCCCCTTCAATGCCCGTTTCATCTGAAAACCATACTTCAGTATCTCTGCGCCCCAATTCTCCATTGAGCTCTTCTACAAACTCTTTTCTTCGTTCCTGATCTTGATCCGGATGAGATCTTCGTGGCACTTTCAGTGAAAATCCTGCCGAATGTACGTAGCGCAAAACTGAACTATAACTCACCTCATACCGCATTTCCGTTGTTAAATGCCCATGCAACTTTACAACGGTCATGTATGAAAATCCGTGCTCCTGTGGTGATTCAAGTAAAGGGACTACACGATCTGTAAATTCAGCGTGAGGCACCTTACGGGGACGACCAGGGCGCGGCTTCGTCACTACTCCATCTATCCCCCGAGCATTAAACAATGCTATCAGTTTGCGTACTGTGCTAGGTGCGAATCTAGTTAAATCCTCCACTACAGGACGGGCATAACCACGGTATAGATAATCAATCACTACAAGACGCTTGTAATCCTCTTGTGTTCGCGCACAATCCATCGCTGTCTCGATCTGCTCAAGACTCGCATTCTCCCGATTTAACTCATTCTCCTTGCGCCCCACTCATTAGTATATGCCACGTAAACGGCGGTTTAGATACCCCCTATTCGCTACGTATTTTTGGAGAACGCTATAATTCTTGTAACCACTCAGACGCTAAATCTGGGATTAGCGCGTACAGGTCGATTTTTTACTACGTCAAGCCTGTCAACAATCAGACGAACTACGAAACCTCTTTCATGCGCGAGGTGGCGAGCGAATCTATACGCGACCCCTACATTACCAAAATTGTCGACCACCTTGCAAAAGATATCAAAAGAAGGCTTCTCGGGCAGAGAAGTAAGTTGCTCGACCATGTTACTTTTATTCGCCGTTTATCGCGCGGCTTCGTTTAATAGCCTCATCTCGAATAGTTGCCCACAGGTTCATCATATTGCAGCAGGACCCACCCACGGCCCCCGCTCGAGCCGTACTTTGAGCCTCTAATTCATAACGCGCGCTGGCGCATTCAATTAAAATTTCGCAGATCTCGGAATTATCCTGACGGCGCAAGAGAGCTATAATCTCTCTTTCTAGGCGCTCTCCTGAGTCCATTTTTCTCAACTCGTAGAGCTCTCTGTATGCGCGCCAAGCAGCTCGATTCTCTCCCAAAAGCTCCCTAACTTTCATGTCGCACTGACGCCACGGGGGCTCAGCCGGTACCTCGTTTTTATAGCAATTATCCTTGCCGTAAAGAACGTACCACTTACCACCCTCAAAAAGCACATCGGTGCATTCACCGGGTAACCAGTCAGGGTGATCGCTAATAGCTTGGGTTGAGACGGTTCGATCCACTGGAAGGTTTTCTAAACGGAATGCCCCTACGCTGCCGCGACTTCCCCATCACCGAATAACAACGGCGGCTTCCTCAAATGGAATCCAGATTGCGATAGCTTTACCCAAACTTCCTGAAGCATCTCTTTAATCTCTTTATCCAGTAGCTCATAGATCGAATCTAGGCTCATCACCTGCTGCATTGCTGTCATGGCGAATATCGGAGCCGCTTCCTCTTTCAAAAGTCTATCGCGCACATCGGTCACGAAGCTACGTAGATCTTCCTTAGTTGATATCTGATGAGCGGCTGCTGTTCCCATACCCACAACGCCAGAAACTTCATCCCCTTTTGCGTCTTTCTTTTTCTTGGTCATAGTTTTGATCCTATCTTTCTTTAATTAAATCTCTCTTAATCTCTACCTATCAATCGGAATAATCTCAATAGCCTGGTTGTACCTGGTCGGATCGTCTTTCGGATCGATTACCAAAGGAGCGTCCATGATAACAGACCTAGTCTCTAGTCGTCGAGGCTCAACTCCTGCCCGGATTAGCTGATTAACAAACTCCCTTGAGCGCCGATCTGTTAGATGTTGGACATAGCTTGTATCAGCGTTGCCTGTGCTCTTGGCATAAGCGGCTATAACCAAACGGGAGTATGGTAACCTGTATTCGTTTAACCGCGCGATCTCCTGGATCATGCCAACACCTTGCGGGCACATCTTGGCTGAGTCTCCACTAAAGAACATGTCAGCGGGATAGATGTCCCTTGAGGGATGGAGGTCCATTCGCCGCTTATAGTTCGCTGAGAGCGCAGCCTGAGCCTGTGCTCGTCTCTTAGCATCGCGAATTTCGGCCTCTGTTTTAAGCTCGGTTTCCTCAAACTGATCCTTTACCACCCCGTGAATCATACCTGCGGCGGCTCCGAAGCCGGCTCCAATTGCGGCTCCTGGGCCGGTGGCTACTCCCATCTGAAAGCCCATTACAGCTCCTGCCCCGGCTCCTTCTAGCGCCCCAAATGACGCGCCGCTAAAGGCCTTATCGGGGCCTGGAACGGGCTGTTTGGAGCACCCGGCGAGTGTGCATATCAGGGCGGCTCCCAAGAAAATTAGCCCAAAGATTCTGCCTGTCTGATGCGATGCTAACGAAGATCTAAATTGCATACTCATGTATCTAGCCCCCTTACTTAGAGCTCTAGTTCTTTACGATGAGATGAAGCAAAGGGAGGAATTGGAGCGGTTATTTGAAACTTGAGCAGTCTCAGAACTGCGGTTTATCAGGCAAAACACAAAGAGAGGTGAAAAGAGGTTTCTTCTAAATTATTCCCCTCTCCGCTCTCGCCGTTCTCTTTGTAAAAAATTAAACAAAGAGTACAGCGAGAAAAGGAGAAGACAAAAAAACCTCCCCCCCTCTTTATCCTCGCCGTTCTCTTTGTAAATTTAAAAACAAAGAGACCAGCGAGAAAAAAAGAGAGGGAAAATACCACTCACTCTTCCTCCCCTCGCCGATCTCTTTTATCTCTTTGTAGAAATATTAGTCAGCCACCTCAAAGCACCCCAGTCTCCTACCTCTGTGGTAAAAATTAAACAAAGAGTACAGCGAGAAAAGGAGAATACCCCCTCTCTGCCCTCGCCGTTCTCTTTGTTAAATTTCACTACAGAGTCGCCATCTGGGGCGAAGGGAACAAGCGTCTGATACCATCTTTGAGCAGCTTAACATTGAAGTTTATGAGCAGCCCAAATGGGGCTTCCGCCAGTTTCATGTATGTGATGAGTTGAGCTTGATGAATGGGCAACAACTGCTCCGTTGCCTTCAGTTCAACAACAAGATAGTCATCGATTAAAAAATCCACTCTGTATCCGCAATCGATAACTATACCTTTGTACTCAACTGTGATGGGAGTCTGCGTTGTGAAGGGAATCCCATTAGCTTTTAGCTCATATGCGAGACATTACTCATAGGTTGATTCAAGCAACCCCGGGCCGAGATGTCTATGGACCTCTATGGCGCAGCCGATAACCTGGTGAGTTAGAGGATCCCTTTCTTCATCCGCTTTATCACTAATATCGCAACCATCTCTGTAAAAATTCATAAATTCCCTCTTTGTAAAGATATGAGCCGCGCACCTAATACATGCACGTACGCCCGATATCCTCATCTTATCGACAAGTTTATGAATCTGTTGCTAGATATCGCTTCCCTTGGGCGGCCCTACTTAACCACCACCTCATCAAACGCAAGCCTCCTAAGCTCAAAAGCCCCCAGCCTGCTGCCCGGCTCTTTCATGGCTCGCTCAATTGATGAATACGCCTGATCGTTGCCAACTACTACCGTTACTAATTTACTCGGATCCCATCGCTCAGAAGCGACTTTTGTTACATCCGCCGGCGTAACAGCCGCTATCTTAGAGAGATAACTCGCATCGTAATCAGCCGGGTATCCAAGTAGCTCATGCTTTGCTAATCGCCCTGCTATATCCCCTTTGGATGAGAAATTAAACACAAATGAATTAGCGATCGCGTCCCGCTTCTCATTTAACTCTGAAGCTCCGGGAGCCTCAGTGCGCAAACGATCCAAGACACCGATAGACTCGTTGATAGCCGAGCCCGCCGATTCAGCTTTGGTCTGAAGAAATATAAAATTAGTTCCCTTAACAACCGCTGGCGATATCCCACCATAGACTCCATAAGAGAGACCCAACTCAGTTCTCACCTTCTGCATCAAACGCGAACCGAAACCTCCCGAGCCAAACACCTCGTTAAAGAGATCAATCGCCGGATAATCAGGAGTCAATCGAGGAACTCCTAAGTGTCCGCTCTTTACTGAAGCCTGCGCGAAAGGAAGAGTTATAAAATAAATCCCTGGCTTTGGCTCATAATTAACTGGTGGCGGCGGTGGTAACCTCCTTCCACGAGGCTTCCAATTTAAGAAGTAGCGCTGTGCTAATTCCTCTACCTGAGACCTCTCAGCGCTACCCGTGACAACCAATATAGCGCCATCTGGACGGACAAGCTCGCTGTGTAACCTCTCAAGATTAGCTCTGGAAACACTTGAAATATCACGCGACCTAGATACCTTGCCGTAAGCCGAATCTCCATACACTAACTGTGTAAAAGCGATCGAAGCTACTGTCGCCGGATCCTCGGCTCTGCGTCGAATCGCCTCCAGAGACTGTCCCTTCCAAAGACTCAATTTATCTTGCTCAAATCGTGGACGTAACGCCACATCCGCGAAGAGCTTAAAGACTCGCTCTAGATCTGAGGTCAAACACGAGAACGATATGGATCCAAACTCTGTAGAGAAAGAGCTCGAGACACCAGCCGCTAATTTCTCTAATTCTCGATCAAGGGCGTCCGCGGAGAGATCGCCAGCACCTCCAGTTCGCATTACATCTCCCATAGCGGATGTAGTACCGATCGGATATTGCTCAGCCCAGAGGGACCCTCCACGAATTATAAGTTGCCCCTGAGCTACCGGAAGCTCGCTATCTTTCAGATAAATTACACTTAGACCGTTGGGCAATTCCCACCTAACCGGCTCTACCGGCTTAAATTGCGAGATCTGACCGTGAGCAGAATCCCTATCCAGATAAATCCTTGACTCGACGGGCCCACAACCAACCGTGATGCTTGAAAACAAAAGGAGAGACGCTAAAAGAATCGATCTGATCATAATTCCCTACTTACTCCTCTCAATCACCCCGATCGTGCGTTGAGTTGATACCAAATACTGCTGAGCAACTCTCTTGATGTCCTCTGTTGTGACCTTCAGCACCTGATCGTACCACTCAGCTCCCGCTTTCCAGCTTCCGTACGCCAACTCCGAGGTTGCGAAATCAAGGGCCAGAGATTGATTGGATTTAAGGTGCCCTAGGTACTCCATACCGATTGAGCGCCTGGCGATCTCTAGCTGCTCAGCAGTCGCACCTGAACGTCTAAAGCGCTTAATCACACCATCAAAGGCATTTATAAATGTATCAGGGCTATGCGGAGCCTTTACGGATCCGGCGAACATTAAGAGATTCGGATAAAGAACTCCCGGGCCCTCTTCGTGTGCTACACTAGCGGCGATCTGCTTACGCTTAACAAGTTCAGAATACAGCGGCGATGTCCGGCCACCAGCGAGGATCTGAGCCATAACCGAGATAGGCGCGTCGTCTGGATGCGGATAGTTAGGCTTTCGGTAAGCTATCAACACCTCCGGCGAAGCGGACATAGAGATGTCACTCCTGCGCTGCCCTTCCTGCTTACCCTCTTCTAAGATCTCACGCTTAATCGGATCGGACTTAGGGATCCCTCCGAAATACCGCTCTACGATCTTTATATCAGCCTCTGGCTCCACTTGGCCTACAATCGCCAACACCATATTACTCGGCACATAGAAACGCTTTCTAAAAGCCTCTAGTTGGCTCGCTGTGATCGACCTTAGATCTCTCTCGTAACCGATGACAGGAGCTCTGTAAGGATGTCTCTGGTATGCTGTTCCTAAAAGCAGCTCATAAATCTTTCCTCCTGGATCATCCTCATAACGCATCCTGCGTTCCTCAAGAACTACATCGCGCTCCTGGTAAAACTGGCGCATCACCGGCTCTAATAAACGATCCGATTCCATCTGGCACCAGAATTCGAAAGCCGTCCGAGGTAGGCTTACGTAATATTTGGTGAACTCTTTATCCGTTGTCGCGTTCTGCCCAACGGCGCCGTGTTTCTCGTAGCGCACTGTGAAATCATCTGAGATCCAGAGATCTCTAAGCCGCTTATGGATATCATCCCACTCCTTCTTCTGATCAGCCGATAGATCTTGCGCGGACTTAGACTCCGCGGAGATCTCCTCGAGACGATCAAGCAATCGTTTCTCCGCAGCGTAATCCTTAGTCCCGATAGTTCGCGAACCTTTAAAGGCCATATGTTCAAAGAGATGCGAGATCCCGGTTTGACCGATACTCTCATCACTACCACCAACCTTAACGACTAAGGCACCTGAGAAAATAGGCGCGTCTCCACGCTTATAAAATATAACCTTCAGCCCATTAGACAGCGTGTAAGTTCGGACCTTTGACGCCATCTCTTTGAGGGCGCTACTTGAGCTGTCAGCTTTAGCTAAACCGCAGAGGCCAAACTGCGCGATCAAGAAAGTAGCGATCGCGAAGTTTACGATCCGTTTCGAATAGCGAGAAAACCGCTGCCGCATGCTTTAAGGCTCCAATGATTAATACCCGTGTACAAGGGATAAGGGTACGTCACTCCCCCATGATGTGACAAGGGAGACGAGGCAAAACCTAGCTTACGCGATGTTTTGCCGCTCTTGCCAAGGGTTGAGGGTGGCTTGACATCTTATCGCTCAAAACAGATGATCCGCGGTGTTCAGAAACTTAAGGAATAAATTTGCTATGGCAACAATCTTCGCTCTCTTCCCTGGACAGGGTTCACAAAAGGTCGGCATGGGCAAGGATCTCTACGAGTCCTTCCCGCTTGCTAAGGAGTTATTTGAACGAGCTGATCAGGCTCTGGGTTTCTCACTCTCGCAGATCTGTTTCGATGGCCCGATCGACAAACTAACCCTCACTGAGATCGCACAACCAGCGATCCTAACCGTCAGTACGATCTGTTATAGGCTATTCCAACAGACACCAGGATTCGCTAATCACAGATTAGTCGCTGCCGCTGGGCACTCACTCGGTGAATACTCAGCTCTCGTAGCTGCTGAGGCGATCTCGTTTGAGGACGCGGTAAGGCTTGTAAATAAGCGCGGCAAATACATGCAGGAAGCAGTTCCCGTTGGAACCGGAAGAATGGTGGCTGTTTTAGGAAAAGAGGTAGCTGAAATTGAGGCTGCTCTTCCAACAAGTGGCACTGAGGTAGCTCAGATCGCTAATATTAACGCCCCGGGCCAGATCGTTGTAGCCGGGTCCGTCACAGGAATTCAGGAGTTCGTTACTAAGCTCGGAGCAGCTAAAGTAATTGAGCTTACAGTAAGCGCCCCGTTCCATTGCGACCTGATGAAGCCTGCCGAAGAGAAGCTTCGTGTCGATCTCGCCGCGACAGAAGTTAAGCATCCTAAATTCCCAGTCTTTCAGAACTTCACCGCTGAGGCGACAAACGATCCGGAGAAGATCCGCGAGAACTTAGCGCTTCAAGTTTGTGGACGAGTTCGCTGGGTCGAGTGTGTGCAAAACGCTTTAGCAGCTCACCAACCTGAAGCGGTTTGGGAGTTTGGCGCGGGGAACGTTTTAACTGGATTAGTTAAGCGTATTAACCCAGCAGTAACTCGCGTTAACGTTGATTCGCCTCAGGCGTTGGTTGCTTGAGCGCCTTGCGGCGGACGTGGTGAGCGCAGTTCTTAGAGCATGTTCGCCTATCCGCCTGCTCCGCGCAGCGGTGGCATACAGGAGCCTCCTTACCACATAGCGAACAAGAGAGATGATCCTTTGATGGATTACCGCAGTGTGGGCAGAGTTTGTAGGTGGTAGTTGGCTTTAACTCCTGATCAACAGCTACACGGTGATCGAAAACAAAGCACTCACCCTTGAAGTGTCCGTTTGGAAACTCCTCGATATATTTTAATATTCCACCCTGGAGCTGGTATACGTTGTCGTACCCCAACCTCTTTACCTCTGGCACAGCTTTCTCACACCGAATCCCGCCGGTGCAGTAAAGAAAGAGCTTCTTGTCTTTTGGAAGCCCGTTCTTCTCAACATAATCACCGAAATCACTAAACTTGCGGATGCGCGGATCAATAGCCCCTTCAAACACGCCGATGTCTGTCTCGTAATCGTTACGGGTATCGACTAAAACCACATCTGGATCGTTTGACAGCGCCTCGTGCCACTCCTTTGGCGTTAGATAAGTTCCCATCGACTCACTGGATGATATCGATTGGTCACCTATCGTGACGATCTCAGGTCGCAGGTCCACCTTAAATCTACCAAAGGGCACCTTCTCAGCGATTGAGTGCTTGAAGGTAAAATCAGCTCCTGGGAAGATCTCTGGCAGCATCGTCTCAAAACTCTTTATCGTCTCGGCGCCCCCCGCAACAGTGGCGTTAATCCCCTCACTCCCTAAGACGATAAGCCCTCTTAGCCCACTTGAATCAGCGAAACTAATAAGCCTCTCACGGATCGCCGACAAACTATCGGGCTCTACCTTTATAAAATGATAGAACGCTGAAACAACTACATCACTACTCGCGCTCATAACACTCACCTTATACCGCGGATTAATAAGCCTTCGCGAAGATTGCGTCGCGTGTCGCCGGACGACCGGTCACTACACAACGCCCCTCAGTTCCACTCTGCTCAAGTGGCAAACACCTCACCGTAACTTTTAATTCAGAAAGCTTATCGAGAGCATCAGCTCCCCCACCCCATTTAGCTAATACAAATCCACCATGAATCTCAGGCTTCGATTCATTCTTAGGGGTAAAGAACGCTTTAAACTGCTCAAAATCAACGATATCGCGTCTGATATTACGATTAAGAAAGTTCTTGGCCTGTTCAAAGTAGCTACGTTGAATATCCGCCAATGTCGTTCCCATCTCATTAATAACCTGCTCTACAGGTAAAAACGCTTTATCGCGTGGGCCCTGGTCTCTTCTATAGAGCACCGCTTGCCGTGATTCGATATCACGCGGACCAACCTCTATCCGAACTGGGATACCCTTCTTAATCCACTCCCAACTCTTATCACCACCACGGATATCACGCTTATCCACTACTACCTCGATTGGCACACCCTCATAAGATCTCTCACGCAACGCAGACGCTATCTCTTGAGCGTACGCTAGCACCGCGGATTCGGTCTCTGGCTTAGGTATAACAGGGATAATTACAACGTGCTTTGGGGCGACCTTTGGAGGTAAACGCAATCCATCATCGTCGCTATGAGTCATGATCATTCCACCGATTAATCGAGTGGATACTCCCCACGATGTTGTGTAAGCAAACTCAGTTGCGCCCTGTTGATTTAAGAAAGATATATTTGAGGCCTTAGCGAAGTTCTGCCCCAGATAGTGTGAGGTTCCAGCCTGCAGAGCCTTCATATCCTGCATCATCGCCTCGATACAGTAAGTATCAACAGCTCCAGGGAAACGCTCTTCTGAGATCTTCTCTCCCTTGATAACCGGTATCGCCAAATAGTTCTCAACTAGATCGGCATAAACATTTAACATCGTAAAAGTCTCTTCGATCGCCTCCTTCTCTGTGGCGTGCGCTGTGTGGCCCTCTTGCCAGAGAAACTCTGTGGTTCTTAAAAATATTCTAGTGCGCATCTCCCAGCGCACAACGTTGGCCCACTGATTAATCAGAAGCGGAAGGTCGCGATAAGACTGCACCCAGCGCGCGAACGACTCTCCGATAATCGTCTCTGATGTTGGACGCACAACTACGGGCTCCTCAAGTTCACCTGATGGAACAAGCTTGCCATCGCGCGCCTCAAGACGGTGATGAGTTACCACCGCGCACTCCTTAGCAAAACCCTCAACGTGCGCCGCCTCCTTCTCAAGAAAACTTAGCGGAATAAAGAGCGGAAAGTAGGCGTTACTGTGGCCGGTAGCTTTAATCATCCGGTCGAGGTGGCGTTGGATATTCTCCCAGATCCCATAACCCCAAGGCTTAATAACCATACAGCCGCGCACCACGGACATCTCGGCGATATCTGAAGCCTTGATTACCTGCTGATACCATTCAGGATAATCCTCAGCCCGACGAGGCGATATAGCGGCTGTTTCCTTCTTGTTAGCGGCGTTTGTGCTCATAGCGAGGTCCTTGTTGTGGGGGCTGGATGTAGCCCATATACGGAATGTATCACCTTGGCGGGGGGGGAGTAAACTTGAGCCCGCAGGATGCGGGTAATACTCAGGCCAACGCCCCCCGCGGGTACCCACGCACCAGCAAATACCTCAGTATCGGTATCGGCTGCACTGACAAGATCTCCTCTCGAAACTTCTGATACAATCGATTAGCGAGCTCCGACACGTCCTGCGCGCTCTCCAACTCTACCCCAATTTCGTAATCCCAGGGACCGACACACCTTAAACCAAAAAGCACGTCGCGCTCGCTCTCGAGATAACTGAAGAGACGTTGCGAGAATTTACTCGGTACACCACGGACGTTTACGCGGAAGATATAACAAGTCCGACCCAACTTAGTCGGATCAATCCAGTGAATGTATGCCTTTATTATCCCGTTTTCCTTGAGCTCGCGGCGACGACGGTCGGCGGTCGCTGGTGGGATACCCAAAGCTTTTGATAGCTGCACCGCGGTTTGAGCCTCTCCCGTAGCTAAAAGAGATAACACCCTCTCCGAAGCTTTATCGAGGGTTGATACCTCTTCTTGAACATTAAACTCTAGGATCGGTGTCTTAAAACGTTTAGGTAAAAGGTATCGTCTGCCGAAGTATCGGAATTCAAACTGACTGCACGCCGCTATCTCCACTAGAGAGCCACCCAGGGTACGCCCAAGAAGATCGATAAACTGGGGGAGATGCGCCGCGCAACGAATCGAGATCGAGACCGCGAATTGATACCTTCCTGCCATCTCAAAGAGCCAAAAGACGTGAGGAAGCGCAGCCACCTTTTGCACTAGGCTTACCGTATCCGCGTCCTGCTTCGCCGCGACTGAGAAGAAAACAGTGTGATGCGAATAGCCAAGACGATGCAGATCAATCATCGCTTGACGGTGGTACATGACCTTACGATCTTTTAAAGACGAGAGCGCGTATTGGATCGTAGTTTGTTTGTATCCTGAGACTCGTGCGATATCTTGAATAGTTAAGTCGCCCTGTAGCTCCACTAAGCCCAAAATTATCTTCTGCTTCTCACTCAGTCGGACGCGCACGGATTGCCACCTAAATAAAGTACTTAATATTCTGTAAATATATCATATACCCTCCTTCGGTGATACAAAAATTAGTTTATTTTTGTTTTTACCATTTTTTATCCACTCTACCGAGCATGGCAATCGCGCCAAATACATAACGAGGGAGTCGAAAAATGAGAAATACACCACAAGATGGACACGAGCATAACAAACCAAACAATCGCTTTCCAAGGATTGTCAAATTCAACAGCGCAGATATCGGAAATGACGATAGCGGGGTGCCGCCGCTTGACGGACAGTCTATGTCTCTAGCTCCGCGGCGCGGACCAATCGAGACGGTGGTCTTCACCTTCGCGATGCCTCAGGAGGCTCAAAGGTGGGTACACGCGCTAAACCTAACGCCTTACGAATCGCCGCGTAACCCTGGCATGAACGAACAGTACAAAAGTAAGATCGGCGCCGTTAACGTAGTTGTCAGTATAAACCAATTCAATTTGAAACATGGCGTAGCTGGTGTTGGGACCAACAACTCAGTTCTTAACGCGTTTTGCGCGATTAATGAGTTCAAGCCTAGCCTTCTAGTTAACGCTGGAACCGCTGGCGGATTCGGCGATTCCGGCGGTGTCATTGGAGATATCTACCTTACCAAAGGAGCTGTTATGTACCACGACCGGCACATCAAATTAGGAAACTATGAGGAGTACGGCAACGGCGGTCACTCGTGCCTCTCGTTACGCCGCCTACCTAAGATTCTTTCAGCCAAGACCGGTGTATTCTCAACGGGCAACTCACTTAATTATACAAGCTCCGACATGAGACGCATAATCGATTCAGATGCTCTAGTGAAGGACATGGAAGCGGCCGCTTTCGCGGAGATCGCCGAGCAGTTCAATGTCCCCTTCATCGGAATAAAATCGATCTCGGATCTAGTTGATGGAAATAAACCAACACCCGATCAGTTCCAAGATAATTTCGGCTTAGCGACACGAAACCTCCACGAGGCGCTAACGAAATTTGTAAGGTTCCTGGCTAGTGGGAGGCGTTTGGAGGATCTGTAAGAGCTCGAGGCAAACTCCGCTTAGTCGGGGTTTGCCTCGTTTCTCTCATTAGATTAAGCCGAAGCCCAAGCCTCAACCCTCAAGCTGCCAAACCTTTTAGCCGAATCTATTCCTAAGGAAGGCAGAGCTCTCCTGGAATTTATACGGTAGGTCTAGGAGACCCTCTTAAAGCGGTTTTACGCAAAACTACTACTACGAGAAAAACAGCTATGAGCGAAAACAACGAACAGAAACCCCCGCGCAGAAAAGGGATTACCTCACTAACCCTTCAGTGGATCGCGGAGAAGCTACGCCGAACGACAAAAATTAAAGAGGAGCTATCAAACGGAACTTACCAGGTCGACTCCTCCAAGGTCGCTAAAGCTATCGTTACTAACAATCACGGGGATTCGGCACGCGAGTAGGGCTCGTTCAGCGGGGAACAATACCTAGTCACTTTTATAAAGGCGTTTGTAAAAAGCCCCCTTATCACGGCTAATTTGCTCTTTGACCGCACTCCAAAAGCAAGGCCAATCATCGTAGTATTACGTCATGGCTTCACGCGCACATTCACAGAACATCACCCCTGCCGGTCTACTTGTGGCCTTAGGTATCATCTACGGCGATATCGGCACGTCTCCTCTATACGTACTTAAAGCCGTCGCAGGTACCGAGGCTATCTCAGAGGAGCTCGTACTGGGAGCTCTCTCGTGTATCTTCTGGACCCTTACTCTCCTAACTACTTTTAAGTATGTGTTACTAACCTTAAGAGCTGATAACCGCGGCGAGGGTGGTATCTTTGCTCTCTATGCCTTGGTGAGAAAAAATGCCCGCTGGCTTCTTATTCCCGGAATCATCGGTGGAAGCGCTTTGCTAGCCGATGGAATAATTACACCACCTATCTCTGTGTCATCAGCGGTTGAGGGATTAAGGAAGATATATCCTGAGATCCCAACAGTTCCTATCGTTCTCTTTATCATCACCGCGCTGTTCTCAGTTCAACACTTTGGAACTAGAGCTGTCGGCCGCTCTTTTGGACCAATCATGCTCGGATGGTTCTCAATGCTATCTGTTCTCGGCTTGTGGTGGATCTCGGCGAATCCTTCAATTATTAAAGCTCTAAATCCAGCTCACGCGCTACAACTCTTATTTTTTCACGAGAACGGCTTCTGGGTATTAGGCGCCGTTTTCCTCTGCACCACTGGAGCGGAAGCTCTCTACTCAGACCTCGGACACTGCGGCCGAGGAAATATCCAGGTCTCGTGGGGCTTTGTTAAAACAGCTCTGATACTAAACTACCTAGGTCAAGGCGCTTGGATGCTTACTCACTCTGGCGAGTTACTAGGTGACCGCAACCCATTCTTTGAGGTAATGCCCCCTTGGTTTCTAATTCCAGGGATTGTGATCGCCACTCTAGCGACGATTATAGCGAGCCAGGCGTTAATTAGCGGCTCATTTACGCTAGCCACGGAAGCCATGCGATTATCGGTCGTCCCGAAAGCAAAGGTTGTATATCCATCTGAGTTAAAGGGACAGATCTACGTTCCAGCGGTGAATCTACTACTCTTCATCGGTTGCGTTTTAGTGGTGCTCTACTTCAGAGAGTCCTCGAACATGGAGGCGGCCTATGGGCTGGCTATCACTTTAACGATGCTCATGACAACGGTGCTCTTCTCGAATTTCCTCATAAGAAAACGGGTACACTGGTTGTTAGTCGCGGTGTACTTAGGTCTTTACCTCTCAATTGAGGGGAGCTTCCTATTCGCTAACCTATTAAAATTTACCCACGGGGGTTGGTTTACTCTGTTAATTGGGAGCCTCGTGGCGGCGGTGATGTTCACCTGGAACTCAGGCTCACGCTTAAAGATGGCCTACACTGATTATGAGTCACTGCCGCAACATCTGCCAGCTCTCGAGGCGCTTAGCGGCGACACCACTGTTCCGAAGTATGCAACACACCTAGTGTACATGACCGGAGCGCCGTTTCCGAAATTGATTGAAAGCAAGATCGTCTATTCTCTATTTCACGTTCATCCCAAGCGCGCCGATGTCTACTGGTTCCTGCATGTGAACGTACTAGACGTTCCTTACACCACAGAATATGAGGTAACGACCCTGATACCTAAAAAGGTCTTCAGAATCGATTTTAATTTAGGATTCCGGGTTGAGCCACGTGTACACCTTTTCTTTAAAAAGGTGATCGAGGATCTCGCCAGAAATGGAGAAGTTGATCAGTTAAGTCGCTACGACTCTCTAAGAGCTAACAGCATCGCCGGCGATGTGCGCTTTGTGGTGCTCCACAAAGAGCTCTCGCACGAGAGCGACCTGCACTGGTCAGATCGCTTAACGATGGAGGGGTATTTCCTTTTGCGCAAAGTGAGCTTGTCAGAAGAGAGCAGCTTCGGATTAGACACAAGCGCTGTGACAAAAGAGATAGTTCCTCTGGTTTTATCACCCGCGAAAGATTTTCAGCTAACTAGAGTGGATGACCAGCAGATTCATGTGAGGGTGTGAGTTTCGTAAAAGAAGGTCTATCTCCCAAGATGTAGGTAACGCGCAAAATCACTTCGGCTTTTGCGCAGCTGCACCATTTTCATCCTCCTTAACTGCTCTTTTTAGGTTCAAGCAGCTATTTTTCGCGCATCTACCTCGACTTCTGTCGCTCGCTCTCTATCGATAACGTGTTCGAGATATCTATAAAGATCGACGATTTCAGCGGGTCTTGATGTCAGTTGATTGAGAACAAACAACCTAATGTCCTTCTCGGTCGCCCAGTTCGCGCCTGTAGGTTTGTTTTTCATTTTCTCCCATTTCATAACCGCCGGATGTGTCACGCCAAAGCGCTTTGCGAACTGCTGAAGAGTCATTTCAAAATGTTGTCTGACAAAGCGCACTTCGTTCCCGGTTAGGTTGCTGTCCTTTTCGCAAAGCTCCTTTAGTACAACCTCTGCTAGCAAATTGTAATTGATAGCTGGAGTCCATTCCCCTCGAACTTTTACCATAGGAACGTTGACGAGCTTGACTGGAAATCCAAACCCGCGATCAATGTGAACTCTCTTGATTCTTTGATTCATATTATTTCCCTACTTCAATCGCCGTAATAATCAACATGCTGTTATCATCAAACGACACAACTACTCGAATATCTCTCTTATCAATGGTTCTTCCTCGGATAGCGCGGAATCGAGCGGGTGATAATGAGCCCTGAGGGAGGATAAATCTTTGTTTTTTCTTTCTATTTCTCTCACAGTAGGCTCCTCCTCTTTTCCCTCGCCGCTCTCTTTGTACAAAAAAATCTGCCGCGGCTTTTATTTAAACAAAGAGAGCAGCGAGGCCGGACAAAGATATAGTCAGGCCCCTAATACCCCTAACACCCCTCACGCCCATACCCAGCCGGCACGGGAACATCAAAGAGATCTTCAGCTATCTCGCGATTCTTAGTGAGCCTGACCACCTGTAGCTCAGCACTGGCTCTAGCGGGCTTGTAGATCTGAAAAACAATCTCTGGCAGGTCGCCTACTATTCGGCGGTCGGCTGTAGCTACAACTTTTTCGCCACTACTGTCTAGCAGCCTAGCGGCTAACAACTCGCCGGTTCTATCAGAAACCTCCCACGCGACTCGCGCGGATTTATCAACAAAGAGCACCCTCCCCGAATCGATCTGGTGTGTTGTTACCCTCTCGCAGATAAGAGCTGGGATCTCTCCTACTACTAACGCTTTCACAACTTCTGGCGTAATCCCCTCCAAACCCAGAGTTCGTTCAAGAACCTGACTAGGCGAACATCCCTCAATCGCTTTTTTGCTCTGTGTATCGATCACCAAGGCTCGGTTATCGTTTATCGTTACAAGTGCCAAGGTAAAGGCTCCCTCATTCGGCAAAACATCCACTCGCAAACGATCATTCCCCTTGCCTATTACGGCGTACCGAAACGAGATCTTCTCTTTATCAGGACCGACAACTTCGGCGTTTATTAGAGATCTAAAAGATGCCACTGATCCGCGAGCCGCGCTTATAGACCTACAGAGCTCGCCCTCTCTTATAGGATCAAGACGCGCCCCGGGATTAAATGGAGGCGCACTAGCGCAGCCGGTTAGCAGTACAAGTAATGGAACAACGAGCGAAAAAAAACCTGCTGGGTAGCGGCTCATCTTGTCACCTCAGAGATCTCTAATTTATCACCTGAATCATCGAGGAGATCTAATCCCGGCAGAGCTAAAGATACACTCTGCTGTGGCAATGGCTTCAAGAGTCGAGATTTATCAACCCCACTTAGCTCCGGATGATTCTTTAAAAGCATCTGAAGCCTCTCTTTTAATCTCTTAAGCGCGCTGACCTTATCTTTATCGCGCAGATCTTCTCCTAATAACTCCAGGTCAGCGATCGACTTTAGCAACCCGACCACCTCGCGCTCTTTACCCTGGGCGAGCAAAACTTCTACGTAGTGCTCAATAATGACCGGGTCTTGGCCGGTACTTGCCACAGCCTGAGAGAGAGTCTCTTCGGCTAATTTCAAATCGCCCCGTTTAAGCTGAATAAAGCCAAGAGTGTCTAGGTAGTATCCATCACTCGGCTTTACCTCGAGCGCTCGCCTCGCCAACTGCTCTGCGCGCTTTAAATCATCACCCTTCTCAGTGTAGGCATAAGCTACGAAGTTCAGGGCGTCAGAGTTCTTCGGGCTAACCTCGATAATCTTCTCCATTAACCTCAGGGCCTCGGCCTCATTTCCCCGCTCATGCAAAACAACCGCCAAATTAAATTGAACTCGCTCATCATTTGGGTGCGCTTCGATCGCTCGGCGCAATTTTTTCTCAGCCCCCTTGTAGTCGCCCATATCTCGCGAGATAAGCACACTATAAAGAGTTAAATTTAAATTATTAGGCTCCGCCTCAAGAGCTTGATCAACCGACTCAAGGGCTCCGTCTAGATCATCTTGCTGACGGTATACATAAGCCGCGAAGGTACGCGCCTTGACGTACATCGGGCTATCACGATCAATCGCGGCCAGTTCTTCTAACGCCTCGCTCCTCTTTCCCGATCCCGCGTACAACGAAGCTAGGTAGTATCGTGCTTCCGCGTGTTTCGGATTTTTAGCTAAAACCAGGGACAGCTCACGAATCGCCTCTCGGTAATTCTGCTTCTCTATCTGAATCAACGCGACTTTAAAGCGGGTCTCTGATGGATCCTCCTCGATCGACTCCAGCGCTGTTAGATGCGCCAACGCGTCATCGAACTTACTCTCTCCGATCATAATGTGACTTAAAACCTTGCGAGCCAATTCGTTGTTGGGATCCTGGCTTATAATCCTATCGCATACTCGCTTAATCTTAGGTGTCTTCTCTTGCCTGACCAAAACTCTAAGCAACTCTGTGGCACCATTAGTTGCGTTAGGATCTCGATCAAATACCCACCGGTATTCAGCCTCAGCCTTATCTAGTTTACCCTGCGCTTCATAAACTTTGCCGAGATAAAAGTGTCCTGCTGGTTCATTCGGCTGGCTCCTCACCAGTAATCCGAGTACCTCCGCGGCTCGATTGAAATTCTTCTCCTTCATGTAGAGATTGGAGAGGAGGAGGTATCCGTCTATCTTCGAGGGATAATCGCTTACCAGATTTTTGTAGATTGGCTCAGCCTCAGCATCTCTTCCCAGCGCCTCAAGCACTCCAGCATATAACATTCTTACATACGGTTCTGATGGACTCTGCTCTAAAGCTCGCTTCGCGGCCTGTTCAGCCTTATCAAGCTGTCCGAAGCGCAGGTAAAGATCCGCCATCTTCGCGTAGATTAAAGGATCGGGCTCCCTGGTCAGTGTCGCGGCGCGTTCAAAATGCTCTAGCGCATCTTTGTAATCCTCGGATCCTAGCGATAGCTGCCCAACTAAAAAATTGTGCATCGCATCGGAGTCCTGCTCGGCGTTCGCTTCAAAGTCACCTTGCCTCGCGTTTGCCACATCAGTCGCCACCGTATTCAGCGAGATATCCCCTCGTGATCCAAAAAGCTTTGCCGAACTTAAGGTAGAGCATCCAGATAAACTAAGAGCCCAAAACGCGCATCCGCAGATAGTTAATCTTCGGCATCGATGGAGTTTAAGGATTTTTGCTTTTTCATCCATGGATGGAGGAAGGTCCCTAAAGAGCATTAACTAACCGCTTATGGGTTCCTCCAAGAGAACCTAAAGCTCTAAAAAATCCACAAATTAGGAGTCTCATCCGGACGGAATAAATGAACCAGTTAAACTCTGAAGCCTTCGATGCCCGATAAGCACCAGAAATCACAAGGTTTAACATGGTTCGCCCGCAAGGACTCGAACCTCGATTTTCAGGGTCAGAACCTGACGTGCTGCCATTGCACCACGGGCGAACAAATAAGACCGAGGGAGTGTAGCACGGCCAGCGAAGGGGTTCAAATCCCTCCCGATGGGGGTTATCAACCCCCACCTATTAACGGTAACTCGCCAAAAGATAGGACACCACCCCTTAAAACTATGGCGATTGGCCAGGAAAAGGACAAAAAGTCAACTAGGTCACAAATACCAGGCCAACGATTTGCTCAAGCCCACCAGAAATGCTACTCTCCCCTCCTACGTTATGTGGCCCCATCGTCTAGTGGTCTAGGACGCTGGCCTCTCACGCCGGAAACATGGGTTCGAGTCCCATTGGGGTCACCAGTAGTAGCGTAACAGCAGTTAATTTAATCGTTAACTCGCTTTCCGCTAGTTCCATCCGAGCCCTCTTAATCTCTTGGGAATTAAAAGATGACGAACTCTTCTTGCGCTAACTCCAACGGCTCTTTCGATATAAAGGTCGGTTTAGCACGCATGCTCTGCAATGGCGTAATCATGGACGTGATTGACGTCGAGCAGGCTCGAGTGGCTGAAGATGCTGGTGCCGTAGCAGTTATGGCGTTGGAGCGTGTCCCTTCGGATATACGACGCGATGGTGGTGTGGCCCGCATGAGCGACCCGCGCATGATCGAGGAGATCAAAGCGGCAGTTAGCATCCCAGTAATGGCTAAGGTTCGTATCGGTCATATCGCAGAAGCTCAGATCCTGGAGGCGATCGGCATTGATTTTATCGATGAATCGGAGGTGCTAACGCCAGCTGATCCACATCTGCACATCGACAAGCATGAGTACAAAACCCCCTTCGTATGTGGAGCTAAAGATATTGGAGAGGCCCTTCGACGCATAAAAGAAGGCGCAGCTATGATGCGTACCAAGGGTGAGGCAGGAACGGGTAATATTATTGAGGCCGTCAGACATCTTCGTGAAATTAATCGTGGTATTACTGAGCTCGCTAATCTCTCAGATGACCTACTAGCTGAGAAAGCCGAGCAATATAGGGTGCCAGTAGCGCTACTTAAAGAGGTCCGCCAATCCGGGCGTCTCCCTGTGCCAAACTTCGCCGCCGGCGGAGTAGCGACCCCAGCCGACGCTGCGCTATGCAGGATGCTCGGCGCTGAATCTGTTTTTGTTGGCTCGGGTATATTCAAGTCAGAGAATCCCCTTCAGTTCGCTAAGGCAGTTGTGCAGGCGACCTGCTTCTACAACGAGCCAAAGAAGCTCCTTGAGGTATCACGCGGCTTAGGACAGGCGATGCGTGGAATCGAGATCGGTACGATCCCAACTGAGTCAAAGCTAGCTAATAGAGGCTGGTAATTCTCTTTGAAAGTGAGCGCTTCAACCGTAGGAATTCTTGGTTATCAGGGGTGTATAGAGCCACACGAGGCGATCTTTAAAACACTGCAAGTTAATTGCATCCGGGTCCGAACTCCTGAAGAGCTAGACAGAGTAGATCGTATCATCCTTCCCGGTGGAGAGAGCACCACAATGCTTCGTTTTATGAAGCTTCACGGTATGTTTTCAGCGCTGCGCGATTTCGCGAAATCGCGACCTGTATGGGGTATCTGTGCCGGGGCCATTCTGGTTGCGAGTGAGGTAACCAATCCATCGCAAGATTCTTTGCAGCTAATAGATATAGCTGCTCACCGCAATTTTTACGGCTCTCAACTAGACTCATTTGATACGCAAATTAAAATCGATCTATGCGCCAAGCCCATAACGGCACAGTTCATTAGAGCACCTTTGTTAGCGCCACTTAAGAGCGCAAAATCAGGATCTAGCGAGCCTTTAAAGATCCACGCTTACTACAACGATCAGCCTGTATTCTTCTCCCAAGGAAATGTTTGGGCGTGCTCCTTTCATGTAGAGCTCGGCAGCAATCTTGAGCTGCATCGGAGATTTGTGGAGGGGGGATAATTAGGTCAATCCCTTAATAGGCTTTACATGGCCAATTTCCACGTGAACTTGCTCGTGCACTTAAACGTGACCGTACCCCATCCGCCACTTTTAACATCTTAGTTAGTCTACTGTATGACACTGAATTCGGGTACGTTTCTCGTTTACGTGCACGAGCACGTGCAGGTACCCCTAATAAACCTCCGCCTCCCTAAACGACACAGCTTGCGCATCTTTAGCAGATAAGTTCGGCTGATAATCGATCGGCCATGTGATGTTTATCTCTGGATCGTTCCATTTGATTGATCTCTCGTGCGCCGGGTAATAATAGTCCGAAGCCTTATACAGAACCTCGGCGGTATCAGATAACGTCACAAATCCGTGCGCAAACCCAGCAGGAACCCACATCTGACGCTTATTGGCACCTGAAAGCACCTCACCTACCCACTTCCCAAAAGTCGGGGAGCCGCGGCGGATATCTACCGCCACATCGAAAATCTCACCCGAAATCACACGCACGAGCTTCGCCTGAGCATTCTGAATCTGATAATGCAGTCCTCGAAGAACCCCCTTTGACGATAAGGAGTGGTTGTCCTGGACAAACGTTATATCTTTATCGAGCGCCTCGTTAAAGCGCTGTTTGTTATAACTCTCCAAAAAGAAACCACGCTCATCACCAAAAACCTTGGGCTCAATAAGCAACACATCGGGGATCTCTAAAGGGGTGACTTTCATAATTTAAACTCCATTTTGGGGGCCCGAGGCTCTCGCTCAGTAGGGCGCTACTTATCCCTCAAATTAACGGATATTAGCCATTTTGTAACTACTCAGTAAAAAAAACCCCATGCCAAGCTCATTTGGCATGCCACCTCACGTCAATCATATCAGCCGCCCTCACTCACGATAGAAGATCGGCAACTTAAAATATGGGTCACTGAGCCCGTATTTTCGCCATTCGTTTAGTGGACTATCTTTAACGAACTGTAAAGAACCTCTATGAAGATATCGGAACGCCTAAGAAAAGCTGTTGAAAGTTCAAAAAAGACCCGCTACGCCATAGCCGTAGGCTCCGGGGTGGATCACGCTGTCTTAAGGCGCTTCATGCGCGGGGAACGCGATATAAAACTCACCACAGCCGAGAATCTGGCCGAGTTCCTGGAACTTGAACTGACGCCGAAGAAGAAAAATGGAAAGGGCTAATACACCCTCTCCGCGCTCCCCTCCTCTCTAGTCTTCCAGCGACGATGAATCCAGAACCATCCCTCAGGAAACGAACGAATCATATTACAATAGTGCTCTGATATTGTCCTTGTAATCTCTAATACCTTTTCGTCATCGCTTATAGACTGATCACTATACAACCGCGAGAAGTCACACTCTACCGATTCAACCCTATAGCGATCATCCCCCAAATATATCATCCCCGCCACAAAGACAGGGGCTTCTGTTTTAATGGCGGCTAGAGCGAATGCACGCGTAGTTGCTGCGGCTTTACCAAACCAATCAACAAACACGGCGTGATTAATTTTTACATTTTGGTCAAAGAGCACGGCCACGGAGGTTCCAGCGTTTATCGCCTTAACTATCTCTTTAAAGGCTCCGGTGCGATCTATAATTCTATTTCCCCTAGCCTCTCTTAACTCACGCCACCAGCTATCTAGTCTCGGGGACTTAAATCTCCTAGCTACAGCAGCTAAAGGATGCCCCCAGAGTCCTATTGCGTGACCAAGTAACTCGAAACTACCTAAGTGTCCGGTCGCGATTAGCACCCCGCGCTTGGAGGCTACCTCGCTGTATCGCTTAAGGGACGGGATATCTACATGTGACTTAACCCATTCAGCATCGAGCCGCGAGAGTCTGAAGGTATCAGCCAAAAGTCGCCCCATCTCTCTAGCGTTTCCTCTGATAAGAGCTCGCCTAGAGGAAGAATCTTTATCTGGGTAGGCTATGCTTAAATTTACTTCAGCCGTTTTTCTTAGTCTTGGAATAATAAAGATCGCGATCCACCACAACCATCCAAATATCGCCACGCAGAGGCCATGCGGCAAAGCGCCAAACAGCGCGAAAAGCGTTTTAACCCCGATGTACTTTATCCAATCGATCAATTCGCTACCCCGACATTTTTTCGACGAGAGTTCTTACGACAGAACCGCTCTAGCGCCCGTAAGGTCTTATCACTTACATGATGCTCGATACCCTCAGCGTCTATCCGCGCGGTCGCCTGATCGACCCCTATCTTCTCAAGAAATTCCAGTACGACTTCGTGCCGTCTACGGACCTTTAAAGCGAGTCGTTTCCCCTCGGATGTTAAAAATATGGAGCGATACCGCTCAGCGGTCACCAGCCCCTGCCCGCCAAGCCGAGCTATCGTTCTGTTGACTGTGACGTGGGTAACTCCGAATCTTTTAGCGATATCGACAACTCTAGCCTCGCCCATCTCGTCAAGCAGGTCGTTAATCACCTCAACATAATCCTCTGCGAGCTCACTAGCATGCGCTCTACGGGTCATCTTGTGAGGCTCCGGGGAAGCGACCAACTTAGTCTTAGCGGAGCGTCTAGCGACCTTGTCTCTTTTGGTTCCTAAATCCTTAGCCGCTCTGGATACCATGCGTTTACCTCGCTGAAAGTAGTCCCTGCCGACTACTAACTCTTGACCTTAATATTACGTCGTCGCTAGAATTGTAGCATATGATACATTTTTTTGCAGCTGCTACAATCATTCTGCTCGCCGCGTTTCCCACGAATACCTATAGCCAACAATCTTTAACTGTAGTCGCCACGACAAATATCATAGCCGATACCACCAAAGCCATCGCTGGGGATGACGCTCAAGTTATTTCCTTAATGGGGCCAGGAGTAGACCCGCACTTATATAAGGCATCTCCAGGGGACCTCCGCGCTTTATCAAGCGCGTCTCTTATTCTTCACAACGGGCTAAACCTAGAGGGACGATTATCCGAGGCTATCAATAATTTAGCGAGCCGAAAGCCTGTGATTGCGATCTCTGACAGTATCCCCAGAGAGAAACTAAAACGACTGACTGGATCGGGCGATCTTTACGATCCTCATATCTGGTTTGATCCACAGCTCTGGATCCTTTGCGCCGCGGAGATATCAAAGGCTCTCGTTAAATACGACCCAGCCAGGGCCGAGCGTTATGAAAGACGATTTCAAGAAGTTCGAGACTCTTTAATTGGGTTAGATACCTGGGCAAGGGACGAGCTCGCTAGGATCCCCTCAGAGCGTCGCGTCTTGGTCACAGCTCACGACGCCTTTGGGTATTTTGGAAGAGCGTACAATCTAGAGCTCATGTCCATCCAAGGGATCAGCACAGAGAGCGAAGCCAGCTTGCGGACTATTAATGAGCTAGTCGAGATCATCGCGCGGCGGAAGATACCGGCGATATTCATCGAAAATACTATATCCCCTAAGACCGTCGAGTCGTTAGTGGATGGAGTTAAAGCGAAGGGGCACGCGGTTAAGATTGGTGGCGAGCTATACGGAGATTCTCTTGGAGCTCCGGGAACCCCCGCTGAAAGCTACTCAGGAGCCCTAGGGCACAACGTGACAACCATCGCGCAAGCTCTACTACAAGAAACCAAGGAGTAGTGGCAAAGATGAACAACCCCACCGCGCTTGAAGTGAGCAACCTCCGAGTAGCCTACGGGCAGAAACCGGCGCTGTGGGATATCAACTTAAGCATCCCGAGTGGAACATTAACAGCGATAATAGGGCCCAATGGAGCCGGGAAATCAACTCTGCTAAAATCTGTGCTAGGCCTTATTCCTTTAAGCGCCGGACATGCCCGGATATTTGGTGATGAGATCTCAAAGTCCCGGAACCGAACAGCATACGTCCCCCAAACCGAGAGCGTCGACTGGGACTTCCCTATATCGGTACTTGATGTGGCACTGATGGGTCGCTACGGCAAGCTTGGATGGTTCAAGAGGCCCACCTCCGAGGACAAAAGGATCGCCCAAAGATCCCTTGAAATGGTAGGAATTCAGGATCTGGCTAGCAGACAGATCGGTCAGCTTTCTGGAGGCCAACAGCAGCGCGCCTTCCTCGCTCGCGCTCTAGCTTCAGAGGCCGACCTATATCTAATGGACGAACCTTTTGCTGGAATAGATGCCGCTTCTGAAGCCGCAATTATAGAGATTATGCGGGACCTGAGAAAATCTGGCAAAACAGTGATTACCGTACATCACGATCTTCAAACAGCTTCTGACTACTTCGATTGGATAGTACTACTAAACTGTCGCTTGATAGCTTCCGGACCTACCGCGGAGGTTTTGACTCCGGAGAACCTACACAATACCTATGGGGGAAGGCTCACGATACTAGATCGCGTAAATGAAGCAAACGCGACGAGAACATCTTAGTTTACAGACGTTATGGATCTGAGCACCAACATCGTCAGCTACCTAACTAGCTTTAACACCGCTACAGTTTTAGTAGGCACAGCCTTGCTCGGGTTCGCTTGCGGGATCATCGGCGCTTTTACCACACTAAGAGACCGCGCCCTTGTCGGAGACTGCGTAGCACACGCGTCGCTACCTGGAATTTGCCTAGCTTTTCTTCTACTCAGAGATAGGAGCTTTCTCCCGTTATTTTGCGGCGCTATCTGCTCTGGACTGCTTAGCGTTTGGTGCATCTCTTTTATTCGATCTCGGTCTAAGATCAAATCTGATTCGGCGATCGCCTTAACTCTTAGCTGCTTCTTCGGAGCTGGAATCGCGCTCTCTCGCTGGATCCAGAACCTTCCTGGTGGTAGCGCGGCGGGATTAGATAGTTTTATTCTTGGTAAGGCCGCCAGCCTCTCATACTCGGATTTGGCAACTATATCGTTCGTTGCTTTACTGACCGTGAGCATGACGATCCTCTTCTTTAAAGAATTTGTGCTTATTTGTTTCGACCGTGATTTCGCCGCCGTTCAAGGTTATCCAGTTAACTTATTAGAGATATTTTTAATGATCTTAATGTGCCTGTGCGTAGCCGCAGGGCTTCCTGCCGTTGGGGCAGTACTTGTTGTTGCGCTACTGATCTTTCCTCCTGTAACCGCTAGGATCTGGAGCGAGCGGATAAGAACCGTTGTCGTATTGTCTGGGATACTAGGAGCCCTCTGCTGCGTCTGCGGTGTCTCTTTAAGCGCCATTATCCCCTCTAACTATATTAGCGGCGGATTACCCACTGGGCCGATAATTGTTGTATGCGCGGCCCTGCTCTTATCGGCATCTCTGATTGCTAAAGCGCTAATTAGGCTGATTAACAAACCGACAAATCAATTAGATCAGACAACTCAGAGTGGAGATCTATGTTAGTTAGTTTATCAGCTGACGAGCTCTGGGTTCTGGCTACTTGCGCAGTATGCTCAGCTGCTTGCGCCGTACCGGGGGTTTTTTTAATGCTAAGCCGCAAGAGCCTTTTAGCAGACGGCATCTCGCACTCCGCCTTGGCAGGGATAGCGATGGCTTTCCTGATTTCTGGAACACGCAACCCATTATACATGCTGATAGGAGCGATTATATCTGGACTGCTCACCTCTTGGGGATCCTCAGAGCTAGCAAAGCGCGCGCATATAAAACCCGACGCTGCATTAGGAATCGTATTTACAACCCTCTTCTCAATCGGCGTGATTATTATAAGCGCTAAGGCTCGCCAAATTGATCTAGATCCTGGATGCGTGCTCTACGGTGTCCCAGAGTTTATACCATTTCATACAAGCAGGATCTTTGATCGCGATATTCCAACAAGCTTTATCTGGCTCTCTGGGATACTAATCACTAATTTGGTTCTCTGCTCGGTTTTTTGGAAAGAGCTTAAGCTCACAACATTTGACCCGCTTCTGGCGACTACTCTAGGCTTTAACGTAAGGGCAATTAACGACGCCATACTCTTTGTAACCACAGCTACGATCGTCTTATCGTTTGAGGCGCTCGGCTCTATTCTTGTTGTAGCTGTGCTAATCGCGCCTGCCGCGTGCGCTTATCTTATTAGCAATAGGCTGCTGACCGTTGTTATCTTGGCACCTCTAATCGGGATAGTATCAAGTGTGCTTGGTTTTTACGGAGCACTCGCGCTCAACACTTCGGTTGCTGGCATGATAGCTGTGGTGACTGGTGGGGTATTCGTTCTTTGCATGTCTCGCTGGTCAAGGCGGCTATAAGCATCCGGAATCACTCGCATCTTCTTCATTAACCTCTTGCGGCCTGTAACCGGCGACATTCCTCCCACCTCATGAAACATGACTAGGATCCTTACCCTATTTTATCATAGAGTAGGATGTGGCTATGTAGTTATCAGCTGCCACACTAATAGGTTTGTCAGAGACATAAACAATCAGGGCAGCCTGGAATTATCATGAGTGGGATTAACCTCAACTCACCATCACAGCAAGCTCGCGTGGCGGACACCTCCACAACGTCGACCTCTGAGCAGCGGCTAGAGTTAAGTCCTAAAGTACTTCACGAGAACCTTCAACTCATAATAGCTAAATCCAAAAGCCACCCATTCCCCATTAACGAGGGAATCCCTGATTTAGATGGCCTAAGTGTCATCGCATTCCTGGGATCTTATTTGGCCTCTGAAGTTCAAGAGCTCACAGGACTTACTGACAAATCAAACAAGATAAGGGATGAGATTACTTCCAGGGAGGAAAGCTTATCTCAGGCTGCTACCTCCACTCATCTTAAAAAATCCTGGGCCACTAATCTTTTCGGGAAAATAGAGGTTTTCACAACAACGATCCCACGATTACTTCTGAAAAAAACGTCACACATGACGGCTCCGCCATCGCCGGAAATCGAACTGCCATCCCTCGATACAGCTAAGCTTGATGCTTTTAAAAAACAACTCTCTGAATTAGACCGTAGGACAACACAACATCTAGATAAAACATGCGATAAGATTAGGCAGATTTTCTCCGGTGCGAGATTCTACATATCTAATTTCGCTGAAGACAGGACCTTAATCGAAGCTCTCTTAATTAGAAGTGGTGACATGAGACCCGCAGGTATCAGCTACCCAGAGCATGATTTTCTTGAGATCAGCAAACCGCTAAATAACCAAGATGAAATTGAAACACAAGCTAATATCTTGGACGATACGGTACCGGCATTAGGAGAGGAGGATCTGCAAACAGACGAAGAAAGCGCGCTTTACGAAGATGACAATGTCACAAGTCAGAAATTTAGGTCTGTTTTTGGTCCGGAAGAGATACAAGGTGGCGAGGGCCTGGCGGCTAGGTTTCTTGTTGAGCGCCTGTTAGCCAGGGAAGTTAAAATCGAGGTCGACCAGCATCCATCGAGAAACGGGAAACTATTCATCGAGGTAGCCGGATTCTGCTATATGGTCGAACCGAGAAATGGTTATACCCCAAGGGGAATATGGACTATAACGGAGTGGGATAAGAGCGCACCTGATAAAGGCTCGGGACTTACCCTGGACGCGGGCACTACAAGCGTACAGGCGATAACCCAGAAGTCTGAGACGATCGGAACCAACTTACTGCTTAGGGAGGTTGATAGACTAATAGCTGAGGAGAGCCGACCGAAAACCTCTACAGCTCTCGAGCTAATTAGAGCCCGGAAGGAACAATATATCATAGACGGCGGAGAAATCCTTGAAGAGATACTTAATGACGCTAGCGATAATTCGATTAGCGCGCGAGTCACCGCGGCCGGTGGAGAGATAATTCGGTTATCCGATCCGGACACTCCGAACTCTCAGCTTAACCAAGAAATCTACATTTCTTACCCGAACTTTACCGTTTTTATTTCACGTGATGTGGATAGCTCTGTCGAGCGGAGATCTGAAGATGGCGCGCAGAGCACCAAGTGGCCTTCCTGGAGTATCCAGATAACAAAGGATTCAAGCGCTCAATTTAACCTATTCGATCAGCACCACGTTAATAAGCGCAATCTAAAGCCGACTATTGAGTGGATACTAGACGAGATCGAGATTCAGCAGGAAAAACTTCGCGGGTAGATTTAAGGAAAGCCGGCAAAACCTCGCTTACGCAAGTTTTTGCTCGATAACGGCGCTAATCGCGCCGTTTTTAACAAAACATCGCGTAAGCGAGGTTTTGCCGCTTTTCCCTAAAGCTACATCAACCTCTTCACAGTTCCGCGGTCTATTCCCAGTGTCATTGCGGCCTTTATCTGGTTACCTCCGCTCTGATTCAGCGCCTCTTTTATGATCTCTCTTTTAAAAGCCTCTACCCTTTCGTGAAAAGGGGCTCCACTATTAGCTACTGACACCGAACTAACCACCGCATCTGAAGCCAGATCCCCCCTCTCTATCACAGATCTCCCCTTAAACCGCGCCCGGTACGCGGCCGTCTCTACTGCTCCTCGCAGCTCGCGGATATTTCCCGGCCACTCTCTATTCTTGAGTTCCTCCATCAATGACGGCTCCACTCCGAATACATTCACGCCTTCCCGATCCCTTAGGCTACTTAGAGCGTTCTCAATGAGGGCCGGAATATCCTCGCGTCGCTCTCTTAGCGGCGGCAAAGTGATCACGTTACTGGCTAGTCGATGGTAAAGGTCCTGCCTTATCAATCCCTCCTTAAGCGCTTCCGTGATCGGCCTATTCGTTGCTGCGATGATACGGCAATCTATCTTTTGATAAGCATCGGATCCAACTGGTCTAATTCTCTGCTCCTGCACTAGATCCAAGAGTAGAACTTGAGTATCTAGGGGCACGGCATCTAGCTCGTCGATAAACAATGTGCCGCCATCCCCTTCAAGCACAAGGCCCCTGCGAGAATCAGCAGCTCCCGTGAAGGCCCCCTTTGTGTGACCGAACAGCTCACTCTGCACTATATCGCCACCAGCATAATTGGGGTGATAATGAACTAAGCGACGACTACTTCGAGAACTAGCTTGATGTATCAATTTAGCTAAAAGGCTCTTACCAGTGCCGGTCTCTCCTAGGAGCAAAACCGGTTGTGTTGTTGACGCGGCGAACGCGACTTCATCCCGCAACCTAACTACTGCCGCGCTCACTCCAGAGAGATCGTTGTTAACTCCCAGACCTCCCTCCCCTTTAAGCCTTTCATACTCCCTTCTAAGTTGAGCCTGCGTCATAGCGTCTTTAATTAAAGCCGCTAAATGCTCTGGGTTTGCCGGTTTCTCAATAAAACTTGCGGCACCAAGCCGCATCGCTTTAACACCATTACTTAACGCGCCGTGTCCTGTTAGAACCAACACTCGGGCATCGGGAAGGATGCTCTTTATCTGACTTAAGAGCTCAAAACCGCTCTCAACACCAACTCGCTCATCGACACAGAGATCAAGAACAATAGCCAGAGGTTTTTCGTTACTTATGATCTCAATAGCTTTAGACACGCTACTTGATGCTCTAATCTTATACGGCGCTAGCAATCGACCCAGCACACGCGCTAAGCTCTCTACTAACTCACTGTCATCATCTACTAATAAGATATCAGACATCGCTACTACCTCGGGAAACGCTAATCGCCAAAACCACACTTCGATCTTCTAGATCAATTCTTGCAGGCCACTGATGGTCGCGCAAAATAAGATCCGCGACACCCGCATCGACTACAAAACGCTCTCCTAGGATATCCGCGGTAAAAGCGCTAATCGACGAATAGCTTTTTTTTGCTCCCACATGGTTAGTTACGCGAGCCTCTACTCGCAAGATCGCCAAAGAGTCACCACTATCTGTGACCTCTACTTGATATCCAGCACCCAAGATATCTCGAACTGCCTTGACTAGACGCTCTAGAAGCCTAGGTGAAGCTGTGACAGAAAACGCGTCAAACTCTGGCAGGAACCTCTTTGCTTCAAAGATCCGCGCTACTTCTGAGAGATTAGTTCTGGCTTTTATTCCCGTATCAACCAACTCACTAACAGCGCTTAAGGTATCGGCTATCTTATCGCAACGAGCCCGTGAAAATTTTATCTCTTCGGAATCAACTAGGGTCGCTATATACGCCAGTTCATTAGTTATTACCGAGAGGTCTCCGCGCACCTTGTGAGCAAGAGATCGTAAAATCCTAGCGCAAAGTTCGAGCTCGCTATCTTTCTCAGTGGTACTGGTCATCCGATCCTTAGGCCCTTATCTTGTTAAAACCATCTAATGCCGCCACCTTATAGCACTCAGCAAGGGTCGGATAGTTAAACACAGCGTCCCGCAAATAAGTTAGGCCTCCTTTAAGCGCGATCACCGCTTGGCCGATGTGAATCAGCTCTGTGGCGTACTCGCCGATAATATGCACACCTAAGATCTCTAACGTTTCACGATGGAAAAGCAGCTTTAACATCCCGTTCTCGTCACCTAGCAGCTTACCTCGAGCGATCTCTCTATAACGCGCTATGCCGGTTTCGTACGGAACCCCCTTCTCAGTTAACTCCTCTTCGTTGGCTCCGACCAGAGAGATCTCTGGGATGGCGTAGATGCCGTATGGTAACGGCACCTCCATTATCTCCTCAATGACTCCAAACGCATGGCACGCCGCTAGCCTTCCCTGACGCGCTGATGTCGAAGCCAAAGCTGGAAACCCTATAACGTCACCTGCCGCGTAGATGTGCGGCTGAGAGGTTTGAAAGTTATCATTTACGTTTAATTTGCCCCGTCCATCGATGGCTATTCCAACATTCTCTAACCCGAGCGTCGCTGTAGCGCTTACTCTACCCGCTGAATAAAGCACACAGTCACTAACGATGATCTTACCACTCTTTAATGTCGTGACGACCTGATTATCCTCGCGAGTAGCGCAACTCGCCACCTCCTCGCCTAACCGCAGACGAACATCCATGTCACGCATCTGGAAGCTAAAGTTCTCGATAATCTCCTCATCAACAAAACCTAGGAGCCGTTTCCGTTGATCGACTATCGTCACATTCACCCCAAGGGCAGCGAACATAGACCCGTACTCAGTGCCGATTACACCACCACCGACCACAACTATCTCTCGTGGCAATTTTGTTAGTCCAAGAACATCATCGCTATCAAATATTCTCTGAGAGTCGAATGCGATATTAGGTGGCCGGTACGGAGCGGCCCCTACGGCGATTACAAATTTATCGGCGGTTTTTCTCAGCGCCCCCTTAGAGGACGAGATCTCAACTGTATGTGGGTCGATAAAACTCGCGTGCCCGTAGATTGTATCGACCTTATTGCGATTTAGCTGGTTCTTTATAACCTCCACCTCTAGCTGCATAATCTTGTTACAGCGCAGGGTCAGATCAGCCATGCTTATATCAGCTTTAACTTGATAACCCGCTCCATAAATGTGTCGTTGTCTAAAGCCGGTGAGGTAAAGAACCGCCTCTTTAAATGATTTGCTCGGAATGGTGCCGGTATTAACACAGACACCTCCGACCACCTCGCGTCTGTCTATAATCGCCACACGCTTTCTTAACTTAGCCGCTTGCACTGCTGCCCGCTGCCCGGCCGGCCCGCTGCCGATGACGATCATGTCATAATCATAGCCGGCAGAGGCGCCAATTGAAGGCTCAAAGTTGGGCCTATCCATGATTGATTCCTAGCGCGTTAGATGCTTTAGTGATGGAATATATAGCGCAGCGATACGCTGCGCTAACTAATTGATTAGATTTCATATTTTTACCTATGATCTCAGAAGACGATGTTGAGAAGCTAGCCTCCCTATCGCGTCTAGAGCTAGACCCTACCATGAAACGGGTCGTAACCGGACAAATAAATTCAATCCTCGAATACGTTAAACAGCTGGATGGCGTTGATACATCAAATGTGGCTGCCATGAGCCACACCCACGAAGCGGTAAACGTGCTGCGTGAGGATGAGGTTGTCGCCGTTGGTGCTCAACCAGATTCCACTCCTTTAGGAGATCCAGCCATTAAGAAGCAATCGATGCTTAGCGCGGCGGATATGCTTAGCAACGCGCCTGACCGCTCCGGAACGTTTATCCGCGTTCCTCTTATCGTTGAATAGTTGTCACCCGAAATTTAAAGAAGAGATTTTATGAGCTCCCTAACATCACTCTCAGTTCACGAAATTCGTGAAGGGTTAAAGGCAAAGAAGTTCTCGTGCGTTGAGTTAACTCAAGCTTCGCTAAAGCGAGCCAAGGACCTAGCTAAACTTAACTGCTTTATTCAGCTATCCGAAGAGTCCGCGCTTAAGAATGCTGCCGCCATTGACTCTTTAATCCAAGCCGGAAAAGACGCTCCCCTACTCGGAGTCCCAGTTGGCATCAAGGACGTAATCTGCACCAAGGGTGTTAGAACCACAGCGGGAAGTAAGATCCTTGAGAACTTCATCCCTCCATACGATGCGACCGTTACACGAAAGATGATCACCGCCGGAACCGTTTCAATCGGAAAATTGAACATGGATGAATTCGCCATGGGTTCCTCTAACGAGAACTCAGCGTACGGACCTGTAGGAAACCCGTGGAATCCTGATTACGTACCGGGCGGATCCAGCGGTGGATCCGCCGCGGCAGTTGCCGCTGGGATCTGCCCGATAACTTTAGGCACCGATACTGGTGGATCGATCCGTCAACCCGCGGCTTTCTGCGGAATCGTCGGTCTTAAACCAACTTACGGACGTGTCAGTCGATATGGAGTGATCGCTTACGCGTCATCACTCGATCAAGTCGGCGCATTCGCCCGAAACGTGCGCGATTGCGCTCTCGCGACTCAAGCGATCTGCGGAGTAGATCCAAACGATGCCACCTCGGTTGATAAAGAGGTGCCAAATTTTGAGGCGTCTCTTGGCCGTTCGATTAAAGGGCTACGTGTAGGCATTCCGAAAGAGTACTTTATCGATGGGCTATCACCTGATGTTAAGAGAGCTACATCAGAGGCGCTTAAAACTCTTGAGGGCCTGGGAGCTATACCCGTTGAGATCTCACTTCCTCACACAGAGCTCGCCGTATCGGTGTATTACATCCTCGCTCCCGCGGAGGCATCATCAAACCTCGCTCGGTTTGATGGCATTCGCTACGGGCACCGCGCCAAGGGAGATCTGGACCTCAAAGAGTTGTATTGCAAATCGCGAAGTGAGGGATTCGGCCGTGAAGTTCAGCGCCGTATCTTGATAGGCGCTTACGTTCTCTCCTCAGGATTTTACGACGCCTTCTACGTTAAGGCTCAAAAGGTGCGTTCTTTGATCGTTAAGGATTTCAGTGACGCATTTAAGGATCAGTGCGACGTGATAGTTTCGCCAACTACCCCCACTCCTCCTTTTAAGATAGGAGAAAAAGTAAGCGATCCTCTAACTATGTATCTCAACGATCTCTTCACGATTCCGGTTAACTTAGCAGGGCTACCAGGAATTAGCCTACCGTGTGGATTCTCTGACAATGGATTACCTATCGGGTTACAGCTTATCGGAAAGCCGTGGGATGAGGCGACTCTCTTTCAGGTGGCATCCGCATTTGAAGGGGCGACTACATGGCACACACGCTCTGCGGAGATAAATTAAAGCTCAAGAAACTTTTGCTTAGGAGCATCAAAGATCATGGATTACGAAACCGTCATCGGACTTGAAGTTCACGTTCAGCTATCAACACACTCAAAGATCTTCTCAAACGCATCTGCCGCCTACGGCGGTGAGCCAAATGAGTTTATCGACCCTGTTACCCTTGGATTGCCAGGGGCGTTGCCAGTAACGAACAAGAGAGCTGTTGAGTTCGCGATTATGTTAGGACTCGCCACCAATTGCGAGATCCGGCGCTTTAATCGCTTTGCGCGCAAGCACTACTTCTACCCAGATCTACCTAAAGGGTACCAGATCTCTCAATTTGATGAGCCGATCTGCGAGCGTGGCAGCGTTGAGTTCATGATTAACGAAGCCAAGCGCGTTATTGGATTAAAGCGTATTCACATGGAGGAGGACGCTGGCAAAAATATTCATGATAGCCGGACTAACTCATCTTTAGTTGATCTTAACCGCGCCGGAGTTCCTCTTCTTGAGATCGTGTCTGAGCCTGAGATCCGCTCGCCGGCTGAGGCAGCTGCGTATCTGCGCGCGATTAGGCAGCTCGTTAGATACTTAAATATCAGCGACGGAAACATGGAGGAAGGTAGCCTTCGGTGCGACGCTAATATCTCACTACGCCCAGTCGGAGAGATGAAATTTGGAACCCGCACAGAGATAAAGAACCTAAACTCATTTAAGTTTGTTGAGCGCGCTCTGGAGTATGAGATCGCCAGACAAACGGGTGTTCTCCGCTCTGGTCAGGAGGTTCAGCAGCAAACTCTACTTTTTGACAGCGTCACCGGCACGACTCGTCCGATGCGTTCGAAGGAAGAGAGCGCTGACTACAGATACTTCCCAGATCCAGACCTTCCACCGGTTGTGGTTGAGGAGAGTTGGATCCGTGAAGTTCAGCGCACATTGCCTAAGCTACCATCTCAATGGGCTAACGAGCTGGTCTCTGAGTTCGGGCTATCGATGTACGACGCGACAGTGCTGACTACAGAGCGCGCGTCGGTTGAGTACTTTCATCAGGTAGTTTCCGCTGTTGGCAACGCCAAGGCAGCTTGCAACTGGGTAACATCTGAACTCTTCGGAATGCTAAATAAGGCCGGGCTATCGATTGAGCAGTCCCCTGTCTCAGCCAAGGATCTCGGAGAGCTGATCAGACTTGTAGAGACCGATGTAATCTCTGGCAAGATCGCCAAGGGCGTCTTCGAGGAGATGTTTAGCACTTCAAAAGATCCTAACGCGATCATACAAGAGAAGGGCCTAAAGCAGCTAAGTAACGATGACGACATCAGCAAAGTTATCAAGGCTGAATTTGACGCCAATCCCGAACAGCTAGCGGGCTATTTAGGGGGCAATGAGAGGCTTCACGGATTCTTCGTCGGTCAGGTTATGAAGGCCACCGGCGGGCAAGCGAATCCGAAGAAGGTAAATGAGCTAATCCGCAAAGAAGCCGCCGCGAGGAAGAGCTAATCCGTAGGCCAGTCGGTGAAAGATTATCTAAACATAGATCAGGTGACACTAGATCATATGAGGAGCTTAGCCGTTAGGCTGGATCCGGGTACGCTAGCTTTTTATCTGCGAGTACCGCGCAACCAGGTCGTGTTAATTCAGGCTTATTTTGAGCTCTATGATGGAGTAGGCACCGTTCGCACCTTCGCGGGAAATGAGCCGGTGCTGTGCGTTATGACGACTGATGGAATGCTAGACGATTGCATCGGGACATTAATGGCGCTTCGGGAGGAGGTTAGTTGGGAGATTACGGGGTCAATCCCTAAATAAGCTTTACAGTATTTCCCGCGTGCTCGTGCTCATGCTCGTAAACGAGAAACGTACCCGAATTAAGGGTCCTACAGAAGCCGAGCTAAGATGTCAGAAGTGGCAAATCGGGTACGTTTACGAGCAAGTGCACGAGCACGTTCACGTGGGATTGACCATGTAACGTTTATTTAGGGACTGACCACCTCAGCTCGGCTACTACGTGACCCGTTCACGTGCTCCCCCCCAATAAAAATCCTCCTTCCCCCCTGTCCCAACCCTTAAAAACTAGGTAAAACTACCCGTTATGATAAAACTAATTCATCGCTACAATAAGGTCATCACTTACGTTTTTCTCTTCATCGCTGTCTGCTTTATGTTTAGCGGCGTTGGGCTCGATATCCTTCACAACGGTGGGAGCTCAGAACGTTATGCTATCAAGGTTAACGACAAAGAGGTCTCGCCTCTCGAGTTTGAGCGAGCTAAAGAGAATCTCACTGAGCGTTACCGCAAGATGTTTGGCGATAAGTTCGACTCAATCAGTAAAACTTTAAATTTAAATATCTCCGAGCAAACGATCGACTCAATCGTTGACTCAAACCTTCTCTCACAAGAAGCGGACAAATGGGGAATGGTTGGTAGCGATGACGCCGTCAACAAGTACCTCGTTACAAAGATATTCGCCGGTCAGGAGATCTCCAAGGATTCGATCCGCATGATGCTGCAGAATCTAGGAATGAACTACAAGCAGTTCAGCGCGGAAGTAAAGAACGAGATTAGTCGCGGAACTTTTAGTGATCTCTTAAGGGATGTCTATTTTGTCAGCGACCGCGATGTATCAGCCAAGTACATCAGACAAGAAACCGCCTTCTCATTGCAGGCAGCGACGGTACCTCTTAATAAGTTCGATTCACAGATAGCTAATCCATCAGACGAAGCGCTTCAAGCGATTTACAATGAGACAGCAACGAATTACGAACTACCTGCTCGTGTTTCTTACGAGTATCTCGCCTTTTCAGCGAAAGATTTCGCGAAAGATGTCCCGGTAACAACACAGGATGTCGAGCTCTACTACACAGAGAATCCATCAAAGTTCAAAACTCCAGACCAGGCTAAGATTAAGTCGATCACCCTTTTATACCCTAAAGAGAGCGACCCAAAGGCTATGGCTGACGTAAAGGCCAAGGCCAAGACCGTGCACGAAGAGGCAGTAAGTGGTAAGCCTTTTACTGATTTAGTGCAGAAGTATTCAGATGACATGCCAACCAAGCTAGCTGGTGGCAGTAAGGGTTGGGTAGAGCGCGGCAAAGGCTCGAAGGCTTTTGATAAGGCTGTATTTTCCACACAAGCGGGACAGGTGGCTGAGCTTATAGAGTCCAACACCGGTTATGAGATAGTTCTTGTTGAAGAGAGGAAGGAGGCTGGTCAGAAGCCATTCGCTGAGGTCAAACAAGATATTGAGAATCTGATTCGTAACCGTGAGGCCCCAGCATTCGCCGCGGCAAAGGCTCAGGAAGTAGTCAATGAGGTCCGCAAAGGCTCAGGCACACTTGCGGCGATAGCTTCATCAAAAGGTCTACCAGCTCCTAAAGTTGTAAACTTGAGCTCTCGAGAACAAGATCCGGATCCGCTCTTAACTGGTTTAACTCAGAAGGCCCTTCAGTTGCCCGCTGGCGATCGGTTAATAGCCACAACGGTAGATATTGGCGACGCCACGGTGGCCATGCATGTTAAGGAGTTTAAGGAGCCAACTATTCAACCTCTAAGTGAGGTTAAGGGTGCGGTAATCGCTGCCTACCGCGCGCGCGAGGCTCTCAAGCTAGCTGAGAAGCAGGCAAATGATCTACTTGAGATCGTAAAGAAGGATCCGAATACCTTTGAGTCAGCGGCTAAAGAGCGTGGATTAACAGTTTCAGCGCCGTTTGATATTACACGCGCTAAGCCAACAAATGATAAATTCGCGGATCTTTCTACTGAGATGTCTAATGACGCTTTTAATTCAAGTGTGACCCCACGCGCGCTAGGCCGCGCTTTCAAGGGAACTAATGGATACACAGTGGCGGTGGTTACTAAGGTAACCAAGCCCGATCCAAAGTCGCCAAGCGCTGTTGAAGCCCTTAAAAAGTATCGCGATGAATCGACTCAGAGACAGGAGCAGGAAGCTCTGGTAGCGACGATAGCATTACTTAAGTCGCGCTCTGATATCGACATTGATAAAGGGTTGATGGCTAGGTAGGGAAACCCAACTCGGGGGTAAGATGCTGGGTAGGGTTGTGGTAGAGATAGGGTTTGCATATAGCTGCCGTAAACGTAAACGTCCGTCGTGCACCTGCTCGTGCACGAAAACGTAAAACGCTTACGCCGACGTCATACGGTGCCGTGCACGATCGGATATCGAGAATGTGACCCTTTGCTAGTAATCCAGACAACCCCTCCGCGTCCTTCGCGCCCTCTGTGTTAAAAAATATCTGCTACATTAAAAAGTAGACCCATCAGCGAATCACGATCCTCGCCCTTTCTCCTGCATTCGAAAAGGGGAGAACCCCTGCGTCATGCGTGTCTTTGCTCTGCAAAGCGCGCATAGCTATGACACGGCCCCCTTTTAACCCCTCTCAAAGCTCTAAGTTCTAACACCCGCTAGGGCGCCGAACGCACGCCACGACCGCCGTTGGTGTAGTTACGATTCGCGGACGTGAGCGCGGCGATGCTGCGGTTGGAAAGACGGAGGCTAGTACCACTGCCGCTCCAAGCGCCGCCGCGGAAGCCGGCACCACCTGCATTCGTCCCGGGCCAGTTGGTTACATTAGCTTCCCCTGTACTAGCTAGAACTCCGTTTCCGTGGTTCCGTGCCTGAAACAATCTCCCGGTGCTGTTCCCGACCGTTACTGCCCGCTCCAACACATTCCCTGATAGCTCCATCACTCCGTAAAAACCTCCGCCTGAAGCCACTCGGCTGCTCACTCCTTTGGCAAAACTTCCTATGCGTAAGGGGCCTTGGACATTAGCGGCAGAGTTATACGCACAGTTTGACCCGCTCTCCCCTCTTTCGCTCCCTAGGCCACTGTTAGTTATGCTCGTTGCTGGAGTGATACTCGTACTCCCCCAGGCGTACTCTCCGGCTACGGCATTTAACGGCCCCCGGCCTGCCTTCTCATACTCAAGCTCACTCATCGGTCTTAAGCCCGCCCAGTCCAAAAACGCTGTTAAGTCCGCCCACGCTAGGTAATTCATCGCAACTCCCCCGTGCGTGCCTCCATTTAACGTCATCTCTTCGCTGCCACTCCAAGAGAGGTTATTTCGATATGTAATCGCATCGGTATTCTTACCCAAGTAGGTCGCATGATTCCCCGTAATATCTCGCGTACTCTTCTGCGTACTGGTCAACATATTAAAAAACGCCGCGTACGCTGCCTGACTAAGTTCTCCTTTGGCCATATAGAAGGCGCCAAAGCCTTTAGGGAAAGCCGCGGGGATTGTAACTACGCTACCAAACCAGTACGGCGACGTTGTAGATGTCGTTATCGCGTTCTCACTCGTTATATACCAAGGTCCACTAGTTGTATCAGATGTGTCCCTAAATCTGCTACTTGTCGTACTATCCCCATCCCCCGCATAAAACGCCCCCTGCGGTATGTACACCATCTCAATTCCCACCACCCTTATCTCAACTACATCCCCACTCGACGCCCCGTTATCCGCGTAGTTCCACCTAAGCCGCATATCATTTGCTGTCACACCCCCAAAGCCATCATTGGTACGATAAACAAACATTCCAACGTACGGATTAGTGCTCGCGTTATACGCCGCTCCGGTATCAACTAACCCAAGCGCTGTCGTGAGAGCTTGCGGACTCTGCGGAATAGTGTGACCCGTGCTCTTTAGATTTAAATGGGTCCAGTCTCCGCCGTTACGTCTAATCTTAGCGAACACCCACACTGCGTCCCAGTTATAAGGCTCTGTAGTTGACCGCCACGAGTTGTCCCAAGCTAGATCAAACTCAACCTCCCCGTCGCCGCCGCTATATGGATGAACTGTTAGGTTCGTTATCCGCACATTATTGGCGCTAGCTTCTCTAAGTGGCGCGATGATAAAGCACACGAGTATCAACGCGCACAAAGTATTAACTGCGCGTGATAATACGATAGCTTTTTGTTTGGCCGAGTTACTCATTTAAGCGCTATTGCGGGTATAACTTTACGCCGCCTTCCTGTACTCGTGAGGTCGACAGGCTAGAGGAATTACTTAAGCTAATTCGCAAATACCTGGTAAATATGAGGAATTGATGGTTATTGTGTCCTCTGTGTTAAAAAAATATCCGCTACATCACTGAAGTACTCCTCAGCGAATCACGATCTCAGCTCCCAATTTCCAAACTTAGCTTTATCAAGAGCCTGAACTTTTTATTTTACCGCAAAGGACGCAAAGGACACAAAGTTCGCTTTATGTAGCGGCGAAGACTCCGCTCTCAGTATTTTTATTCTCAACGCTGAGTACGCAGAGGACGCGAAGCCGGATATCGGTCATTCGACCCGTCACTAAAGATCCAGACACCTCCTCCTTTGTGTCCTTTGCGTCCTTTGTGTTAAAACATACCTGCTGCATTACTCAAGTACCCCCAGCGAATCACCATCTCCGATCGGAATCACAATCCTCGTAGTTCTCTCCTTCCCTTAAGCCTGTACGACTATCCTGGAATAAATCCTACATCGAGGTCGCGGAGGGCCACGGAGATATGGATCCCGATGACATAAGCGAAGGAAGCCCCACCACGGCCCTCCTCTACCTCTCTAAGAACACATTTACACAGCCTGTGTGACTGTGTATAATAACTCTTATGAAAACCAAAAACGTCACAATCTCCCTAGATGAGGACCTGCTCAATGCCGGGCGGCGCTACGCCAAACTTAAGGGCACATCAATCAACGAAATGTTTAGGGAGTTCCTCCGCAGTAAAGTTGTCGCTGATACGGGCAGCGATATAGCGGAAGAGATGATGGACGCGCTCGATGCCGCGCAGGGTGACAGCAAGGAAAGATCGTGGAAGAGAGAAGATGCTTACCGACGTTAGGACTTTCATCGACTCTAACATTCTGCTCTACGCCATCGATCGTCACGATCGGGTTAGGCGGCTGAAGGCCCGCTCGATCCTGAAAGAATTGATAAAATCAGGGCTCGGGGTCGTATCGACCCAAGTCGCCCAGGAATTCTACGTCATCGCGACAAAGAAGCTTGGCGTGGACCCGCTCGCCGCCAAGCGGGTAGTTGAGATGCTTCATCAGCTCGATTTCGTATCGGTTAACATTGAACTTATCCTGGCCGCGATAGATTGTAGTATTTTATCTAAGATCTCGTTCTGGGACGCCCTTATAGTTGTCTCGGCGCGCTCAAGTGGTTGCAAAATTCTTCTCAGCGAAGACCTCGCGGACTCTCAGCTCATAAACGGAGTCCGAGTGCGAAATCCGTTTATTTAAGTAGACGAAGCGTAACCGGTCTCTTCAAACAGCAGCGCCTCTGTCACCTAATTCTCCGCCGAGTACAACCCCAGAAACTCCGCTAACGGCTGCACGATGATATTCTCAGGAATGATGCCACGAACACTCGCACTCACCTCGTCGCGGGTAACAATAACAAGCCGTTCAACCTTCTCCTCACGTCGCGCCGCGAGGAGAGCGCGAACTTCACGGGATATCGTCTCTGAGCTGTTAAGATCAAAACACACCTGAATTCCAGTCAACCCACCTTGCCCATTCTCAACGAGAAAATCTACCTCATAACCATTCGACGACAACCAAAAGCCAAAGTGCTCTTTCCGCCGCTGAAGCTCAATATGAACCATGCTCTCAAGCGCGTTTGTCCACCTCTGCCGCTGAGCGCTCACCTCGTCAGCTAAAACCGAGTCTATACAGTAAAACTTCGATAGGCCTCGTAACTGCTTGCGACGCGAGCGAGAGTATCTGCGCACTCGAAAAAACAGGTACGCATCCTGGAAGTAGCTAAGGTACTTGGCCAAAGTACGGGGATCCTCGAGATTAATCAGCGCTGTTGTCGTTGTGGCGTTAAACAGCCGCGTATTATCACGGGCTAAAAGTGAGCCTAGCTCGATAAGAGGTATGGGCCGCCTTATCTTTCTCCGCTTGACGATGTCACGAGCGACGATATCCTGGAAGAGATGTGGATAGATAATTCTCGAGCCCTCAAGGAACGGTTTCGGAAATAGTCCGTACTCCAAGCCCTGATTGATTATTGAGTTAACTTCTCCGCGGACCTCAGCCGTCGGAGGCGAATTCGTCGTGTGATAAAAACTCCGCGAACCAAGACGATGCCTCACGATTTCCTTAAACGAGAACGGAAAGAGCTCTAAGGTAACATAGCGCCCTCCAAGAGCTGTTCCCAACTCCGAGCTTAACATCTCTGAATTTGACCCAGTGACAAACACCTTATAGCGTCGCTTCTCCGCGAAATATCTAACCCAGCGTTCCCAACCCTCAACATTCTGGACCTCGTCGATAGCGAGTGCTACCGGTCGGGCTTCGTTTGCGTCACTCTGCTCACACCAGATCTGGTCACAAAGCTCAAAGTCATCTGGAGTAAAGGCCGTAAGACGTGGCGACTCGAGATCAAGATAAAGCCAGCGATACTCAGGAGCGCTCTCGACAATCTGTCTGAGCAGGGTCGACTTGCCACAGCGGCGAACTCCAGTTACCACGGTGACATCTGACGACCTAAGGTGGGGCGCGATCTCTACATCCCGCTGGATCACCGCCTTATGAGAAAAAAAGAGCTCCTGGTCGTCTGCCAGAATGCGCCGAAGGCTAGATTTATCCATAAGTTGCACCAAATCGACACATTAATTCATGTCTAATGCACTTATTTTACGTTTTTATAGCATTAGAGGCAAGAATAATGTCGATTCCCGCCGCCTTGCCTCCTCCCCTACCCCACAAGATCAGTAACCACCAAGCACCTCCCAGCCTCCCTCGCTAGCTTTGCTGGGCAATCCGCCACTGATACTTCGCCTGACTGAAAATTATTCCAGGCCTCTCGCTTCGCCTCGCCCAGCGCTAACAGGATGCTTAACTTGGCACCTCTAATCAGAGAAACACTCGCTGTAACTCTAGCTGGCGGAAGTTTAGGCGAATCATAAAAATCTATAAAAGCTTTCTTGCTGATACTCAATGCTGGGTGCCGCGGAAACAATCCAGCTATGTGACCATCCTCTCCCATGCCTAAAACAACTACAGAGAAAATCCCTCCAAGCTTCTCAAGCTCAGATAAGTACTTGTCGCAATCGCTTACGGCGCTCTCTCTTGAGATCTTTAAGGGATGAAGCTGCCCCTCTGAAACAAACCCTTCAGCGATTAATTGATCAAAGAGCTGTTTCTTCAAACCACCAAAATTACTATCTGGATCACTGAGCGGTACGATTCTCTCGTCTACCATAAAAAAATGCAGCCGCTTCAGGAGATCTTTAGGTTGGCTTGCGGATTCGGATCGCATGGCTGTTAACAAACCAACTACGCTCCTGCCCCCACATAGAGCCAAAACTAATGGAGCATCACTCGGGGCCTCCGCGAGCGTCTGAAATATGGCCTGCGCAGCGCGCTGCAACTTAACCTCTAAGGTCGCACCTGACGCTAGAATCTCTGTATTAATCACGTGCTTTACCTCTTTCAATTAGTGACATTAAAACCGGCAACACCAAGAGCGTTAGCGCGGTTGACGAGAGGATCCCACCGATAACTACTGTCGCCAGCGGCCGCTGAACCTCTGAGCCTGTTCCCTGCGAGATCGCCATCGGCACAAAACCTAATGAAGCGACGAGGGCCGTCATTAAAACAGGTCTTAATCTACTAACAGCTCCATGAATTACCGCTGAGATCTGATCCTCTCCTCGGTCTATAAGCTTCCTAATAAAAGAAACTAAAACGAGCCCATTTAATACAGAGACACCTGATAGCGCTATAAACCCTACAGCGGCTGAGATAGAGAAAGGGATACCGCGCAACCACAAGGCACAGATACCTCCGCACAACGCGAACGGTATACCTGAATAAACCAGCAAGGAATAAATAATCGATCTAAAGGTTACATATATTAGAGCAAATACCGAGATTAGCACGAGCGGAACCACAATCATTAAACGCTTCTCGGCAGCTATTAGGTGCTCATATTGCCCGCCCCATCCAAGCCAGTATCCTGGAGGAGTTTTGACTTCTTGCAATACTCTCTGCTCCGCTTCGGCCACAAAAGAGCCCAAATCTCTGCCTCTCACATTAGCTGTCACAACTACACGCCTCTTGCCATTCTCGCGGCTAATCTGATTTGGCCCCTCACCCACACTTACTTCCGCAACTTCGTTAAGTGTCACATAAGGCTTGTCCGGGGTTTCAAGCTTAATGGTAGAGCGCTCAGCCGCGACTCCTGGTTTGTGGTTCATCAGGTCCTCTGGCAAAGAGATCGGAAGCTGTCTAATCGCTTCAATGCTGTGCCTGTCAGTATCTCGAAGCCTTACTACTATCGGGAAGTTTCTGTCCCCTTGATAAAATCTACTGACCTCCTCACCCGCATAGGCGGTGCGAACCACTTGTTGAATATCTCCTGCATTTAATCCCCACCTGGAGATCATAGTGCGATCTGGCTTAACCGAGATCATCGGCAATCCACTTACCTGCTCTACCTTTACATCAGACGCTCCAGGAATTGAGTTAAGTACCTTCTCAATCTGCTCAGCTTGATCAAAGAGCACAGATATATCATCGCCGAAAACCTTAATCGCTAGATCGCTACGAACTCCCGCGATTAGCTCATTAAAACGCATCTGTATCGGTTGCGTGAATTCGTAATTACTTCCTGGTACGGCGCGGGCTAATCTCTCGATCTCAGCTACTACATCAGCTTTTGGCTTACTCGGATTCGGCCAGAGGGACCTTGGCTTAAGGATTACATAACCATCAGCGACACTTGGCGGCATCGGGTCGGTCGCGATCTCCGCGGTACCGATCTTGGCGAAGACCTCACTAACCTCTGGCACCTCTTCTATGGCACGCTCTAAATGATGCTGCATGTCGATCGACTGAGATAGTGAGGTGCCCGGGATCCTAAGGGCGTGCATAGCGATATCACCCTCGTCAAGTGAAGGTACGAACTCTGAACCAAGCCGCGAAAATATCGCGATTGAACCTACCAGTAAGCACGCCGCCACAAGGATCACCCGCTTTGGATATCTCACTAGAGATCTCAGCGTCCCTTCATAAAGCTCCGAAAACTTATCAAACCATGAGGAGTGTTCCTTGCCCTCGCCCCGCAAGAAGATAGCAACTGCTGCTGGAACAAATGTTAAAGAGAATACAAAAGCCGCTCCGAGCGCTAGTAACACCGTGATCGCCATTGGGTGGAACATCTTACCTTCGATCCCTGATAGAGCTAGGATCGGTATGTAGACCACCATAATTATCAGCTCACCAAACATAGTGGCCTGCCGCACCTCACTGGAGGCGTTATAAACCAGGTCGAGTCGCTCAGCGCTGGTTAAATTTCTCCCTACGCGGTGGCGCTCCTCACGGAGGCATTTTACGCAGTTCTCTACAAGAATAACCGCGCCATCTACGATAAGACCGAAATCAAGGGCTCCAAGGCTCATCAGATTAGCGCTTAACTTTGCTTGGGCCATGCCAAAGATAGTTACAGTCATAGAAAGCGGAATAACACACGCTGTAATTAAAGCCGCTCTTAGATTTCCTAACGCAACAAAGAGAATTACGATTACAAGTATAGCCCCCTCAAAGAGGTTCTTACGCACAGTAGCAATCGCCTCATTAACTAATCGCGCTCGGTTATATACCGGCTTTACTACTACCCCCTCAGGTACTGAACGCCCGATCTCCTCAAGTTTAGCGCTGACTCGCTCCGCGACAGCGCGGCCGTTCTCGCCCATCAACATAAATACAGTTCCGAGAACTACCTCACGGCCGTTTTCTGTAGCGGCCCCTGCACGCAGCTCCGATCCTATATCTACTGAGCCTACATTCTTTATCTGCACCGGTGTTCCTTCATGAACACCGACAACGATCTCTCCGATCTGATCAGGAATCTCTACCTGAGCCGGAACACGAATAAGAAACTGCTCTCCATTCTGCTCAACAAATCCGGCTCCAACATTGGCGTTATTGCTCGCTATGGCTATGGAGACGTCATTTAGTGTCAGTCCGTAGGCTCTTAGCTTCTCGATATCAGGGCTTACCACTATCTGCTTAGACGCGCCGCCGATTGAGTTTACATCAACTACACCGGCAACCGTCTTCAGTTGTGGCTTAACCACCCAATCCTGAATCTCGCGGAGCTCCTGGAGGGAGCGAGGACTGGCCGATCCCTCCTTATTCTCGACTATAAACTGAAAGATCTCTCCGAGTCCGGTCGCTATAGGACCCATTAGCGGAGTAACTCCTGCTGGCAGCCGTCCCCTTGATTCCTGTAGCCTCTGCGCTATTAGCTGCCTGGCGAAATAGATATCAGTTCCATCCTTAAAAACCGCGGTTACCTGAGACAAACCGTACCGTGAAAGGGAGCGTGTGTATTCAAGAGCTGGCATTCCAGCCAAGATCTGCTCTATGGGGAGCGTCACCCTTTGCTCAACTTCAAAAGGCGAATAACCTTGCGCCTCTGTATTTATCTGCGCCTGAATATTTGTAATATCCGGCACCGCGTCGATTATCAGCCGCTGATATGACACGACACCAACTATCGCCACAAGCAAAGTGGCGATCATGACACCGTAACGAAAATCTATCGAGAAACGCAGGATCCGATTAAACATGCGATCTCCTAGTGGTCGTGGCTAGCGCCTGATTTAAGAATATCAGCTTTAATTAGGAATGAGTTCTCTGAAACATACTCGTCATTCGCCTTTAAGCCGCTCAAGATCTCAACGTATTGATCATCTCCGCGCCCCAATGTTACTGGCCTAGCCTCATAGGTATCTCCGAATCGAAGAAAGACTACATCCCACGAGCGAAACCTCTGCACAGCCGAACGTTTTACCGCGACTGGAGCTTCAAGCTCTTCAACTATCAGATCTCCCGCGACAAAAGTTCCCGCTAAGAGCGCGCCGCTCTGATTTGGAATTATAGCCCTTACTAGTTGAGCCTGAGACTTCTCGTCAGCATACGGAGCTAAATAAGAGACAACACCCTCTACTGTTTGCTCCTGGCCAACAGCGCGGATCAGCACCTTCTGCCCTATCTTTACCTCCGAGCGATCTTTTAGCGGCACAAAGAAATCAGCCCAGACCTCGGATAGATCAGCGACCGTGTAAACCAAGTGGTTTTCTGGAACAAACTCACCAACTATCAGGTGTCCACTTATCACTGTGCCGGAGATCTGCGACCTCACTTCAAATGGCTGCAAGCTCTGATTACTCTCAATAATCGCCAGAACCTCGCCCTTTTGAACTGGATCTCCTATGTGTTTGCGCCCCTCTTTAACCACTCCCGCAAAACGCGGCATAACGTGCGCTAGTCTGTGCTCGCTAGGAAGGATCTTGCCCCGGATCCTTAGGGTGCGGGCGATCTTCCTAGCCGCCACGCGCTCTACCTTTACACCAGAGCTCTCCGCTACCTCTTTAGATATACTCACCCGCCCCTCTGGAGACGAATACTCCCAAGAGAGATTCTTTCCTCGATACTCCGCCGATATCGAAACATCAAACGAGTGCGGTTCTTTAACTTGATCCTGGCTAGTTAGAAAATCACCTGATTGCGTTAGATTAAAAACCTCTTCGCTCTCACCCAGCCTCTTTAGTTTTATCTGAGCTTTTAGATCTGCCGCCGGAAGAGGATTTCCGGATTGATAGCCATATGCTCTAAAATGGGGTGGTGTTCCCTGCTCGTATATCTGAAGCTCTAGAGAGATATTATCCGCGCCCTTTAACAACCGACCGCCGTGAGGGCCGCGCTCAAAATCCTCTGCACCCGATTGCTCGTGATGAGGCTCATCTTTATTAGCAGCTCCTCCACCACATCCAGCGAACAGCAGACCTGAAGCCACTAGAAGAGAGAGGTATACCCTCAAAGACTTTTGCATTTAAATCTCCTCTCCTATTAAGACCACTAAACGAGAACGGGCATTAACTGCCTCTAGCCAAACAGTCAGAGCTTCAAGCTGCGCGTCATTATAGGTACGCAGCGTCTGCCACACCTGAAGAACATTCCCTTTTCCTTTGGCGTAAAGCTGCTCTTGTGACTTAAGCGCTCCAGAGAACGCCGGCACGACTTTAGATTGAAATATCTGCGCCTGCTCCCTTGCGCTAGCAGCCGCCGCTCGCAGAGCTACCACCTGAGCCTCAAAACCTCCATCAGCAAGGAGCTCCCGTTTTCGTCTCGCGGCTTCCTGTTCCGCCACGGCACTCTCTATAGATCCACGGTTTCTGTTAAACACTGGAAGAGGAAGGCTGATTCCAGCACCTACAAAGTCGCCGCCGTCGTTTGTGTGTTGATAAACCAGTCGCGGTGCGAATTCCGGCACTGCATCTAGCTCAGCCAACCTGCGCTGCTCAGAGCTAAGTGCTGACACCAGCTCAACACGAGCTAGCTCTCCTATCTCACTGGCGTGCGCTTTATCGATTAATACAGATTCGCTCGGAATATCGCCTAATCCAGATGGGGTTACGGCCTTCATCCCGCATGGGGTTCCTAATAAAAGGCTCTGCTCATAACGCAAAACAGCCAGAGCAGATCTTAATCCAGCGCGTTGCGATTGAAGACGATACTTCTCACCCTCGAAGAGTTGGTGATCACCCTCAGATAGCAACCCCTTCTCCACTCCTTCATGGATTAACTCAACTTTCTTAGTAGCCCTCTTCTCTGCCTCAGCGAGGATCTCATCGCTACGTTGCAAAACATAAAGACTCGCGTACTGTGACACTAGCTTCTGAGTGAACTCAAGTAGCTTAGCTCTGCGTTGCTGATCGCCTGCGCTTCGAAGAAGTGTCGCCACACGAGATTTAGCGCCAAAATTTGAGAGCCTTAATGGCATCGCCAAACTAGCGTTTGTCTGAGGATCGCTATCACCTCCGAGCTTCATCCTGGTATAAACCTGCTCGAACTGAAGCTCTGGATTTCTGAACACCTCAGTATCGTACGCCTTAGCGACCTCTTTGGCGTATTGACTATCGATCTCAGAAACCAGCGGACTTCGCTCAAGCGCTATCGCTCGAAATTCATCTAGTGTTACCTGACGAAGACAAGTTACTGCTGATGTTGCCTGCTGATTCAGATTGTTTGGCGATGCGAGAGCGAGATGCGGCGCCGCAAGTAGAAGCAGCCCACAAACAAGACCGGGAAATGAGAGAGATAAAGGCATGATGGAGACGTGATTTAGCCGGTGAGAGTATATGCTTAATATACGGTGGGGGCAAGGAAGATAGGTAGCGCCTCTTGGGGGGCAATCCCTAAATAGGCTTTACGTGTTTTTTCTCCTAATCCTTCTCTTAATCCTGCACCTGCACCTATCTCTTCTTCTTCCTCCTTCTCCTCATCCTCCTCGTAATCCTCTACATCGAGGTCGCGGAGGGCCACGGAGATTGAACTTTGCTTATTTCACCTATCTGAAGAGGAGGAGATCGGTGCAAGTGCAGGAGGAGGACAAGGAGAAGGAGATAGGTGCAGGATGAAGAGAAGGATTAGGAGAAAACATGTAAAGCTTATTTAGGGATTGACCAGGAGGGAGCAAGAGAAGGGGGAGGAGCGGGAGATAGGTGCAGGATTCCATCCTCCCAATCCCCCCATAGCGCCCAACAAAGATCGCTGGCATAATCACGAAAGCGTTTTAGACAGCAATTTTGAGTATGATTATCCCCCCAACCACCCTTTTAGAAGTCGCCACAGGCGCGGCGAAACTTGCTATTGGACAGGCTCGAAAATACCGCAGCGAGCACTCCTTCTCTGTGTCTATGAAAGGAGACTTTAATTTAGTCACTAGCGCTGATCTGGCGTCTGAAAAAGTTATTCTTGAGCATCTTAAGAAACATCTCCCTGAACACAAGATTCTGTCTGAGGAGAGCGCCCAAACCTCTACCCCTGAAGAGTACGGCAAAGGATACACCTGGGTTATTGATCCGATTGATGGAACAACAAATTACGCCCACGATCACTTTCACGTTGGGATCTCAATCGCCTGCGCACTGGACGGCGAAACCGTGGCGGCCGCTGTGGCTGCGCCCTTCTTAGATGAGATCTTTACCGCCACCAAAGGTGGGGGCGCGTTCCTAAATGGTAACCCGATTAAGTGCAAGCAAACTACAAATCTCTCAGATGCGCTGATTACAACCGGGTTCCCATATAGCCGAGCGAATGCTCACAATATCTGCGCACGTCTTGAGCGAATATTACCTTATTGTCGTGATATAAGACGCCTCGGTGCCGCGTCATTAGATCTCTGTTGGGTCGCCTGCGGACGACTGGACGCGTATTATGAAGAGTGTATTCAATCTTGGGACGCCGCCGCTGGTGTATTAATAGCGAGAGAGGCCGGATGTATTATCGATCACTTCTCCTATGATAGTGACTTGCAGAAGATGACCGCGCGGTACTCAGGCGATCTATTCGCTGATAACATCGTAGCTTGCGTACCTGGAATACACGCTGAATTGATGAGTATCTTAAACAGATGACCAATATCCAAGAGTACCTAAGCTTCTACTCTGACTCTTTCACATCATCTCGTGCCCGATTTCTAGCAGAAACAGCGCGACTCGGTGCCCAACTTCACTCCATCCAGATTTCAAGCGATGCCCACAAATATGGATCTGATCTAGCGATTGACATAGCGGTCATTGGTGATATTACCGCGGATAAACACTTAGTCTGCATAGCTGGGACTCACGGAATTGAGGGATTTGTTGGGTCAGCTATTCAGCTAGGTATTTTTAAAAGGATGCGACACCCCCCTGAAGGCTGCGCGCTAATCTTTGTCCACTGCCTAAACCCCTGGGGAATGTCGAATTTTAGACGAACTAACGAACAGAACGTCGACCTGAATCGGAATTGGCGCTTACCTGACTCGGCTATCTCTCCAGCGCCGCCACATTATGAGGATCTCAGACCAATACTATTACCTGAAACGCCTTGTTCCTTTCCGACCTTCACGCTTAAAGCTCTCTCAAAGGTCGCCAAGCTCGGATTTCCCGCTGTAAAGCAGGCTGTCACAGGAGGCCAATATCTCGACCAAAACGGGTTGTTCTTCGGTGGCCACAAAGTACAGCCAGAACTTGAGCTCTTCGGAGAGTGGGCCAAAGCGCACCTCTCCCAATCAAAGAGAATAATCGCGATTGATATTCACTCTGGCCTGGGTCGCTTTGGTGACTACACGCTGCTAATAGATCACCATATAGGTTCAGAAGAGCACTCAAGAGTAGTGGAGATATTTGGCGCCGAGAAGGTACACGGCCCTGATCCAAAGCTAGGGGTTTCGTATAAAACCTCAGGATCAGCGGGCGCACTCCTTCCTCAGCTCCTGCCACAGGCTAAGGTTGATCATGTGATCCACGAATTCGGAACGCTGCATCCCTTTAAAGTTTTACATGCGCTGGTTCAAGAGAACTTCTACTACCATTCAAACCTTGTCACTAAAACTGGGGGTATCGAGCGTCCTGGAGCTCGCCTTCTAAAGGATACCTTCTGCCCACCCTCTGAACTTTGGCGCGGAAACGCTGTATCAAATGGGCTGTTAATATTCGATACTGCAGCGACCTACCTGACTAACTGCAACTTCCTAGCCCCTTACCTGCATCTTAAATAAGGGCAATTTATGATCAAACTAGTCCTCTCACTGCTATTCCTGCCAATGGCCCTATTCGCTGGGTTACTCTGCGACAGAGCCAATGCGGATTCGCTTAGAGTTGGGGATGGCAAAGCGAGCCTAGTTTTCTATTCTCAGCAGGGTGAAGTTCTACGTGAAATACACGGACTTAATGGTGTCCTTGGGTGCATGACTGCCCCTGATGGCTCGATTCTCTTCTCCTCCTCTGGGAAAAACGAACTTCAGCGGATCGATCAACAAGGCAACATCTCGTCACTCTTTTCTCTTCAAGGGCAACCTAGCGTTGTAAAACGCAACCAGAACGGCGAATACCTGGTGGTTATGGGCTCTAAAGTTTTAATGCTCAACCCTGATGGTTCAACTAAATACTCCGTCCCCGCTGAGTTCATCTCTGATGTTGATTTCCATCCTGCAGGCGGGTTTATGGCTGTAATCAATACATGGAATGGATCACTAGTTCACTACGATTGGAATGGCAAAGAGATCTGGCGCTCCACCAAGGTTCGGGAATCGCCACAATTCCTCGGTCCTCTCTACGGGATCACCAGCAAAGACTCTAACACTCACCTAGTCAGTGATGGCAGCTACACTTTCGAGGTCTCTCGTGATTATCAGATCACTAAAAAGCACAATTTGAGAGCTATTCCGGGCGGCTCTGTGCCCCGTTATAGAGCAGATGGCGGGGTCTTTCTGTTCTCTACTTCGGAGATGTCCGCCGGCGCTCTGACACCAGATGGCACCCTCTCCGGATTCTCCTCTAATCTCGATGTTACCTGCGGTGACACCCTACCTGATGGCCGATTTTTTTTGACCTTCTATCCACGTCCTGCTGGTGAGTGGAAGGGTCGATCATTTTATGCCGACTACTCATCGATTAAGCCGCAGCTAACTTTTAGCTCAGTTGGTGGAGTTATAATACTTACGATCTTATGCTCGCTAGCCGTCGTATCTCTCACTCGCCGGTATATGTCTGGAATCAACTGGCCCGCATGGCGCGATGACTCAACGGGATCGAAAGCCCACATTCACCCTTCATCCAGCTTCTCTTCACGCAAAGGGTTTCTGACATCCTCGCTGCTGACGATTCTGATCCTCACCTTATTGGCAACTGGGTGCTGGCTATTTAATCAGGGCATACTTCGGCTAAAAGCTCTTGAATTTGGCCCGTCGTCACTCTGGTTTATTGGGGGCGCATTCTCCGTAGCAGCATCGATTACTCTCCTTAATTACCTGTTAGCATTGCCGCGCGATTTTACGCGCTTTGGATTAACATCTCTCTACTCGCGCTTTGAAAACAGGTTGTGGTGGCCGCTCTTGATAATCGGTGTTATCGCTGGCGGCGCCTGTGCCTACCTACACCAGACAACTGGAGACACAAAACTCGCGGTAGCTCTCTGGTTCGCGGCTCCTATATTTTTTATCGGAGCTTTTAGATCAAAACAGATCGCCGACTCCGATCAAGATCGATTTATATCTCGTCAACTACTGCCCCTACTTCTCTGCCTTAGCGCGCTTATTAATTTTTGGCAGATCGGATTTTATCCAGACCTTCTTCACCACGATCACGGCATCATCGGCCAATCAGCGCTTAAGATCCTGCTAGGTGATTGGAACCCCTTCTTCATTCTCGATCCGAACACCAATACAATGATGCGTCCGTGGCTCTTACCGATGAGTGCTACTCTGTACCTATTTGGCTATGACTATTGGGTACTCCGCGTCACTGCTGCTGTTTGGGGGATCGCACTTGTTTACGCCACCTATTTATTCGCGTCAACGATTGGCTCTAAGCGTCTTGGAATTATCGCCGCTACTTTTGCCGCCACGCACCACATCTTGCTGGTGTATATAAGGCAGCCATACGTAACCGAATCAACCGCGCCATTTATGTTTTGTATGTACTTCTTGGTTTCAGCGCTAAAGACCGGCTCTTTAAGGAGCTGGGCTTGGTGCGGGGCCTGGGCTGGACTATCGATGCTATCAATTAGACAGTGCACTACATTCCCATTTATATGGGGAGCGCTGTTTGTTTGCTGCTCTCTGCTATTTTTCAAGGCAATTTGGCGTAACAAGACAGGGCTTCTTGTATTGCTAATCAGCGGCCTGATTATAACAGGACCCTTTATCTTAACTTTTGTTTCCGCTCCTAGTGGTGGGGCGTTAGTCGATAGACTCTCGCAAACATCGATCTTGTTTGGAACTAATCTAAAACCAAATCCTGATCTTAAAGTTTGGGCTCACCAGTTCGGCCGCTCATTCGGTGGCTTCCTCTTTTACACTGATGAAAGCCACTGGGGAATTTCAACCCCCTCTCCTATATTCCTAGCTTTTAGCGCGTGTCTATTTATGACCGGCATCGCGTATCTAATCCTAAAGCCTTTTAGAACAGCGGCGCCGTTTATCATAATCACGATAGCTGTCAGCGTAACACTCGGCAGCGCCATGATCATGAGCCCGCCAAGTTACTACCATTTCTTTGTCGGAATCGTGATGGCTCTTGTAGCCGCCGCGATTCCACTGGAGCGACTCTGGTCGTGCGCCGCGGTAATTAGTTATCGGCCGATTAGCTACGCGATTAAGGCTCTAGTGATAGCTGCTGTGGCTTTCTTCGCGACAGAGAGCTTCTCTCCGTTCTGGAGGATCACCAATCGGCCGGCATCGTCTAAGGATCCCGCGCTCGCGGCGTGGGGGCCTAATATCTACTCAGTGATGGGACGCTGGGTTGGAGATCACCAAAACACCCGATTCTATATCGTTAGACAACCTCGTGGCGGATTCTCCTCTACCGATGGAATCTTTCATTTCTTAGGATTTTACTCAGACCTATCTGATATCATGTACGATCTCGATTCCGATATACCAGTAAAACCTGATGACTCATACAACGAGTTTCAAGTCGTGGTACTTCCTCAACGAGCTCAGGTCATACCCAGCCTAAAGAGCGTCTACCCAAACGGCAAATGGTCACGGCTTGGGTATGGAGTGCTTGAGCAACTAGAGTTTATCTACGTGCTAACGTTGAGCAAGCAAGACGTAAAAGAGGCGTTTGACGCCAAGAGAGTCCCGCCGCAGGTGCCGGGGGTTAGTAGTTTTGTGCTTAGGAAGACGGTGTAGGATTTAGCTAGGGAGTCGAAGTAAAACCTCGCCTCCCTAACGAAACTATACAATCGAGATCTCCTCTATTTTAACCGGTTCAAATTTAGGAAGGCTTCGCCTCTCAATACTGTACGGTGTGGCTCCTTGGAATCTCTCCACATCTCCAAATTCGCGGGTCTTACAGAAATTAATAAAATATTCCAGATCAACCGCCGCTAACTTCTCAAACCAATTGACTAAATCCGCTTTCCCTAGCTCATGTAGTATATGAACTCCATATCCAGACGCCTCAATCTCATAATCTCGAATTTTATCCTCATTCTCTGGATTGATTCTTAGATCGAAAACCTCCGGCTCAGCATTACGCCACTCTGGCCGCGTCGCTAGCTGAGCAGCGTGACCCGTTAGGTGCAGCATGATAAATACATGCTTCTCGTCGCTCTGAGTTTCGCTCAGCTTTATCGATGTTCCGTCAAAGATCGCGCTAGCCCTGCCAGGCAATGACTCAATTGAGATCTTCAGCTGGTGCTGTCCCTGAAGGTATTCCGCTAGCTTAGGCGCAAAACTAGCAAACGTGCTGTTATTTAGCTCTAGCGCTATATCTCTCTGTATATTCGACCTCATTTAATCCTCCATAAAAAGGCGGTAGTTCTTATGGTTACTAAATAGGCTGTATGTGTGTGTTTATAGAATTTAACTCGTTTTTGTCTTGTTTCTTTAGGCTATACCGGGACACAATAACCTAATGACACTAAAGACCTTACGACCCGAAGAGACAAAGATTTTATGGGCGCTGCAGGAAAATCCTCTAGCGACCGTTCTAGAGTTATCTAAAAAATCGCGCCTTCAGACGGGAAAGACTCAATATGCTCTGAGGCGTCTAAAAGAGGACCGCGGACTAATTGTCCGTCCATTTATAAATTTTCTCGCATCTGGAGCCCACTACGTCGCGGTCTACGCGAATCTCAATGCTCCTGGCGCTAAGGCGCGCGAGAAGCTACTCAAGAGTTTGCATTCGGAAAGGCGGATCGGATGGTGCGGGGAACTAATTGGAGATTACGAACTAGCTTTCACCGTGTGCTGTTCACACCTCAGGGAGATCACCGCGCTATTAAATCGGGTAACTGAATCTACTGGTGTCGATTTTACTGAGTACGTCTTATCTCCGCGGACTGAATTCTCGCTCTTTAAGAGAAAATTCATTACTCGCGAGGAAGTGAAGGCCACTTCACTGACCGCCGCTTATCTAGATCAAGCAGTATCTCTAGACTCTCTCGATCACAGGATCCTAAAGACCTTAGCTGAAGCTAGATACGATTCAATGCGCGAGGTGGCGAGACTCATTAAGGAGCCTGTCTCAACAGTCGATCGTCGGGTACGAGATTTAAGGGATAAACACGTAATTATTGGGGATTTCGTAGACCTCGCTCCTATACACCTGGGGGTGCAGCCATATCGGCTACTTATCAGAACAAAAGGCCTATCAAAAAGCTCCAGGGCAAAGCTAAAAGAATTTTCGTGCCGACATCGGCGAGTGATATTTATCGTGGAAACATTGGGTATTTATGATCTTGAAGTAGGAGTTGAATTATCGGATCCACAGATGATTATGGAGGTGATCTCTGATTTTAACGAGCACTTCGGAGCCCATATTCACACCATGCGAAGCTTGATGGAGACGCGAATAATCAAATGGAGCAACTATCCGGAGGTGGTGTAGGGGGGGGGGGGGGG
>Ga0214921_10000273_pt1 | contig 101834 bp, 75 predicted proteins | sample LL1505_MetaG_FD_177992 | JGI IMG/M metagenome (GOLD analysis project Ga0214921, IMG submission 177992) | Freshwater microbial communities from Lake Lanier, Atlanta, Georgia, United States - LL-1505 | ecosystem: Environmental > Aquatic > Freshwater > Lake | place: USA: Georgia | collected... | reverse complement strand
TCGCGATCGTAGTTATATGTATTGGAATTTACGCACATTCGCGTTTTTTTGGCGGTGGAAATGGTCCCGATTATGGCCATGGTCCTCACGGATACGGTCATGGTCCTCACCACGGCCCACACGGTCATAGCCACGGTCCAGTATTATTAGAGTCAACTGATCCATTGGCGAATTCATTGGATTTTGGAATTGGCGGACCATCATCAAGCCAGGATGTACTATTGAATGCGTATGTCCCTCCTTTGCGAGATAATTCTGTGGGTGCAACTCGTCCAATTTATGATATACGTGGTGGTGTAGATACAATCCATTATGGAGGACACAGTGGATACGGTGGCGGCGGCGGAGGTGTGAGAATTAACATACCAACTCAATCTGTAGATACAACATATCGTCAAGTCGGTATTCTTACTCGTAGTGGAGGGCAAGAAATGATACTTCCATTAATTGGTCGCCCGTTATTTACGAGTCGAGACAAATGGCAGTTTTACACATTAAGCGATAAAAATAATGCAATCAAGCTACCAGTGACCGTGAATGGCAAGAGCGGTACAAATGAATATGGCTGTAATAATGTAAGTACAGGTGACATGGTGTATGTAGAAGGCTACAATGATGCATTTCGGGTTACTGCTTATGATAGTGCGTCGTTGCGATATTTGCCGTTTTGATTTATATTATTTATACCAAAGAATCATTGATAAGGTATAAATAATATAAGGCTCATTTTGAAGCCATTAATTGTTGCTCTAGTATCTCTGTATCACTGGCATCTTTCGTAAGATCTACAATGTACTTCTCCATATTGGTTAATTCTTTTCTGAATCTATCCCCAATGTCTAAAGCAGAATCCTTAAATGCTACCATATTATCCGTCATGTCTTTATATTTTCTGAAATAATCATATGCTGAATTGAATGACTGCCAGATATTCCAATATATATAAAATAATTTATCTATTTTTGCCAAAAGGTTTTTCTCGTTATCATCTTTCCATAATTTAGATATTTTGAGCTCACTTGTTATCTTATCAGGATAATCTTTAATAATTTTGTAGTCAGGATCGTCTTTAATCTCTTCCACTAACCCTTCTAGTTCAGCAATTTTACCTTTATATCCCGATGTACCAAGATACATATTCTTTTTATTAGTGGAATTCGATTTCGAATTGATTGAATTCTTGAATATGTCGCGTAGTAGTGTAACTACCTTATTCAACTTTTCGTTAAAGTTTTTTTTAAGGCTTAATATTTTATCTATTTTAGATTTTCTTCTTGTTTTATCATCTTTGTAGAGTTCATTTATTGCTTTTACCTCTTCTGATGGCTGAATTGGTTCTTTTGGTATATCTTTCAATAAAATACGATCGGTTGGTTGGTTATTCATATTAGCTTGTGCTTCTGATAAAGCAATTGATGCAACTGCTACGGCTGATGCTTCTTGTGCTTTAATCTCCTCTGCCATCATAGAATTTTTCGCTTCAGGTTCCGGTTCAGGAACGGGAGCTGGTTCGGCAGCGGTTGCAGGTTCGGGAGCGGGTGCAGGGGTGGGTTCAGGTACAGGTGCGGCAGGTGCAGCCTCGGCTGCTGGAGCAGGAGCGGGTTTTTCTGTTTTCGCGCTTTCGCCTTCTTTACCTCCGGCTTCATCTCCCGCTGCTTCATCCTTCTTTTCATCCTTCTTTTCATCCTTCTTTTCATCCTCTTCTTTGGGTGCATTTGTGGCATTAAGTTTATCTAATTCACTACCAAATCCTTCCATATTCGTTTTACTTCCCAATTTTTTCGTTGTAACAATATCACCATTTTCAAGCGTTTTGACGTATTCAATTACTTCGATCGACTGAGGACGCTCAAACGCCAAGCATGCGCCATTTTCACCCGCGGGTCCATGTCCCAATAATGTAAGCAATTTAAAGAATTGTTTCGTAAGATCGGGGGGGAGATCGTCTTTCTTTTGATCGAAAAATGACATAAGTTGTATAAATCCATACTTTCTCTCTGTACCAGGAATTTTGTATGTAAAACCATATACTGTTTCTTTAAAATCGTCAAATCCATCATTTTTGGCAAACGCTGGATTATTCAATAATGATATAAGCAACTTGAATATTTCCATAGCATTTGATTTACTAACCTCATCTTCATCTTCCAGATCCGCACGAACCACTTCAAGTGATTTGCGCAATGTTTGAACCGATGTTATTTTACATTTCTCATTCAAATTCACAACATAACTAGGAGTATCATCCGAAACAATCTTTTTCTTTTTCTTCTTATCATCACTTGGAGCCGCCGCTGCCGCATTTTTTAAATCTGCATCCGATAAAGGCGCAACTTGAAGTCTGAACTCATCAGTCGATGTAATCGCCACCTTATCAATCTGTTCAAGATCGTCAATTGATGAAGGTGTATCTCCTGATAATTTATATAGTCGCTTAGAATCAGAAAGAGGTGGAATCATCTTTTCGCCAGCTTTAACTTTTACCGACGTGTCTTCCGACGATTTGTCTATATTAACCTTGTCCTTCGTAAAAATAAAAACATCGTTGGGATATTCATTGGTTAATATACTGCCGTTTGCAATTCCAACATAATCGCCACCTGGTTTAAAATGTAAATCTGTTTTATCGCCACCTTTTACAAATTTCCCGTATAATATACGACGTAAATCAAAGATATCTGTTTCTTTCAAGTTTAGTGGAATACCACGTTTGAGTTCTATTTGAATGTAATAAGGAAGACCCTTTTTGACTAAAAAGTCGAGGAGTCGTTTTACATCTTTGAATTCGTGCGTCTCACTATTGATTGAAACATCACCTGGTACTTCCGGTCCTAAACTAAAACTTCCCGGCTTTTTATCGCCCTTATCGCCATCCGTCTTACCATCAGCTCCCTTTTCCTTAGCATCTTCGCCAGGAGCAGCAGGAGCTGCATCATTAGTATCCTTTCCAGTAGTTGTAACATCATCACCAGTTGCATTCTCATCTTTCTTCGCATTTTCGCCATCTTCATTCGATACATCTGCTGCTGCTGGATTCTTATTCGTACTATCGGATTTCGGTCCATTATTTGGGTTTGCTTTTGCTTTTGCAGTTGCTACAGCCGCAAGTGCCAATGTCTCTGCTCTTTCACCACCACCGATCATGTTCATTCTCTGCTGTTTTCGTTGTTTTCGTCTCAATCGCTTCACTTCTATATATTTTTGCTTCAAATAACACAACACAGGAAGAGGAATATAGTTCTTTAATGTCTTATTGAATACGTTTGTTCGTTTTGGAACTAGATCGAGAGGAGTTTGTCTAAATGTTGACACTTTTCGTCGGATAGAATTTCGCGGTTTTTTCCATTTTCTCACGCTTTGATGTTGCTGCTTTCGTATTTTTCGTATCTTATTTCGTGTTAGTTTCATACGATTTCCATATACATAAATTATATATAATATTATATATAGAAATACAAAGACGCAAAAGAAGGTATAAAACAAAATGTCAAAAAAAGGAAAATCGAACCGTGATGCACCAGTAAATTTAACGTCTGATATTATGCGAAAAGAAGACCGATCATGTACGGCAACATGTCGGTTTTCATATCAATATAATACCAGTACGTGTAATGTATTTCACAAAGAAACACATTTAAGTATTCCATATGATAGCGGTAGTGGTGGTTTATATCCGGCAAAATTCAATGGTGTTGATTATAAAGTTGAACATATTCATATTTACCAACCATCATTACATCGTTACGACGGCTCATTAGCAGATGCAGAGTTACTTGCATATCATTCGAGCGCAGAGGGACGCAACTTGATCGTATCGATTCCAATCAATATAGGAAATGGTGCTGGCAAGCAGAGTTCAGATATTATGAACTCGATTCTCCAGAATCTTCCAAGCAGAACAAACAGCGGAGGAAAGTATATTTCTGATGTGAATAATTTCAATTTAGGAAACCTCATCCCGAAAGAGGGTTACTTTACGTATGTTGGAAAGCATTTATTACCACAATACACCGGTGTATATAATTATATCGTATATCATAAAAAAGATGCAATCCTTGTTTTTCGCGACTCTTTGTCAAGTTTAAATGATGTGAATCGCGATACATCAATCAAACGATTAGAGCCGATCGGCGATAACAATATGCCAAAGAATATGTATTATTACAATAAAAATGGAGCGAATAATGCAAAAGGAAGCGGTGATATTTACATCAAATGCAATCCAACGGGTGAAGATGGGACTGTATTGTACCAGCAGTCAGCAAATAATGGTGAATTAGGTGGTATGGCTGATTTGGATATCAGTAAATTTGGCTTGAGTTGGGAGGCCTTATTAGAACATGAAGTATTTCGTACACTTATTGGAACATTATTTGGTCTTGTTATTGCAGCTATTCTGTTTTACTTATTCAGGTTTATATTCAACCGAATTGGTAATAGGGTAAGTGCATCAGGTGTGGTTGTTGGGCAACGTGGCGGTGGCGGTGGCGGTGGTGAATAACAACGGTTGTGTCGAGAACATAATCGTTTTGTATCACAAATAGTAATCTATAATTTGTGATACGCTAAAAATGTAGCGATTTAAATAACGCCCTGGTAGTCGGGCTCAACTGCGCCATAAAGTGGCCCAAGAACAGGTTGAAACGATCCACCGTCCGTCAGTCCGATATCGTCATTGGGTGAAATTGGAACAAGATTGTCAACAAGTTCCTCTTCCAGTGTCTTCACTGGCTCCGGATTCATCGCCTTCATGATTTCTTGTTTCTTCTGTTCAGTCGGAGAAAATGTCTCAATACCGTAAACACCAGTTACACGACTCGCTCTGCGGATGAATTCATACGCAGCTAAAAATCCTAAAATACCTACAACTGGGTTCGTACTCAAGAATAGTGTAATTGCAAGGATGATGATCACCAGCTGGCCAACTGTACTTTCAGCATACACTGCCAATCCTTGAGGAACATCCGGTGTAAATACAATATACATTATTAAAAGAACGAAAATCACCATTTCGTGCTGTTTTTCTTGACGCATTAATGTATTAAACGTGTCCATGGAACGAATATAGTTTATATATAAACCAAATAGAATGTTATTACTATTATATTATATATTATTCTAAAACTAACCTTCAATACAATTGAAATCTCTCGGTGTGTTTCTTTTTAATCTATACAAATGGCAACCGCAGCAGCCGCATCCGATGCATCTACGTATTATGGACCGCGCGGTTATACTCTTCTCAAACAATGTATGGAACAAGAGGATCTAAAGATACTGAGAGATGAACTCACGGTTGGGGCGTATGTCCCTAAAGCACCAGTTCAACCCCCTAAATTCCCGATTTATCGTGAAAGTCCTACAAAAATATTCATTCCAAGGTTCTATGGAACAAAAATATACGGTATTCCAGAAGAATCGCGAATTCCACCAGGCGTTCCAGTATCAGATTCTCTCGTATTCTCCGGTGAAATGCGTGAATATCAAAACGTCATCGTAGAAAAATACATTCAACAAGTAACTAAACCAGAAAATGCCGGAATGGGTGGGGGCGGTCTGCTTGACGTTGATCCAGGGAAAGGAAAAACAGTCATGGCGCTTAATATTATATCACGCCTTCGAATAAAAACACTCGTGATCGTCCATAAAAGTTTCCTTTTAAATCAATGGATCGAGAGAATTCAGCAGTTCTTGCCTGCCGCACGCGTCGGAATGATCCAGGGACAAATCCTGGATATCGATAACAAAGATATTGTGATCGGAATGCTCCAATCCCTTTCCATGAAGGAGTATCCGAGAGATATGTTTGACACATTCGGGCTAACTGTATATGACGAATGTCATCACATGTCCGCTGAAGTATTTTGTCGGTGTATGATGAAAGTCGTAACGAAGTACACACTCGGTCTCTCGGGAACAATGGTACGGAAAGATGGCTTGACGAAGGTATTCAAGCATTTCTTGGGAGACGTAGTTCATAAAGAGAAAAATGATACCACGAGCCACGCAGTCATCGTGAAAGGAATTCAATACAAAGTGGATGACGCGGAATTTAATGAAACGGAGTATGATTATCGTGGTAACCCCAAATTTAGTACGATGATATCCAAAGTGTGTAATTATAACCGACGCAGCGAGTTTATCTTAGATGTTCTCCAGAACGAGCTTGCGACGAATCCGGATCAGCAAATCATGATACTTGCACATAATCGATCACTGCTTGAATACTTCCATGACGCAATTGAACACCGCAAAATCGCGACGGTTGGGTATTATGTCGGTGGAATGAAAGAAGCCGCACTGAAACTGAGCGAGAGTAAGAAAGTGATTATTGCGACATATGCAATGGCATCCGAAGGCTTAGATATCAAAACACTTACAACATTGATCATGGCGTCACCTAAAACGGATGTTTGTCAGTCGGTAGGGCGTATTCTGCGAGTGAAACATGCATCCCCACTTGTGATCGATATCATTGACCCACAGGATGTATTTCGAAGCCAATGGCTGAAACGTCAAACCTATTACATCAAACAGCGATACCGTATTGTCATGACAGATACAGAAGGGTATTATAAAAATAACTGGGTTGTGAAATACACACCACCCAAGGTGACGACGACGGCTACTGTGGCGGCTCATTCGAGAGAAGCTGAATTAGCAGACGCAGATATTATTGAAATCGATGAAGAAACCGGAAATCTCTCGGTGACGACAGAAGTAAGCGCTAAAAACAAAATGAAATCAACCATTCCGAAAACAAATGGGAAATGCTTGATTCGACTTGAAGAATAAAATGACGAATCTCATGATTTACGCCACCGGATGACAACTATTGTATGCGGAATAAGGTGCCGGATTTGCTAATGCAGATGAAAATTTGTCAATCCCTGTATTCGCACCTCCAATAGAATATGCCGCGTTTGCATAGGATCCACTTCCTCCATGTTGTTTCACTCTACGCGAACGGGAATGATGACATGAGCATTTACAGTTTTTGATGTGACATGTACGACCACGACTACGACTACGACTACCCCGTCCCCGTCGACCACCAACTCCAGTAATGATGTCACATTTACATTTTTTACTGGTTTTACGTTGCTTACGTTTACTGCCACTGCCTCGACCACGACTGCGACCACGACGACTTCCACCTTTTGTCGTCGAGTTAGAACCCACTGTAACTGGAGCATAGGATCCATTCGCAAATGCATTATTTGCGCCACCTACATTCGCTGAGTAATATTCGGTTGCTCCACCTCCGCCTTGTATAAACGCACGGCCACCCTGACCCTGGTACATATTACCAGTTCCTGTATTTTGCCCTTGTATATCTTTACTAGAAACTGCAAGCGGGGCGTTGTGTTGATTCAACGGATTTGAACGCATATATTGTAACGACATTGTATTCTATGATATACCGTGATATTATTAGTATTTGAATACTCATAATAAAAGCTAAAATGGGTCGTGGATATAATCTTACGACCGGTAATTCTTGTTTGTACGCCTGCGGCAGAAGGAGCGCTTGGTACCACGAGCATATTTGCATCTCTGCCTCAATTTGCGGCTATTGCACTTCTTTTGGGTGTTTGAACGGCAAGGAGACGAATGCAAACGCTCTAAATATTTCTTTTGATTACGAAAAACAAAAGGCTTGATTTTGCGCTTCTTCTGCCCGCTGATCGGGGCGGAAGGTTGTAAGTTCATATGCTCACCACCAAGACGGATTTTGCGCTTGGTCCCGCCAGACATGGGATTCTGACTTTCGGATTGGGATTGTTCTTCTTGAATAGACATGTTATATATAATGATTCGAAAATTTATAAATGGGAATTGTCTAACAATGAACCAACGATCAAATGTAATTTCATTTGGTTCACCTGCGGATGCGGCTGCGGATGCGGTTGTTTCTCCCACAAATGTTTACATTGACTCATTGCTTGTTCGTGAAGATCGTATAAATGCTCCAGGCGGTGAATATGATTCCTACCATCGATCATAATTGCTGGCGTCTGAATGCCATATTCTTTCTGAAACGGGTAAACAATATTTCTAAAGATGTAATCCATTGCGACTTTGTAACTATACATGGAAGGCAATGATACGGACTGCATTGGATGAGTGAAATTGGAAATATCAAAGACAATCCCATTGAGAATGTACTTGTTTGCCCATATGTATTCGAACATTTCTCTTGTTTGGTCGATTCCTTCATTTGAGATCTTTGTATGAATCCATACAGGAATGGATGACGTTAATATTGATGGGGTTTTACTATTTCGAATAATACATTCATGGTTTCCGATCCGTTTTCCATCCACTACTACTAATCCTGCGTGATTGACCAGTTTCACTTCTCGCGCATTATGACAAATCATCGGGATTCGCTGGTTGCGCAGAAGTGAAACAAGATCCGGTGATGATACAGGGGAAACAGCATACACCGGGCGAATATATGGTACGCATTTATTCCATTCTTGAAATACCTTTGAAAGATTTGTAGAGAGGTATTCGGGATACAACTTATGAAGAGACACAGAGCGAGTAAATTGCGACATGAATTATAGGTAAGATACAATCAATCGTTGTAGTGTAGTATACTAATATACATGATAAAGATCGGTTTATACTTATTTGCGTTGATATTTCAAATAACGTATCTCATGCTGTTTTACTTGTTGGTCTGTAATCACTTGCGAACTCAATGTTGATTGTGAGTTTAAAAATTGGATTGGAACCCAACGACAAAATCGTTTATTGAACCGACATACCATCAATAATTCCTTATGAAGTGAAACATATTTATCGGGTTCTGTATTTTCAAACTCAGCCTCATCTTCACTTTCCTCTTGTGCATCTAATCGTTGGTTTTCAACAATATTTCGGAATACACGATTCATCATAACACTTGTTTTATAACTAGATATATGTGCGAAGTTATGAAATGCCAGTTCTCCTGTGCGGTTACTGCTTGACTTGACAAATAATTCATAGATGTCGTTTTGTATATTTGGACGCACCATAAACACAGCTTGAATATTTGTCAACATATCGTCTGAGGGTGGAACATAAGGAACACGCACAGTATACGATTGACATGGTGCACGATTCGTAGGTGCTTGTGCTGGTGCTGGTACAGTATTCATTATTGGGCGTGGCTGTTCATTAATAACAGGATCTTTGGAAATCGTACTCGTACCGTCACTTTGAAACGGAAAAAGTCGTTGACATACTCGAGTATGATTTTCAAACCGATACTGAACCGCAAAAACCGGATAAGGTAATTCGGATGCGATCGTATGGATATCTTTATCATTGTGACACAATACAGGAACACCAAATATAATACTGTTTTGTTTTGTATATGCAACTTGACGTATACCAGATTCGTCAAAAATACGCTCACACATTCGAACATGGCCTGATAACGACAAACTCGGAACTGAATTTCCTTTATACCAATACACCGCATGAATCGAAAAGAATGTCTTATCATACGACGCCGACGCCGACGCCGAATTCAATCGAAATATTACACCACCAAAAACACTACCGTACACGAGCGAATGATCCACACATGCATCATACAACCGAATACTTCCAGGATACCATCCGTTTTCTTGATGAAACTTTCGAATTACTGGAGTCAATGATCCTTGATAATTATTAACACCAACAACATCAATGATTGCAACAATCTTTGTATGTTTCCATTCAGTTACCCATGCAACACATCGTTTCCCTTTCGGAAGAATGAAACATTTATAACTACCTGAAAAAAAAGACGGGTTGTCGTTCTTATGAAGGTTTGTTTCATAAGAAAGTCGTGTATTTGGAAAACATGCCAATAAACATTCGGATTCTTGTGAATTCAATATATTCGTGCTCTGATGTGGCCCTTTCTGACTACGCTGGCTTTGATTATACATTTGAGAACCTCGGTGAATATTGGGTTGTGATGAATGATGAGACTGAGACGACGACGAATTGAAAACACGAGACATGATAATACACGTACGTAGTATACATATCATACATGAGATGGCTTTAATTCATTTGTTCGGTGTTTTCAATGCTAATTCGCGAATATATTCTTTTAGATCCATCTTCATATCATCTGTAGAATTAGTATTTATTCCTAAAGTATCAGTCGGGGGTATCAATTGATTCACAACCGATGGCTCCGGTTGTGATGGAATAGAATACATTGGTCCATCCACTTTTTTATGAATAGACTCTAATAATATCTTGTATTCTTGTTTTGGGGAATGAATTAGGTCTTTCACTTTTGGAGAGGTTAGAGTTGTTTCAAAATAAACATACAAATAATGAATAATTACAATCAAACAAACAGAAAATAATATATTTTGAATAATCCACCACATTACGTATTCACGTGTATATTATGTACATAATTTGAAGTGTTCAATGAACGAAATTAAGTCATCCTTACATGTTCGGGTAAGTCGATCTGAGTAATACCCACCTGATGCGCCAGTAATAATACCATTTTCAGTTGTCATATAAAAATCAATGACATCTGTTTCTTTTTCATTCAAAAGAAAGACAAATGCGTTCATCGATTTTGGATGCAGTTTGATTACTTTTTTAACATGTCGCGTGACAATATGATTTGTAGGAATTATATGACGTTTATCGTTGTGTCCTTGTAGTTCATAATAACTTTCATCGACAAGAATAGGAATCTTACTGTTTTTATTGTCCATTATTTCCATAGTTGTAACTGAACCGTCTACAGGAATTCGTTCATGTAAGTTTTGTTGTCTCGTGGTTTCATTGGTTCGTATTTCGTAAATTGCACTGTCTGCCATAATAAGATGCTCCATTTTTTTCGATACAAAGAATATTTCTGTACCCTTTGGTCGAAGACGACCACGTTCTATCATTTGGTGAACTTTTGGATACATTTTTCTCATTTCTTCTAATGTAATATCCAGTAAATATACCCTAGGTTCGGTTCGTTGATGTGATTGAATAAAGTGGGTATCTGTATTGTTTCTATAAATAGTACTAAGGCCTGATATCATCATGGCTTGTCTGGCATTTTGGCCTTTTCTTTGCGCGCGAAAATTGGATGGTGGAGCTGAAGTTTCCATGCCGATATGATGTTATATTCATTATCAATGTATGTTTATGTAGTATTGAGATCCCGGCGAACGAAGATCGAAACAATATAGAAACATTTCGCGTATTCCTATCAAGAATCATGTCACCGTCAATTTCGGCCGCGACAAAGACTAGGATTGTCATCGTCTCAAAACATGGTGTACCGTCAGAATGTACGGTTGAACCAAAAGGAGATACTACAATTCAAGAATTAACTCTATTATTATCGAAAAAATGTGGGTTTAGGACCCCCGATGGGTTTAGTTGTTATCATACATGGAAGTATAAGAACAAGCGTAAGTATTCATTTGAAACAGGTGGAGGACTCAACAATCAACATGTGCCAAAGTACATTTACGTAGATCTTTGGGCTAAAACAGATGGACGCGCTGGACAAGAAAACAAGTATGAACTTCCGCCACCGGTGGATGAGCTCATTATCTATGGAAGTATGGCACTTGTTGCTAGGATCGACAAAGAAAATGCGGTAAATTTAACAATTGATCTGTGGGAAAAAATATACGAGAAACTCTTTGGAGGGTTTGAAGACCTCGCTGCAACGGCTCTCGAAGATGAAAATGAGATTGACGAATTAGAGTCTGTTCCTGCGCATAAAAAAACCAGTAATGGTTATTTGAAAGACGGGTTTGTAGTTGAAGATGAAACTGATGATACTCCAAAATGTAAGAAGGTAACCCGTGGTGGTCGTGGCGGTAAGAAACCCAAATCAGAATCGACGGAAAGTGACTTTATTACAGAGACAGAAACAGAATCTGGTACGCCTGCATCAACTTCTTTGAATGGATCGGATCAAGATGGCGAAGGTGAAGAAGTTCTACCTCCTATTCCTATAAACAAGATTGTCGCAAAACGTAGTGGTGCTGTAAAGCCTAGAAAAAATGCGAAAAAACCGGCGAGTGGAGCAGTAAAATCAAAAAAGATAGTTGAAGAAACAAATCTCGACGAAGAAATAGAATCCGAATTGAGCGAGGATTCGTATGATTGATTTATAAAATTGATTAAAGAAAATACTCTTTATTATATTAATACTGTCAAACATATTCCATCCAATTCATGTCAACGGTTGATACAATTGCATTTCCAGAGGAGTTTCGTGCGGAGATTCGAAAACGGATTCAGGTACTCTTGAATGATGACACAAGTGACAATGCAGTCACAAATGCCACCAACATCGAAAAAGGTATATTCAATTGGACGATTCAACATGCAAGTAAGAATAACATTGTGAAAAAATGGTCCAATTCATTCTTCATCACGCTATACGTTGATCGTTTGCGGTCGGTGTATATCAATCTCAAGAAACCCGATGTTTCAAGCGCTATCACTTCTGGAAATATCAAACCTCAGGAGCTGGCATTTCTGAGTCATCAAGAGATTTGCCCCGACAAATGGAAACAGTTGATCGAAGACAAGAAGGTTCGTGACAAACAGAAGTACGAGCCGAACATTGAAGCGTCTACTGACAACTTCACATGCAATAAGTGCAAATCCAAGAAATGCACGTATTATCAGTTACAAACTCGTTCGGCAGATGAGCCGATGACAACATTTGTTACCTGCTTAGAATGTGGAAAGAGGTGGAAGTGCTAATAAACAAACTTCAAAATAAAAATATACGTATAGTAAAATATGTCAACTTCATTTTTTACTATGCTCAAAGCGTACTTTCAATGTTGTACGAATCGCTGTTCATGTTGTTTCAATAATCAAAATAAAGAGGAAAATGAACCGTCTCGTGATAATATAACATACAATCCGAGTGGTGACAATAGTCCGTTTTCATTCGATGACCTATCAAATCCATCGACTCCTGGAACCCCGATAACATGGTCATCGTCTTCATCATCATTAGATAGTTATAAAAATCAACCTTATAAACGACCTCAATTCAAACCCTATATTGGCATAATACCCGCAAATTATTATAGTGATTAGATTTTGAAATAAAATTGATTCAACTTGTATTACGACTGTTGTCTACATCAGTGACACCAAATATATCAACATGCGACCTCTTCAACTTGTAAACCCATCGGATCTAATACCTGGAAAAATGTACCTCATCCGAGAAAAACGCCCCAAATATGCACACTTGAATTCAAAAGGCACGTTTGTAAAAAATGTGTATCCCGAACATGACTACCAATGCACAATGACATATTTCACAAACGTCGTTGCGCGTTACAATAAACCATCGAACGATCTAACTCTTCAAGACACATATTGGAACTATTATGAAGCAGATGCTCTTGAACGCACATATATCAACTATGTTCTTCGTCAAATTACGGGTGACCCTGACTTCATCTACCCGAACTGATCGACGCAATCATGCGATTTCACAGTATTTCTAAATCTTGTATACGCCAATACTCGGAACCACCATTCGGCAGGGGTCGACGAATAATAAATGGGGTCTTTTTCTGTTCTAACTCCTTCACTGCAATAAGGTATCCATCGATGACAGTAGAGTCAACCTTGATGAATGCAGGCGAACCCTCGTTTAGTTGTTTTGCACGTTGACCTAGAACACGCGTTTTCTCATACTTTGTCATGATCGGAATGGTACGATGCAGATCATCCACAATAAACCCGGCACTATCCCGTACAACGCGCGACAATGTTTGAATTTCATCGTAATTATGCGACATGGATTCCGGATGATAAGTCTCAATATAACTTTCAGAGACACTTGAGGTCAATTTCTGAAAATACTCCGTCGTATCCTTGTCGGCATCATCGTCTTCCTCATCACCATCATCATCGTCGTCAAAGTGAATTCCGTGTGGAACGCCCAACAATGTAAGATCATCTTCTGTATCCTTTTTAGAAGCAGAACGCTTCTTTTTGGTTTTATTTTGTTTGTCAGAGACGACTGCGGCAGCTCCACCACCTTCTTCATCACTACCTTCTCCTCCTGCTGCATCTTCATCTTCACCGCCACTTACTTCACCGCCTTCGTTTTCATCGTCTGCCACTGATGATATCGCATCGTCATCCGTCTCTGATCCAGAATCATCATTATCGGTGGTTTGTTTTGATGCGGAATCATCGTCGTCTTCGGATTGATCTATTTCTTCTTGTAAACCACCAACGTCGGCATCTTCATTTTCGGAGTCATCATTTTCATTACGGGCTAGAACTATTTTTTTAGGTGGAGCAGGAATTGCGCTTGACATCTATCGATACAATGATATATATAAGGTTCATACTTTATTATGTTTCAATTTATTATTTATGATTTTTTAATGATAAAAATAATAAATCTATCACCCCTCCGTCGCATCCTCGTCCGTCGTCAACAATTCGTTTATTGCTGTTCTGTATTCCATACTTTGTCACACTTGGCACACAGATAAACATATTTCAAGTTTGTATCGTCGTAGCGAACATATATAATTTCTGATTTTGGTTTCTTAACGCCTACACTGCCACCACTGGCCTTCTCATTACTGGGACATTCGTCATTCGGACAACGCATCGTATGAATCCGAGGGAGAGTCGGATCCAGTTTTGTATACTTATTGACAACTTGGGAAAATGACTGTGGCGTCGTCGAATGTTTCACATTGATTTTTGACACACATATATTCTCAGAAGCAATCGTGTTGTCTATATTTCCACAATGACGACAGTAGTACTGTAATTCATTTTCAGGTGTGATGCTAATGTAGTACATATTGGAACAATTCGAACAGAAATGCATTTTTTTCAAGAGCGATTCACGCGAAGATAACGATAGTATAATGTATATAGATACAATTAATTTCAATTTAACTCCTTTAAAGTATTAGAAATCCGTGATTAATCTGATTCTGTAAAAATTGCGTCATATTGTGTTAGTATCAGAGAATAATGAATCGCTGTAGTAATACCTCCATACAATCCAATCGAAACCGTCTTTCTCTCTGGAAATGTCTTCTCTCGTTCCATCAAAATCTCTCGAATTCGTGTTTTATTTTCATGAAACTTACGATTCATAAACTTCTGAAATGCATCAACGAGAGTCGACTCAATTACTATGTATGTTGTAAACTCAGTCAATAAAGTTAAACAAGCAAACTTATAGTTGTAATACTCTACAATTTTATGATACGAATTAAAATCACTATGACCATTTCTTATTCCTGGCTCATGTAAAAGCGGTTCTTTATCAAGTAATGATTGAAATGTCATCAACACCGAACGAATGTTCTGACATCCTGACCATTGTTCGCCACGCCATGTGTTTATAATAGATACACAGACCTTCTTATTCGCATAAAAGTTAGGATGAAACCGGATATTATTGGTGTTCGTCAAATAGGAAACAATCGGCGGTGAATGCGGGTAGTTCGTTGGGAACTTAAACACGAAATAGTAGTATCCTCCGAAGTAAAGTGTATCAGATGGACCAATAATACATGCATATCCTGTTAACATATCAGTTTCGCTATGTTGATACATAATACCACATTCTTCTAATGTCGGATCTGTCATTACCTCGCGAATATCTTTCAATAATCGCATAACTGTATCTTTGGGAATGACAACCTTTGTTGTATCCCCTGCATCTGGTTTTTCCATGAATCTTTTAACATACATCCGATGAATGTTTTTATGTATTTTTCGATTATTATATTAAAAACCCCCAGGATTTTAGGGTTTTGTGACGATAACCCTAGCTATAATATCATACACAACTATAATAACCACGACCATAATGCTCACGAAAAAATACATGTGACGGTACATCGTCACAAAATGAAAAATCCAAACCCTAAAAAAAAATCCACCGTGTAAAACGACTTTTTTACAAAAGTCCTGCGCCCAGAAAAACGAAAAATAAAGTATCCCCCCAAAATGGCCAAAAAACGCAATGAAAAAGTCCAAGGTCCGTTTTGGGGGGATCAGATTTAGAGATAAAACCTCTAGAATATATAAACCGAAGGTTTTATAATTTTCAATTCATAATTCGGACAAAATTGAACTTTAAACCTAGGCAACGAGAATTTACAACACAGACGATGACAACAACTTTACATAGTGGAAATGGACAAGATGAGGGCGCTGTCGCGCCTGGCGGAGGGGGTGGGGGCGCGGTTGATCCAGCAACTGCATCATACCAGTCTCTTTGCGCTGGAATGACGTATGAACAATTTATGAAACATCACGTTTCTAAACCAGGCGAAGCGTATACACATACGCGGATCGGAGACAAGACACAGAACGTTCATGGCGGCGTTTACACGATTCCGCCGGCAATATTACCGGTGTTTTGGAAAAAGTACTATTCCCATGTTTTCGAAAGTGGAAAACTGGAGCATCTCACCGAAAAACAAAATACAGAGAAGGGTGTCGTTGTCGTTGATTTCGATTTCCGTTATGAAACAAGTATTACAAAACGCCAGCATAGTAAAGAACATGTTCTGGATATGATTCAATCTTATATCCAGACATTGGAAACATTGGTGACAATCCCTAGTGATGCACAAATCCCAATCTATATCTTCGAGAAAAGCGACGTGAATCCCATGGACGATGTTACAAAAGACGGAATCCATATGATCATTGGTGCGTATGTGGAACGCCCGATTCAGCGAATGTTGCGTGCACGAATGTTGAAAGAACTTCCGCAAATATGGACAGACCTTCCTGTTACGAACTCGTGGAATGATGTCTTAGATGAAGGTATTTCGCGTGGACATACAAACTGGCAATTATACGGATCGCGTAAACCTGGACACAAGGCGTATATGTTGAAGTACCACTTTATTATGATGCATGATCCAGATGATGATGAAGGCGCGTGGATGTGTCAGGAAGAAAAGACGAGCAAGTTTAATGTGAAGGACAATTTCGCGAAACTATCCGTTCAGATGTCGCCAGGAATCGATACCGAGTATCCGTCATTTACACTGTTACCAGATAATCCAGCATTGAAGGCAGAGTACGATGCGCTTTTGAATCAGCAACGCGGTATGCGTGGCGGCGGCGGTGGTGGTGCAGATGGTGGAGGCAAACGTCTTCGTTTGGTTGTAACAAATGGTCTCATGGGTGGCGGTGGTGGTGGAGTAGGGGCAACCGGCGCAGAAGCCCTCATGTCACATAACGGCGTGATCATGATGGACAAAATCACGAATCAGGCAGAACTAGCGATGGCTGTAGAAGTCATGTTGAATGCGCTTGAACCAAAAGAATACGAAATTCGTGAAACACATTACTACACAATGGCGCTTCCGTCGCAATACTACGATCCGTATGACAAATGGCTTCGGGTCGGATTGGCACTGCATAATACCAGCGACAAGCTGTTCTTGACATGGATGCTTTTCAGTGCGAAATCAGGGAAATTCTCGTTTTCGAGTATTATGCGCCATTATGATACCTGGTGTAACTTTCCATATAGTCCCGATGGTCTCACTCGGCGTTCTATTATGTATTGGGCAAAGAATGATTGTCTAGAAGAATATACCAGAATTCGTAACGAAACCATCGACAATTTCATCCATCAGACGATTTGCAATGAGACGACGAATGATGCATCAACCGATGTTGATTTGGCGACAGTGTTGTATACGATTTTCAAGGACCGATTCGTATGTGTGAGTGTGAAGGACAATATGTGGTATGAATTCGAGAAGAACCGTTGGGTGGAGTGCGATCAAGGCAACTCGCTTCGTGCGCTGATTTCGAAAGATATGCACGACATTTATACGAAGAAACATCGCGATATTATGGATATGACATCAGGCCTCGACCCAACATCCGACCAGTATACAAATGCACGGAAGAAGTCGCGCCGTATCGTTGATATCTGCACCAAACTCAAGACGACAAGCTTCAAGAATAATATTATGCGTGAGGTGCGTGAACAGTTCTACGACAAGGATTTCATCGACAAGATAGATACACGTCCGGAGCTGCTTTGTTTCAAGAATGGCGTCATCGATTTCAATACAAAAACATTCCGTCGCGGACAACCTGACGATAACCTTTCCAAGACAACGAAAATCGACTATATGCAGCTTGACGCCGACAAACACCGCCAACATATCACCGAAATCAACGAGTTCATGGCGCAACTATTTCCAGAAGAAGAACTCCGGACTTACATGTGGGAACATCTTGCGTCTACACTCATGGGAACGAACCGCGAGCAAACATTCAATATTTATATTGGTGGTGGTAGTAATGGCAAATCGAAGTTGATCGAACTTATGTCAGCTTGTCTGGGTGAATACAAGGCTGTTCTTCCGATTACTGCTGTCACACAGAAACGCGCGATGATTGGCGGTGCTTCACCAGAGCTTGCCGTACTGAAAGGCGTGCGATACGCGGTAATGCAGGAACCGACGAAGGGTGACCGCATAAATGAGGGTATTTTGAAAGAGATCACGGGTGGGGATGAGATGTGTGGTCGAGCGCTCTTCAAAAACACGATTACGTTTGTTCCGCAATTCAAGCTGGTTGTATGTACGAATGTCCTATTTGATATCAAGAGCAATGATGACGGTACGTGGCGTCGTATTCGGCTGTGCCCTTATAAATCCAAGTTCTGTGAGGAACCGAAATCAGATGATCCGGAAGAACCGTATCAGTTCCTAATTGATAAGAACCTGGATGTCAAGATTAAAACATGGGTAAATGTCTTTATGGCGATGCTCGTCAAGAAGGCATTTGAAACGGATGGAAAAGTGAAGACATGTGCTGCTGTGACTGCGAGTAGCAACAAGTATCGCAATACTCAGGATTACTTGTCGGAGTTCTTGCGCGACAAGATTCGTACAGGGGATGAAGATACATATATCAAGAAGACGGAAGTATATGAAGAATTCAAGAAATGGTATGTCGTACAACATGGCAAGAATATCCCGAAGGCGAATGAATTATACGACTATATGACGAAGAAGTTCGGAAAGCTCACGAGCAAAGGATGGCGGAAGTGTCGTATTCTATACGAGGATGATGAGGAGGGTTGTGGCGGAGAGGAAGATGGTACATGCAGTGGAAGTGATAACGCTTAACTGCGTACGATACGGTGGTTGCATTACTTCCAAAAACTCACATTTTTCAATCCCAACATTTCGGTTGTTTTTGTAAGCCCATTTAATAACCACAATGTAGAAGGCAAAATAATTTTTGGATAGATTCCAAGTAATATCAATACTATAATATTAATATAATTATATGAAGTAGTCGTGTAATATTCACGTATTGAAATAAAAACAAACATAACAAATAGAGCATAATACAAGAAAATTACTAAATCTTCATAAAAAGCAAGACTGTTATATTCATCGTAGTCATACAGTGCATTTTGCTTTATTAGTGAAATATTTTTCTTCTGGTTTTCTAGAATTGACTTTATATCTTCTTCTTCTAGTAATGTTAACTTTGATTGATTGTCACTTTTATTTGATACATTGTAATATGTATTCAATAAACGATTTGCTCGTTCAAAATGCTTATTAATACCCGATATGTACTCGTTTTTTTTATTTACAGCAACTTTGCATTTTTCTTGATCGGAAGCACCTTGGTCACTACAAACGACATAATAATCGGTCCACGGCAGCGTCGTTTTTCCATCAGCAGTAGTTCGAATTGCAGTTTCATCTGTCAAATTAGGAAGACGTACATTGTATCGAGGTTCTTGATTGGGTACAATCCCAACTAACGCGTTGTCAGCAAGAGTTGTTGAATCGTAAAATTCGAATCCCTCTCTCACGTTTTCTTCGTTACCAGAAAAACCTTCTTGTAATAATTGAAATCCTTGTTGCGATGATCCGACTGGAGGATAAATATCACCTGCCGCTGCTTTATTTTCGCGAACGCGTCGGTCTGTTTCGACATATTGAACTGCTTTTTCCATTAATTTATTACTTGTTTTTGAACATTTGACTCGCATATCTTCCCATTCTTTATGCGCTTTAATAATTTCGTGTGATTGCGATTTTCCCTTTACTAAAGCTGTATATTCTATACTTTTTTTCTCAACATTGTCATCACACATATTATCTTCAATACGAGATTGTACCCATTCCGCATGATGAAGACTCATAATATATTTATCTCTATCGGGGCCAGTAAAACCACCTTGATTAATGATTTGTCTAACTTTAATTAGGTCGCCTTGTGATTTCTCAATGACTTCTTCAAATGGACGGTCTCCCCCAGATATTTTTACGGCAGCTTTATCTGCAAGTGCTGCAGATTGTGCGGCACTTAGTCCTAGATCTACTTTCGCTTGATCTTCAGGTTTGATATCTTCTGAATCTTTCGTATTTAATTTATCAGGCATTTTTGATGATATTATAATATAACTACTATATTTGTTAGATTATAATACAGGACGCCCTCCACAAATATTTTACAAACCAGAGATTGTTACACCAGATGTATTTGTATCAGCACTCGTTTTTACCTTAATTACTTTGGACAATGACGAATATCCAGTCGATAAGGAGAGACCAGTAATTTCAATTGGTGCAGTGACTCCACTTGCTGCAACTGCTGCTGTAGGTGTAAGCTCTATTAATTTTGTTGTTGGTGTTCCTACGACTGTAACTCCACCTGTTGCACTAGGTGTTCCTGTAAATAGGCCTTCTGGAAGTTCAAATGTTATTTTACCAGTATTTGCAGCCAAAGCTCCAGTTGAAGATACCTTTAGTGTAATTGTTAGCTTTCCAGCAGCACTTCCAGGGTTTGTTGATGACCAACCAGCACTTCCAGTGATGCGAGAAACTGCTGGAACACACTTCTTCGAGTCGTTATCCCATGTGGTTCCTACGTCACAGCATCCAGGACCGTAGCATGGAGCCATTCCCATTCCCATTTCCGAGAGATTGGCTGGATCGGAATTCTGTTGAACGAGTTGTTTTCGGTTCATTTCATCCTCGTTGAAGTTCCAGTCATACTTGTCGAAGTCATGATCATTACGACGTACAATATCGTATAGCTGAGTTCCAATAACAATACCTCCAAATGTCAAAATCAGAATAATTCCTAAAGTAGAAATGGATGCAGGGATGAGTTCTTTATTTCGTAATACAGCTAATATAATCAGTGCAACAGATAGATAAATGATATTCTTCATAACATCGGTATTCGCTTCATAATGACGCGTGTAATACGTATTTACTTGCGCCATACGGCGTTTGTTTGAGTTGTCTTCTGACAGTAACGTCGCATTTTTCTCGGCACGAGCCCGCTCCTTTTTAATGAAGTCAATCGCGGTTCGCTGGGCGGCATATAACGCTTCCGAATCGAAAACTTGACCGGCCTCTTTCACGGTTCCATATGTCGATGCCAACATACTTACAAGTGATGCACGTGCTTCAAGTAACGCAATACGGTCTGCATCGCTTGGAGGAGGGCTTGCATTTAAACGCTGGTCAATTGTTTCAATTGCTTTTCGTATATCAGACGCAGTTATTCTTGTCGATGAAACGAAATCTCCAGATCCCGCTTCAGAGTCAGCCTTAAATACCTTGATATCTCTGTTTACCGGCGACTCGTTATTATTCGGAGTAATTGTAAACTTCAATGTAGGCTCTGCTGTGATTCCTGCCTTCAATGTAATATCACTGATTCCGATTTTAATCCATGAACCCGTTTTAATTGCGGCAGTGGAAGTAAATGTAACTTTTTTATTTGATACATCAAGAGCTTTACTAAATGGCGATTTAGTTCCACCTATCTCACTTTCTAAGGTTGCAGTATATTTCGATTGATCTGATGCGTTAAAGAAAATATTATTTTCATTGATAGAATCTGGTGTACTGCTCCAAGATACTTCTATCTTTCCTCCAGATGGTAAATCTTTACCCAACGTCATAATTAGATAAACAGTTGCTAGAACATCAGATGCCCCACGTTTGAGTGGCACTGGTTGAGTTTCTGTAGTAAACGTAAATCCTTCAATATATCCTCCTCGATTAAGATAGTCTTTGAGTAGTTTTCCAGCGCATAAAACAACAATTCCAAATAATGCAATCAGTATTTGATTTTTGTCTGAAATTTGGTATACCATTGTTATAATTTGTATCTACAATCCATAAATACTAATTATATAATTATTTCCTCTTACCGTGGCCTGAACTACTGCGACCACCTGTTGTCGGCGCAGGTGATCCATTTACACTATCCCCCACCTTATTCACAGCATCTGTAGCTGTTTCGCTAACTTTATCAGCAATACCCTTTGCACCTTCGACTGCACCCGTTGCAGCGTCATTTACAGAAGTAACTAAATTGTCGGCTCCTTCTGTGATATTTGTAGACAACTCGTCACTTGCTTTCATAATTTCTTCTCCAGCAGAAGTTAGGCCTGCCTTTACATCGCCAGTCTTATCGGGAATATCGCTTGTATCTACTTTTCCCATACCGAATAAACCCATAATTGTTGCTAAAATACCTCCTTCTTTTCCTCCGCTGTCTTCTTCATCTGCGTCGTCTTGACCGAACATTTCTTTTAGTTTAATAAGCGCTAATACTACTAAAATTGCTAAAATACTCCAAAGTATGAATTTGTAAGACTCTGCTATCAACTGTTTATTTGTTTCATCGGTCATCGCAAGAAGACGTTCGCGCTGATATTCTGAATTTGCAATTTTGGTGAGATCCTTTTGCACATCCTTCATAATTTCTGAATATGGTTTATTATTATCAAAACCTTCTGTTGCGTCCTTTGTGAGCTCTTCAGCATCTACTGGACCTGCTGGAATAATCACTTTCGATAAATACTTTCCACCACCGGTGTTATAACTTTTATTCCACTTCTCTAGATCCAACTCGTTTACTTTACCAACATAATATTTTTCTTCAGTTCCATCCTTTGTTACCATCTTCGTATAATCTCCATCTTGAATGGCATGGATCACATTTCCGTCTTCTAATGTCTTTAACTCTGAATCAACTTCTCTGCCAATCCATGGTCCATACATTACATGCTTTCCTTTTTTACCCTTTCCAGCTTTTAATTGAAATCGAAAGATATCTATGTTCGATTGTGTGTCGTTAAACGCTGTATTGACGGATTGAATCATCGATGCTGCATTTTGAGCACTTAATGATCCTTTCTTCGGAACAATTTTTTTGATGTCGCATTTGGAACTTCCAGACATTTCTCCAGTATATGGATAATGTAAATATTGGGCACTGTCTACCAGTTGGTATCTACCATTCCTCCCTTTGCATGCTTTATCCCGAATGTTTGAGTTAATGATTGGTACTTTTAACATAAGCTGTTTTGTTGGGTCAGCCACTCGCAGTCCAATTGGATACATCTTTGAACGATTTTTTAACTCACATTGTCCAATAGAACCAGCATTTCCTTTGGTATAGACATATCCGCCACATTTATCATCAGCATCACACATATCGCGGCACTGATTGAATGTCGCACTAACGCTTTGACCTACCGCTAATGTGCGTAACTTACGTTCATATTCCGGTGGATTTGTTTGAGGAAAACGACTGGAATCTACTGAATACGTTTCAAGGTCTCGCAGATACCATCCATTCCATTCCCACCGCCATCTTCGAGTGCCCATTGGACCATATCCATTATTATCACTATGCATAGCAGCACCGATTGTATATACCGCTTGTCCCCAAATAATCATATCATAACCTGCAAAATACGGAAAATATCGGTTGTCAGTGGCCAAATGTGTATAATTCCCGTTTCCCCAAATACTATTAGATCCATATGATTTGCGTGTGCCATCATAAACAAATGATTCTGTATCATGAATCCAGTACCAATAACCGGTATACTGCCAGCTTTGAGAATTGTAAGATCCAATCACTCGTCCATCCCATAAAATCGCACGAGTATAAGTAGGCCCTTGATTTGAACATTTGTTCCACCATGCTTGAGTTGACCATCCTTCTTGACTTGCTCGATATAACAAATTACCCGCTGCATTTGCTTTCCCGGGAGTAACTTGCGTAAGGGCATAAGAGTCTTCTAAAGAACGTGTATCATAGCCGCCCAAATTAACATATGCTCCTGGTACTTTTTTTGTTGGTTTTACAAAAGAGAGTGTTGAACTAGGATAGTCACGACGGTCGCCGATATGATCAATATTCGCAATACGACCTACATAACCGCGTCCATTCTGGTTTACATTATCAACCCCAGTGAGTCCTCCAGTTTTAAGACAGTATAGCGCAACACTTCGGTCATTATATGATTGCTCTCTGCCATACAAACGTTTCAAATCGGATGGATTGTATGATTTCATAAAACCGTCCTCGTCATCTTCTGCATTATGTACTCTATAACACTTTGAACCATTTGAATTAAAACTGAGTATTCCGTCAATATTTGGTTTTCCAGAACTAGTATAAACCCAACAACCACCACGGTTTGCGGGTTTACCTCTTTCTGCTCCAGAAATCATGAAATATGAACTACCCAAATCTTCTGCACGTCGCTTACATTGTGAAATCGATGCTTCAAATAAATCTTCTTGAAATTTGAATCCACGGTTTTCAAAGTCTTTATCCGATATATTATTCGGAATTATGTAACAACCCATTTCAAGAGTGTCTATTCCTTGACCTGTAAACTGAAAATCAGCAGAAGGACGTTGGCTTACGAGCACATTTTTACTTTCATTTGCACATGAAAATAAACCATCACGATTCACTGTATTTTTGGGATCACGTACTCCAGTATTTATGACCATGAAGAGTGGACTTTTCTTTTCACTGTCATTATGGGAGTATGCCATATCATAAGGTTTCAAATCTTCCCATGTTCCAGCAATATTTATTTTTTGAATCGATGTCGATTCTGCCGGACATCCAATAACACCTGTATTCTGTTTCATTTTTTCTGTTTGAAGCCAATTCGTGGGATTATTTTGAACAGAAGATGGGTGGAGCCATATCTGAAAAATACCGTCTTTCGTAATATAGCCATACTTTGATACACCGTTTCCATCAATGACTTCGGTCCATCGTTGGCGCCGACCCCTATCATCTAAATCGATCAAGTCAACGATTGAATTCATTCGGTTAATATGGTCGATTTCCTGTTTTTTATAATCTTTTTCCTGATCAACCACAGCCTTCAACCCTTGTGACTTGTTGTATGTTCCGCCACCTTGACCATCTTTATTATTACTCATTCCACCGGCCCCCTCCATTCCTTCTGTAACAGTTACATCTTTGAACATTGATTGAATCATATTTTGAAACACTGTGCCAATACTTAAAGTTTGAGTATCGTTATTATTATTAGTTTGATTGTTCAAATTTATATTGTCTGTATCATTCATCTTTACTTGATCCAAAAGTATTCCGCGTGTTTCATGTGAATTTTGCACATGTCCTGATTTACCACTTGCTATTTTTACTAAATCATTTGAATTTTGGTAAAACATGATATATAGTAATTGATGATCACAGAGACTACTATATATATCAAGGAATATTATTACAGCAACAAAACAGATTATGAATCTTTATCTAATCCGTCTTGAATATCCTTCAGACCTGCATCAACACCAGTAAAAAATGACTTGAATGTGGCATGAAAGAAAACGATAAGTATTAACAAAAAGGAAACACCTATCCACCACATTTGTCCAGTCCAAAATTCCGGGTCGGTAATATATCGGATTACCATCATAATATTTCCTTTCATATCCCAGCCGAAAGAAGATAGAATGAATATGATGACTACAATCGTAATTACCCACCAGTTCGTCCACCATCCAAGACCGACAAAACTTTTCAATGAAGCAATTTGCTCTAAGATTTGAAGCTTAGATGTATATGATGCATATCCGATAATAATGCATAATGCAAGAATAATATAAAATATAAACCGGTATTTTCTTGCAAGTAATGTTCGTTGTTCGTTTACCTCACCGTAAACACTATTCATGTTCTTACGTTTTTTTATTAAATCGTTCATTTGGTCAATATCTTCAGCATTTTTATTCATGTATTTATGAATTTGACCAATCATTTCATTTGATTCTGCTGCGGATCCAACGAGTGTATTGAGCTCGGTATTGATACCTGCTTCAGATACTTCAATAATTTCTTTGACTAAAGAATTTACGCGTTGTTGTATATCTTGAACCTTAGATGCGCCATTAATATTTACTATATCTTTGTCATCCGTTATTCCTAATTTTGTATAAATGTTTTTACTTGATGATCCGGTCTTTCCTGTCATTACAGTATATCCAGCAGACGTTGTATCATAAGCGGCATTATCTGATGCATCGTACATCAATGCATAACATCGGTTATTCCATTCCTGTTGTCCTGGGTTAGAACTAAATTCAGCATCACCAGTATAGACAACCTTTTTGAATAAGCGTGTATCATTTGCGGCTAAATTCCAGCATTTCATAGAATTACCATCAAGTGTCGGATTTGTACCTGGATCAATTTTTCCTACATATTTCCATACTTTCGCATGATCGTCGCCTGGACGAGTAACTAGTGGAGTTGCTGTATTTGAAATAGCATTTTTATTATCTAATTGATTGTACGTTCCTTTTTCTTCTTGCGTTGTTGCTGGACGATATTTTCCTGTTATTTCTTTATATTGGCCGTTAAGTTCTCTTAATTCTGCCATTTTTGTTAATAAACGTGAATAATCTGAATTACTCATTTTCTATAAACTCTGTATTATACTGATACATATAACATAGAATACAATCTGGCGCTCTGTTATCTCGGTTATTTTAATACTAATATCTCACTATATAACCGTGTATGATGAATTCACGTTATATGTATATGAAAAATAATAATATACTGCAAAAATAACAATAAGCGACATAATAACAATTCCCAATAATGGTACACTTGTTCCACCTTCGCTACCATTGTTACTTTGTTCACTCGGTGACGAAAACAAGAATGCAAACTTGAATATTACAAGAATTGCAATGAAAATAATAAAAGACCAAAAGATGTAAATCATGGGATAATAAAAATCACCTAATACCTGTTTGATTTTGGCTAAAATAGTATCATCTAAAGACGATAATTTTTCAGCTGATGTTTTCTCTCGGCGGACAATAGTGGTCTTTGCCACATTATTCACTATATTTTGGTTTTCTTTCTTTATTTCTTCCACCGTTTCGTCGATCTTTTTCTTAATCTCTGCCAACTTTGAATTGATTGTTGGGGATACGTTAACCCGAAAACACTCGCTATTTTGGTTCATTGGCTGATCCTCTGCAGTAGGTAACGCGTTATATTGGTTTGCAGATACTACAATTGGTTCACCTACAATTGTATTCATGCATGTCGGATGTCTTTTGTCGGGCCAAATACCCGGTGAATATATATGCTTTCTTCCTTCGACGTCAACCCAAGCATATTTATCTTCTGATGCAGCAGCAGTAGCAGTAGCAGTAGCAGTAGCGGACGCGGGTGTAACCGCCGGGTTGACGGGAGGGACGGCTGTTGCCGTTGTTCCAGGTAACTTTATATTCTTCGCTGCAATACATGGCGCATATCCCGCCATATTGTAACTATTCAAATTCTTAAACCGGCTAAAACCGCCTCCAGTAGTTCCATTACTTATATCAATGAACGACTGAGGTGTCAATTTGAATGGATTTGATGTGTCGGTGCTTAAATAAGCTTCATCACGTTTAATTTGTGGGCATGTTCCAGCATCATATAATATTACAGATGAAATATCTGCGTAACGGTGAGTATATCCGAATGGATTTACATAATAATATGCCGCGCTTGCATCTACTCCAGAATATGAAATATCACGGACCACCTTATTCAAGTATTGTGTGTTGGTTTGTAAAAACTGTGAACGTGTCATTAAATCATCAGTATAGAAACGATACTGGGTTGTATATTCCGTAGTAAGTGCACTCAAACGAATTTCAAGATCAATCAACGCTTGACTTTTTCCAGCACTCGTGATTCCATTCGTTGAAGTTGCTGTTGTCGGAACGGTAGATAAACGCGGTCGATCGTCATTTGTAAGTCCTTCTTTATAAGAAACAACCCCAACACTTTCATCCATTTTTTGAAGTTGCTCCGTAAAGGGTTGAATCGGATTCTTAGTAATATCGTTACGGGAGTAATTGACGAGGTCGCCTTGAAGTAAATTCAAGTTTAATGATGTTCCAGTTAACATCCCCTCTTGTTTTTTGTCTTCTCCTTGTTTCGTGTCTTTTACATACTCTGTCATTAAAGACGCCATTGCTTTATCAAATCCGGCATCATTTTCCACCTTAAGTCCTTCGGTAACGGGTTTCTTTTTATGCTCAAAATTATCAAGAGATTCTGGCGTTGCATTTGGAAATAATACTTGCTGGTTATTTGGATAGGATGACATTGTATATGTTATATATTGTGAATATTATAACATATTGAACACGTGCTCAATTATTATTCGCGCTGCGATGTTGTATATGGACTGCTTGTAAAAAGGTTACCTACACGTGAGCGCCCGCTACTTCCTAATCCTATTCCACCAAATCTACTAAATATACCTCCGGTGCCACTTCCAAATCGGGTAGATAACCATCCACCTACCCCGCCAAAACCCGAACCAGATGATCCAATACCACCACCTCCACCACTAAATGAAAAGTAATCTTTCATGAGTTGTGAGCTTAGTATGAAAATACCTACAACAACTAATATTATGCTCAAAAATTTTTCTCGATAGATCCGATTCTCTTGATTTGCAATCTCTTCGAATGTTTTCTTTATTTCTTGACGTTTTTCGTAGTGTTTTGCATCATCCATGACAGATGAAGTATCACTACCACGTAGTTTATTCACAGTGTCCGCTATTTTTTTTTCAAGTATTTCATTTACTCGGACTAAACCATATACTCCTTTGAAATTATTTGGGTTTGAAAAATCCGTTTGGTTTCGTATCGACTCTGGGTATTTCAAATACGTACTAGGAGAATCGTCATATTCACCTTTCATGATTGCACTCACTGCACCTCGATAGACTGGATCATTTTCGCCCATTGTTGTAAATAAACTATAAAACCTATCTACTTCTGTACCATCAGCAGTAGATTCTCCATTGAATCCGGAAAGTTTTGGTTGTTTTCTAATAAAAAATGTAGGGTTGTTTTTTTGTGTATTTGATATTACAGTTTTACCAGTAGCCGGAGCAGTTACATACTTTTCTGTAAACTCTTTATGTAATCGGTCGATGATTTTTGTTGCAGTACATACATCTATTTTGCTTGTATTCGTTGCAGTGATATTATCTTTTCCATCATTTGGACCTGTTTGAATCCGAAATTTACTATTATTTGTACACGCCATATTTGAAGTTATATATCCAAGATAAAAAATAACACAGTATACAATAATTCAAATATATATTCGTGCACTTAAACCTAATTTGCAACACAGTACCTGTAAAACTGGCTCGTAACAGATGTCTTGCTTGACCTAGTTATTTTACATATTTGTCCTGGTCGTAGTCCGATCGCAAGAGCCACTGGGTCATATCTCGAAATACTCGGCATCTGTTTTGTGTCCGTAATATTGTATTTCTTGAGTACCTGCTCATGTTCTGCTTCATTCAGAACCACGTGTTCCGGAACGTATTGATGCTCAAGCAGATTGAATTGGAGTCGGTCGAGTGAATGAATCACGATGAAGATTCGATCCTTCTCCCAAATTTCGTTGAGAATATTGACAAGTGTGTCATTGACTTCCTGTTTCATGACAATAATCAGTGTATCGGTAGGCTGTAGCACCTGTTCTAGGTAGAAGAGGTCGTCGATCATGTGGTTAATATTCTCTCGACGAAGGGTTTTGGCTAAATAATACTTCACATATACCTTGCGTGCGGGGTGGACGTCCTTTTCGGTGGTAAGAAGCATATCCAGTTGGTTATTCGCATACATGGTTTGCACTTCTGCTACACCGTAGTCGGTGTAATTCGATACATCCATTCCTTGCCTAGCGAGTAACTGAAGAAGAATATTTCGGGATTTGAATAACGTCGAAATGGTTCCACTACTGACGTGTGCCATTGTTGAATCAAGTAAAATGAACTGGAAATGAATGAACTGGAAGTGAATCCGAATGTATTATATATTCATAACAAATCTTTATTATTCAATTTTACAGCTTTATTGAAAAGGTTTTCACACCTTGTGCGTTTGGTTCGGGACCTATACCGCCACTTTGATTCGTTATGTTAGCACCGCCCGTTTGCTGTCCTGGTGTGCCTTGTCCGCCTTGCTGTTGCTGCTGTGTTTGCCCTTGTTGTACTACTCCTCCAGCACCTGTGCCAGCGCCGCCTTGTTGGATCGGCATCATTCCCGCCATTGGCATTGTAGCAACAACCGGTATATTCATGGTAGGAAGACCCATCGTCGCATTATTCGCCATAATGTTCGCGCCTAGTTGACTACCACCACCGCCAGTCATCATTCCTGGTCCTGCCAATGAGACACCTGATTTACCATACTTCGAGCTCAAATAATTCTCAAGAACACTCATTGGGATTTGAGGGATGTATTTACCGCCCGGTTGTCGTGGTCTTCCGCCGCCGCCGCCACTTTGTCCTTCATCATCTTTGTCCCATAGAGAGGAATAACCCGGTGAACTTGGAGCTCGCGGCGAATAACCGCCACTTTCAGGTATTTCTTCGTCATTCTCGCCATATTTATCAAGCATCTTCGCATTAAATGACCCCACAGCACGGCGTACCTCATTGGCAGCATCCTCTTCTCCGCCTACTGGTGTTGAAGCCGTATATTCTGGACTCATTGGAACATAATTGGGGTCTCCTTCCGTTTGTCTTCGGATCGCATCGAATTTCACACGCTCGTCCATCAAACGTGTCATTTGAACCTTCAACTTCTCCTCCTCTACCACATTTCCTTCACGTTTTGCACGTTCAATTTCACCTGAAACACGTTCAGTCTCCTTGGTATTGGTCTCAATATTACGCATATTTTCGGCGATTGTTGCACTTTCGGCTTGCGTCTGTAAATGCAGTTTTCGTCGCGCATATCTTTCCATAAGAGCGATAATTGCGAGTACCCAGTTCAAAGGTTTACGCACCTTTCGCAGCTCATCCACCATCTCGCTCGGTGAAATCGGGGTATCATCCGGATAAACAAGCATTTCAGATAACCAACCATCCGGGTATCGTGTAGGATAGTCACCCACCCATTCACGTCCACTAATGGTCCATCTCTCCGTCGGCTCGCCATTCTTATCCATAATGACGGATTCGAGTGTGAGATCTTCGCTACTAATATCACTGGGAGTCATTGCACCTGCACCGCTACTGCGCATCTGTTTCGCGATTTCTGGCTTCAATACAAAACGCCAACCCAAGTTACGAATACTTTGCCGTGTGTCAACATCAAGATCCATAATAATTTCTTCAGGATGTTCATCTGGATCAAATTTAGCGCTTCCAGTAGCAGAAGTACCCGCTCTAGTTTGCGCGGCTTCCTCTTCTTCACTACGGGAAGGCAAGTAAACACGACTACCAATTGCATCTTCTTCTTCCTCCTTTCCAGTAGCCGCGCCTACCACGCCATTCTTACGCGCTGCCATATCACGCGGTTTAAGACCTGCTGCCAACCTATTTCTCTCGATGATGTCATCCACCCCCATCGCACCCTTATTATCTTTGAGAACCTTGTATACATTCTTGGAATACGACATACTCGGAAGTTGGTCGATATTGTCTTCTGTAATAATACGCATCTGGACATTCATAACAATTAATTCTTGCATCAGGAGTTTCAAACAATAAGGAATGCGAACAATACTGAACGACCGGCCAAACTTCGTCATATGAATTACACTCGCACCGCTTGATGATGCATTTGGATCCGTTAAACTGCCGGAATACTGAATCGGGCCATCCACCATCGGGCTCATGAAAAGGTTCTGGTTTGGGTTATAAATCGCAATCATGCCTGATTTGTTACAAACCGCCATATGATATTCGTCACCACGTACCATAAGCGACTCATTGAGGAAATGTGCTGCGCCATGTCCCAATATACCATCGCGTTCCATTTCACCTACACGAAGACCTCCATCGTTTGCGCGGCCTTGCACCGTTTGACGTGTAAGTTGTGTGCGCGGACCCTGTGAACGATAATTGATCTTGTCTTTCACCATTTGTTTCAGACGCATATAATACGTGGGTCCAATGTAAATGTTGCTCTTGATCTCTTCACCGGTCATTCCATTATATAACACCTGTGTTCCCGATGAATGATATCCGTATTCTGTTAAAACCGAACCGAATGATTCATGTTTCGTCCCGTTGTTCGTATATGCAGTGCAATTGCCGAATCCACCGTGAAGAACGCACGCCTTTCCCATAAGCGATTCGATAAGTTGTCCGATTGTCATACGTGTTGGAATCGCATGTGGGTTAATAATAATATCAGGTCGAATTCCATCCTTCGTGAATGGCATATCTTTCTCTGGAATAATTAACCCCACGGTACCTTTCTGACCACAACGAGAGCAAAACTTATCACCTATTGATGGGAAACGTTCCTCGCGGATTCGGACTTTTCCGATACGAAAGCCCTTCTCGCCTTCCGTCATGAATGCCTTATCAACGAATCCGAGTTGTCCCTTCTTTGGCATGGTCGACATATCGCGCATTTGACCACCTTCATTATGAATACTCACCGATCCCATTCCGATTACGACCTTCTTATCATCCATCTCTGTATTCTCGCGAATAAGGCCGTTATCATCGAGATAACTGTAATCATAACCAGGTTTGATTCCGATTGCGCCTTCTTTCTGAATATTCGCGAACCTGGTATCACGTTGTACACCGCGGACACTACTGCTTTCTTCGCGTGCTTCATACATATTATAATACGTGATTCGAAACATACCGCGCTTGATCGACGCCTCATTGAACAAAATCGAGTCTTCGACATTGTATCCATTGAACGACATAATCGCAACAATCGCATTGAATCCGCAGGGGTGTTCTTCATGGTTGATCAAGTCAAGGTATCGACTCTTAACGATGGGAACTTCGCCATTATTAATGATGACCCCCATTTTATCAATACGAACCTGGTAGTTGCTATGGTAGAGTGATGCGGCTTGTTTGGCTTGACCGCATCCAAATACATTACGAGCGACTGGATTATTTTCCGGGAAGCAGATTTGATTTCCCATAACGCCCATGACGAGTGACGGATGGATTTCGACATGAGTGTATTGTTTTCCGTCACTCGATAGAACACGAGCACGATGACGGCGGCGACTGCTTCGGCTGCGTTTGCGGCGGTGAACGCGGCGGTGTTTGCGCATAGCGGCTGCTCCACCAGCTCCCCCTATCTGTGCTTCGTCCGGATTGCTTCCTGCATCTGCATTTGCACCTGCGGCTGCGGCTGCAGCAGCAGCAGCGGCGGCGGCGTCTTCCTTTCGCAGCTTGTCGCGTATACGTAGGTCCAACGCTCGTGCCTTGGCGAATGTTCTAGGCGTTAGGCCTCCAGTCTCACTGGGAAACTGTGACACTTGACGTTTTTCTTCATCCTTACCGCCTTCGTCTTCGCTACTGCTGCTGCTGCTGCTGCCATCCGAACTGCTATCATGTTTTTCACCTTCTTTCACTAGCGGTCTCTCGAACTTATGACTCATAGATATCAACGTCGATTCCGTCTCTGATGTGTCGATATACTCGATGATCGCTTGTGTTGCTTTCAATCGCCGGAAATCCTCGATCGTATTTACACGTGCGACATCTTCGCTTACTTTCTGCTTCGCTGATAAGGCTGAAGTATCTTGTGCGTGACCGTACAATTCATCGATTGTATAATAATTGCAGTGCGACGGATTAAATGTCGGATCTGATTTCACCGTAAATCCGGTCGTCATCTGTTCCCACGATGCCTTCCCCCCACGTATCATTTCCAGGATTTCATCCTTGTCGTAACTAGGCCGACCCGTATCATCGTCAATATAGAAAATCGGGCGACATAGACGTCCAGCATCCGTAAATACATGAATCTCGTTTGTTTTGATATCCCAACGACAACTCACATAAATAGGGATAAGCGCATTGCGACGATGAAGTCGGATAAGACGCATGGTTTCTTCTGGCCGGGTCACTGCACCCACCCAAGTTCCATTCACGAATACTTTCGTAGTGTAATGAAGAAACATCCGTGTACATTCTTCGAGAAGATGCATTTTCACAACCTCGCGTAGCCATAATGTCATCGGGTACGCGGAACATTGATTCGTTACACGCGTCCCAAACGCGAGATGTTTATGAAATCCGATATTTGCACCATCTGGCGAATCAACGGGATCGATCATTCCCCACTGCGATCCGTGAAGCATTCGCGGCGCAACAACCTTCGCGCTGCTGTCCATCGGCAGATTGATTTTACGCAGGTGCGAGAGAAATGAATTGTAAGACAGGCGATTCAAATCCTGGATGACCCCTATACGCTTCGTATGCTCGGTAGCACCCCAATTTCCCTTGAATGCTTTCTTAAATCCGTCTTCGACGATACGCTCGCGGAAGAATTCCTGGTAGTTCATTTGGACGAGACCAACGAAATTCTTCTCATATTTCTTCGGGTCTTTGAAATATTCGCGATCCATTGCGAGACGGATATGCTGTTGCTGAAGCGCATAATATTCCTTGAATAAGTCAAAAATCAGTGACCCACTTAACTCAATGCGCTTGAATTTGAAACTGTCGCGGTCGGTTGGTTGGTCGATTTTGAGAGATACGCGGAGTAATTTATAGACCATATTCCCGAGGAAATACGCCTTCTGGATATAATTCGTCTCGCCTACCTGAGGGAGGAAGTAATTCATAAGAATATCGTGGACTTGCGGAATCGTCTTGGATTTCGTCAAGGTCGCAATGAACTTGATCGCGCCTTCTTGTGTGAAGATTTTGTTCGCGTCGTGGATAGAGGGGATGAAATGATCGAGGAGTTCGGCGTTATCATCTAGATCAAGTAAACAGAACTCGAGAATATCGCGATCAGAGAGAACACCAAGCGCGCGCATCACAATAAACAATGGCACCGGCGAACGAACGTTCGGAATATTCACGACGAATTGCTTGTTACTGAGGAGGCTGGTAGGTGCAACAATACGAACTGAGAGAGTACGCTCTGGTTTTGAAGCATCCTCGCTCACCGTGCGAATATCTGCTGCATGTGTGTACATATTGTCTTCGTTATTTGCGCGAATATAAAGCATATTGTCCGCGAATTTCTCTTGAGAGATAATCGTTTTCTCTTTACCGTCAATAATAAAATACCCGCCATAGTCATTCTTGCACTCTCCCATATAAAAGCGGGCTTTGGGTTCGAGACCATGAAGAATGCAGTGATTCGATTGAATCATGATGGGAAAGCGTCCGAGAAGAATTCTCTCGAGTGTGGCAGTTGTAACTTCAATGCGTGTGCCGCTGCCTCCGCCTTCCCCTCCATTCGGGACTGCGATCTTGAATACAACATCTACGTCGTAATGAATTGTGGTTCCGTATGTCATATTGCGCAACCTCGCCTCATTCGGAAACATATAATGCTCACGATCATCGTCATAAATTACCGGTTTTCCAAAATAGACCTTGTCGCCATTCTTTCCACCTAAATACAATTCACACCGGAGATTGAACTCCTGTGTATCCGGGTCCTGTTCTTTTTGAAGAATAATAGGATTTCTCTCGCGGAATATCTTGAATATCCCCTTTCCGAAAAAGTCATTATACGAATCGATATGATGACGAACCATCATTTGTGGGTCATCTTCAAATAAACGTTGGATGACCTTCCATGGCAACTCTGGGTCAGAATCCATTGTACGTATATACTGTTACTATTATATACCTACAAATTGATAATAATTAATGTTTATGTCCTAAAACCGCATTGTCAACCCACTATACGCATCATTGTTTGGTGCAATTACTGCAACCGGTTTACTGTCTTTGTTTATTTTATCGGTGTTTTTGATTTCACTTGCGACCAATAATACAACCATGAATAACAAAATATACGGGAATAATAGGATAAACCATGCTACACCAGAGTAACCGCGTGAGCAGATGAAATTCAACAACCATGTCCAGAAAACAAGAAACAGGATCTCAAAAATAAAAATCATCGATGTATTTGCAACATTGCAGCTCACGTTTCCAACGCAATATGTATGTGTGTTTTCAAGATTATCAAAGATCATAACAAATAAAGATACTACTGAAATCACGAAAAAAACCAGCGCTGGTGTGCATAAGGATTGCACTTTACTCACAACACCGTCCATTATATATGGATAATCAATCTATATATAATACTAATATAAACTAATATAAACTATTATAGTTCATAATTCTGAGCTTATCTTCTTACCTGCCCCTAAAATCTCGAATTAAACTGCCAATGAAAGACCAATATTACCATTAAACCCATAAACGAATATATAAATGATCAATATCGCCCATGATAATTTAAAATAACCACTGTTACACAGCCGATTCAATATATATGTAACAAAAACAATTACTACAATTTGAATAATAATATTTACAACATGAACCGTATTCTTTCTCTCATTCTCTTTACGTCCACTACCATCGTCATCTTCGTAAATAAGCGACTCAATCATCAATATAATTGCAGCAATTAGGTAGATCAGTGCAGGAGAACATAGGTCTCGAACATTTGAAACAATATTTGGCATGAAATGCTGATATATATTAGTATGATATATATTAGTATTTTACAAAAATAAGTTACACTAACTGAATAGGTGCTCCGATCGGTTGAACAGTTGGACTCGATGTCTTAAACGCAGTTGCCGACCCTTGGATTGAATTAAACATGTTTGCTGGAACCTCTGTAGTACCACGTACCGTGGCATTTGCGAGTTCAGGTAAATACTCGGCATACCCTCCATGTTGCTCGCCAATATAACGGCGATGCTTGCTATTTCGACGATGACGATGATGAGCCTTGCCACGACGAGCACTGCTTCCATGACGACGACGCCGGCTTCCACCAAAAAATCCTTTTTCTACGAGATGATTACTGCTCTGAGGAGGCGCATTAATGGTAGTATTTAACGCAAAATGGTTGGGGGAACCAGCTCCGGCTCCGGCACCTGCTCCAGATCCAGCGCCAGCTCCGGCATTTAATGATCCTAAACCAGCGCCGGAACCTGCGCCGGAACCTCCGCCTTGGATTGCGCCAGCGCCGAGAGCCGCGCCAGCACCTGCGCCCGCGCCGGCGGTTTGATGTTGAAGAGCACTTGCCGACCATGCCGTGCCACCACCGGTTAAACCACCACCGAGGCCGCCGCCAGACTGACAACCTTTCTGATGCCACTTGTGCGTTTTGCGTTTCTTTTCTGTACGCGCGCGTTTACTGGACTTGTGTCCGTTTTTGCGATTCTTATTACGACTATTTTTTCTAGATGCCATAATGAATTACGTATTATTATACTAACGATAGAAAAATAATACATCAGGTCGGGTCGATGATATCTATGTGCGTTTCTGTCTCTAAATTAAACAATATCTACATGTGTCAACATATGACGACGGCAGCACATCTTCGTCAGTCCAAGCGCATCCATAACTTCGCCTTCCGGTGTCTTGTCGATATATTCCGCGGTGAGGTAGATGACTTTGTCGACGTCGAGGTCGCGAGAAAGCTTGATTTTACGCACTTCGGCTAAATAGTATCGGTATTTGTCGGCGAGGACCTTGCCGCAAGTGAAACATTTGACTGGGATGATCATACTGAGTGGAATGGAGTAGTGAATGAGTAACGAAGTAACAGAGTGTATTGATATATGAATACATATTGTTTTTATATATCAATTTTTATTATTGTGCAATTAATTCATTAATTGCGTCTTTCACTCTTGAATATTTTGGGCGTTCATCCATTACATCAAGTATTCCAGATAAACTAACCGAATTACCCTTTTCTGAACTGTATGTTTTTTTCCACTCCTCAAAGTTAATTTGTGGTAGACTCATTGCTTCAAGGAAAAGATCTTTTGCATTAAATTTCTCTAATTTCTGGCCCAACTGGTCTAACGTAGCCCTCTCCATCCCCCCCCTCATCACCTTCCTACTCTTCCTCCCACGACGCAACTTCCGCTTCGTCTGCTTGCGACGACGTCCGCCGTTCTTCGACTGTGTCTTCGAGTTATTATAAGATGGCATTTTATACTATAAACAGAGATAATAAAATACGCGGTTACATCCTCGTATTTTATTCCTAAAATGGCTTACTGAAATAGCGCCATAACCCGCTGAAGTTCCGCCTGGCTTTGGAAGGGGTTTTGAGTATTATGCATACGACGCTTCGTCGAAGAGCGTGATTTCGAATGGGTCGATTTCGAATTGGGCGATTTGGATGGTGTAGGTGTATTTCCATACGTAAACCCCCCACTCTGCTTCTGCTGCTGCTGTTCTTTATTTGAAAACATTATTATACAATAGAAATATAATATAATATTCCATTCCATTCCATTCCATTTCATGATTCCATTATTCCATTCCATTTCATGATTCCATTATTCCATTCCATTTCATGATTCCATTATTCCATTCCATTTCATGCCTTAACCGCCCCTTTTTTCATGCACCCACGCCCTCCAACACATTCGCCTAAATAGTAATAATACGCGATATCCTTTTCTCTGTTTTGTTCATCCTTAATATCATAAGGTCGCTTCGAATTCCCCGCCACACATTTCCCCGGTGTTTTCGAATTATCAGAAATTCCATTCGGTGCTTTCGCATTCGCCTCTGCCGTATTCATAAGTACCGCCGGATCATTATCGCCTTCAAACCCAGTATACTTTGTCCATCCACAGCAGCATTTCGTCCCGCACATTTGTTTTGTGCTTATTGAATTGCATGCGCGTTCTAGCTCTGCCGGTGATTTCTGATGCATCACGCAAAAAGAATCACTACACTTGGTATGCATTTTTTCCAGTTCTTTTTCGGTATAAGGTGTGCCAAATGCTTCTTTCAATTCGTTCGTTTTGCTGATTAACGGGGCGGTCCAGTGGACATCTGTAGAAATAACACGGTCCAATAATCCAGTGTTTGGTTCAACATATACAGTTCGTTTGATAGTTTGAGAACTCGTCGTCTTGCTTCCTTTTCCTTGGTCAAGTTCAAATGCAGTGCTTGCCTTAGAATTGGCTTTGACTTCCTCATTGGCTTTTTCTTCGGATGCTTTATTCGCCGTCTTAGCTAATTCAACATAGATAACACCTCCCAATAATATAAATACAACGACCATAATTGCGCCGATATTCTTGAAAAATGACTCGCCTAAACTTGTTCCTTTGAATGCGGATACCCCGCTTTCTGTCGAAGACGAAATAACCCCGCCAATACTATTTGCACCCGTTTCGCCCGCATCTTTAATTGCGGTTAAAGCAGTTGATACTCTTTCCATTGTTTGTTTGTGTGTTTGTTTGTTTGTTTACGTTTATTGAATCCAGTTACATTACATATAGATAATAAGGTGAATTACAATGCCGCCCCTGTCGCCCGCTCCTTCGCTACAATCCGCACTCCTTTCCCCGTTTTCACCTTCACATGTTCCGTCCCCGTTGTATGAATATCTCGATGACAGTCCTCACAAATCGACGCCAGGTTCGCCGGATGGTTCTTATGAATATGTCCGATGAATTGATGTGCATCTGCGCTCTCTTGATGTTGCAGATGATGGACTTCTGTCCCACGCGCTTTTTCGCAGAGTTCGCATAATCGCCGCAATTTCGCAGCATTGTACCGTGACGGCGTAGCATCGTCTAAAATGCTCGCAGTCGGAGTATTCGTACTTACCCCACGATATTTCACGCGGATCTGGTTCGCATTTTCCAAGAAATCATTGGGCAGGTGCAGTGATTTACATACTTCAAGACCATACATACTCTCTCCTGCGCCTCCTTGGAGTTTCCGATCATATACGAGTGTATCGCGAGACTTGTCGTAGAAGACGCGCATATGTGCGAGCCTGAGGCGCGGTGCCATATCTTGTATTTCGCTATAACCGGCGATCTCGTGAAGATGGGTTGCGAAGATAAACGACACGCCGGCGCGATAAAGGTGCTGTAAGCCAGCTACAAAGATACTAATAGCGGAGTCCATCTCAGTTCCAGAGCATAACTCGTCGCCTAGAACTAGTGTGTGCATGTCCGCCATTCGCAGGATGACTCGGAGTTCTGACATTTCCACAACAAATGTAGAAAGCCCCTTAAATAGATTATCGTTACCCAGAATACGTGTCATGATGGCACGGTAGGGGCGGTATACGAACCCGGACGCAGGGACATAAAATCCAGCCTGTGCCATAATAACGGCGACACCTATTGCGCGGATGAGACTGGTTTTCCCTACTGCATTTGTGCCATATAAAAGCATCCCATCTCCGTCGAGTGCAACGTCATTGGTGACATAACACTCGTCTTCATTGATTCTCTCGATGAGGCAATGACGAAGCCCGGCTGCGCGGACAAATGACGCCGTCTCTGTTCCTGCCTCCGCCGACGCAATCTCCGGCCGACAATACCTGTATTTTCGTGCAACGTAGCACCGATTCTGTATCATATCTACTGCGCTCACAAACGCCACCATATTCTCGAAATCATGGTAATATTCATGTAATGAGCTGATAAACTGATAATACAGTATAGAAACCATATCGGAGATTTTCACACGCAGTGAAACAACCGCTGCACACAATTCGTAGATTTGCTGGCTGTGGATGGTATTGTTACTACTGGATGCGGTGGGGAATGTCAACGCGGATGTGTCGAACATAAGAACGCGACCGCCACTGTCAGGTATATTTCTAGGTATAATTTTTCCTCCAGCACCGCCTGGTAGTTTCTTAATCCGGTCTTCTAAGAGTTTTGTACGGCGTTTTGTAATCTGAAGCGAAATTCCCATCTTATCAGTTTCGTGGAATTTGACTGCTTCATGTTTTTTATTAAAATTCTCCATACTAGTAATATAATTCTCTTTACTATTTTCATGAATAGGTTGATTATCATCTAAGAGTTGATATATTCCATCGTAGATCAACTCATTCAATAGCTGCTGTACCTCGCCGAGAGATTTCTGTGTATACTGGTATTCATCGGTAAGTTTATCTAATTCCGCAGATATTCCGCGTTGAATGATATTGGTTTCAAAGAGAGTATCAGTAATATCGCGACACAGATCTATATTCAGCGTCTTCTCAAACATGTCTAGAAGGAGTGTGCTTTTTCCTACGACGTCATCGCGAATGTTCCATCTCTCGGAAAGATGCAGTGTGATCGTCGCATCTTTCAGACACGCAGAATATAATTCGCGAATATGTCGCAGATTATGAAACATACAATGAGTGTGATAAGGTGTAATCTTGCGTAAAATAATATGTCGGTGAAGTTTCTCGATATCTTTCATGAACGCAAGTTTCTCTCGAAATGACTGATATGAAAGTTCGTGTTCGAGAGATAGCGAAAGCGAAAGTGTATAATCAGTAATTGCGTAGTCCTTTTCTAGCTGAGTTTCATTGAATGTCGGATGTAATAGCGCATACTTGTATGCGCGTGACCCCATAGGAGTAACTGTATGATTAAGAAGTGAGAGTACTGAACTAAGACGTCCGCCGTTTCCACCCCCACCACCACCACCCCCCGCCGCATTAGCGTCATCAATGATATTCAATTGACGCAGTGAATGATTCGCAAGGATCAATCTATCAGACATATTTTCAAATAACGGCTCTTGAATCTTAGAAACCAGGCTCGGGTTATGTTCATAGATGAAGTTCAACAAATAAACGAGGGATTGTGTCGCAATAGAATAATTCAAAAATGATTGTTCGAGAGATTTGGCGCGGCCTTCTGGATAAAATGTATTCAAAACCTCCATTTGGTAGATTTGTTTGGTGCATTTCTCAGCTTTAACGGATGCCCCCGCACCCGTCGTCGTGGAGACACGATGGATCATCTTCGCCTGTATATTTGTATAATGAATGACGTCTTCTACTTCTCTCGTCGAGAGATTGGAGATCAGAATCACCTCGGATGGCATATACGACGAAATAAATCTCTCGACTTCATCATATGTAGTTGGATTATGCGAGTCCTTATTCTCTGTTTCGAATATTGTAGCACGTCCGGTATAAACGTCAATATTTGTCATTCCCATAATGAGTGTTCGAGAGGTTTTCTCGATCCAAATACAAGCGATATTATTTGAAAGTGCAGTGCCGCCACTAACCCCCCCACCTGGCACAATATCCGTAGAAAAGTAGGTACCTGGCGAATAAATGCCCTGAAGTACACGCACAGGCGGTGTTTTCACTCCATCCTGTACGTATACAACAGCAGTATATCCAGCATCCTGTAATTTCTTCAAGTATTTATCCAACCCATAATCACGAAATCCAGCCATAAGAAATCCAGGTATTTTATTCGCTTTCGCAAGCTCACAAATCGAGCAGAAATCGTCGATTCGGCTCCCGGAACATGTCACTCCCCCTCCAGCAACGCCTGCGCCATCGTCCGGAGTAATTATTTGTCCGTACACTTCGAAGAACGCGCCGACCTGAAGTAGAACAACCGTATTCGGACCATATTCAGAGGTATATTTTTCTGTAAGCACAAAATACTCTTTAATAAGCGCCATCGGAAATGACTCGACAACAAGGTTATATATCTCTCGCGTTATGGCTTTATTATTAATTACAGATGTAAACATATTAGAACAAAAACGTTAGTATAGTATAATAGATACGTATCATATCCGTAAATGTCTCAAATCGATCCTGAATTTTATTCAAATGTCACACAGCCATCCAGAACAAGAAACGCTACCCCTCCAATTCATAGTTTTCCGTTAGAAAAACGAAGAGTAACGCGCAATACAATCATGGATCCGTATCGTCGTATTTATAATACTCAAGGGTTTTCTGCATCAAACATACGCGCCGCCGACGCCGACGCAGGTAAGTACTACTACATTCATATAAATTCATATGATACATCTGCGACAACCACCGACATCATCAACGAAGTAAGCCCGCTTCTTGTAAATCCAGTGGAATTTGAACAAGGCGCATATTATACATATATCGTGGCGGAAATCGTTGGGAAGGATCGCGATACCAATAAAACCGTCGTATTGTCGAAAACCGGCAAACCTGAATTATATGTGACAAAAACAATCAATATATATGAATTCGGTACAAAACATCATCATATTATGTATCGAAAGGCGAACCAAGACGAGGCGTTATTTGCGGAACTCTCCAAAACATACAAGAATGTTGAATACATAATATACGCCGCAGGCGAAATAATGTGCGTAAATGAGAATACATTGATTTTTAATTTTATTTCTGGAACGTATAAAATGAAAAAACATATGACAGCGACCCGTGTCAAATACGAGCAAGTTTATTTTACATATATGATGCATAAAATCGCACCAAAATATAGTACTATTCTGTTTCAACAAGAGGCATTGATAACTGAAGCAACAATGCCACTAACCAGACGAGAATTGTCGCGGTTACGTAATCGGAATGTCCCCTTTTTTATGTTAAATACTCAAATGAAGTGTAATCGAATGCGAAATACAATAATTCAGAGGAAAACGAATAACCTGAGTCATGATGAATTACGAGAAATATACAACCAACTTATGAAAGACACGACATATGACGATATAATTATAATATAGACGATTATACATTCATTACCCGCGTAATTTCAGCACGACACACTGGGCATTCGTTTTTCGCCATCTTGGAATAACACACTGAACAACATACTTGATGCTCACATGGCGAGAACTTTGCGTTGATGCGATACTTAAAACATAGAATACACTGATGTTCTTCATCGTCTATTTCTTCGGGGTCGGGGAGGTGCGCAGTTGATAGAAGCGGTGACGCCACCGCCGCTCCACCCACAGGCGGCGGTATAACGATGATCCCCGGATCCATTGTAAGTCGTGTATAAAATCCGAGATACCCGGACCGCGCATATTGATTGTCGCATATTCGCACACGAGTTCGAAACTCATCATTTCTCTCGAAATATACACTATTATTTTCATTACGTGAGATATTAAACACGATATTCGGCGCAATATTCGCGACATTGATTGTAATCATTTGATTCGCGAGAATGCGATCGTTGGAATCATATGCATACGGTGGCGTTCCACGCGACATATATGACTTCTTGATAGATCGATGACGGTCATACATAAAATCGCGATACGCCCATGCTTGATATGATCGGGAAGGCAACCAATTTGCACGGGCCATCGCCGGATTGTCAACAATGAAAACCGAAACGTCATTATAATCCATAATAGGTATCGCCTTTCCAGCATCTTCCATTGATTCATGAATCTCTCGAGATATCATAATATTATTCGCCAGATTGTTTCTAAGACCGACTCCGATCCCTGCACCGATACCTGTTTCGACACCGTTTTCAATCAACGCAGGAATGTCTTCTACGCACGCAATATAGGATGGCAAATAGGGATCGTTCTCTGGTCGGTATACAATATATTCCGTAGTAAGATATGGTGTCTCTTGGTAATAATGTGGGCGTTCCTTATATTCAGCATATGCGCCTCGAATTGCAGGTGTTACATGATTTACAGAAGAAGACCAGTTGCCCGTGCCTGGTATACGAATACAAATATCCATTGAATAATGTAAAGTTCTAGCTGTATAGATGCTGCATTTCGGTTTATGTAGTTTTACTGTTCACATAGAGAAATAGATATTAAAACGATATTGTAGTTAATATCTATTGTTATACAGATATTTCCATTCACTATCCCAACATAACATGAACGGACTGCGCAAAAACAATATCAGTATGATTACACTTGATCTGCGTATCTCTTGCGACACATTCTGGGATTATAAGTTTCATATTCCGATACGTATTGATGATTATTATGATCCGAATGAACGAAATATTAATAATAGTCGACGCACTAATATAAATGCGCATTGTGATACGTGTGAAATTGGTAATATTGGACGAAGCGATCCAATGTTTCTTCGCCTTGAGTCATATCTTGTTGATTACGTGATTCAGTTTATATATGATGATCTGGTTCAAAAACGTCGGCAGAGCGAAATCCCGATTCTATTGAAGAAAGCGCGAAAGTTTCATATTCATGGACGATCATTGGAAGACCTGCTGTTTCCGGCGAATAGTACGAATGATCATATGATGCCGGAGAATATAGTGTATATATGCACACATTGCTAATGGAATGAAATGGATCAATGATCTTCTCCACTGCCTCCCGACATAAAGTTATGTAACAGTACATCCTTATTGGTATTTTTGACTTCACCTGTCAAAATTGCGTCCTCATACATTCTACGCAATACATCTGGCGGTGCATTTGATCCAATCTTCAGGAGATGATGATCATATAAGTATTTCCTAATTTCACCGATTGTTTTCTGTTTGAGTGTCAAATGCTGGCTTTGAATATGCCGTTGTGTCTGTTTATTTTTCAACAACACACCGACAACGTCGTCATGTTTTCCAATATGGAATCGTTTCTTTTTCGTTTTCCTGATTTTAACACGCATACCTGCAATTTGACCTGGGTCGATTGTACTCTTTGTTTCACTATTTGTCATCGGGTCCGTATTACTCATCCCATCTGACACAGAAGTCGATGGGTCCGTTGAACCATCACTACCACCACCTAACATATTTTTAATCGCATCAACTGGTTTGGTCAACATTTTCGTCGCCCATTCTCGAAATGTTGGTTTTGTGCCATTTTTGAGACAACCATGCGGAGGGTCTTCTTTTAGAAAAATAGAAGGCAAATAATCTTCTGGTTTTTGAGGGATATGCAACGGAGGGTCTGATGCCGATTTCGACGGGTCTTCAGATCCGGAACTGGCAACTGCATCGACTGCAGCGATTGTATTATTATACATATCAGCCAAATCAGTTATTTTTGGTGGTGCTTCTGATCCCATACCCGCCCCCATCGCCGACATCGATGACATTGGCATTTGCATTGATCCAAAATGAATCGACGGTTCAGATGATACTGTGGGTGAATATATCGTGTTCGTACTAGGTATCATTGGAACTACAGGAAGTCCTAATAACCCTGTATTTGTAAGAATTTCGCCATTTGTTAATGTTTCTGATACCTGGTTCAACATTTTTGCTTCTGGTGTTTTTGCTTCAGGTAATCCGATCGCAAAATCGGTGCGTTTTTTTTGTGTACGTTGTTGTTCGCGGCGTTTCAATGCAAGCTTTCGTAGAAAATCCATTGACTGTGAAAAATTATCGTCGCCTTTATGATCGAGCGATGAATCTGCTGCAGCGGCCCTTGTCGTTGACTCCGCGGAATTTGGGCGAGAATCAGCCGGGTCATTATGCGTTCTTGACCGTTCTCGTGTTCGTTGATGTTGCTTGATTCTCTCGAGCAATGTCTTTTTAAGTGTACTTGGTTGAACAATTGAACTTGGTCTTATTTTACGTTCACCAGAACCGCTGGTGCGTTTTGTACGTCGTTTTGAACTTCCACCTCCCATACCGCCACCGATCAATGATGCGGAATCAATCGTGATACTTTTTCTTTCGCTACTCATTTACAATATTCGTATTTGGTATTCTACCTTCAAAAGTGTAGTGTCTTATATATAACTTATAAGATACTACGAATATATAATATTCATAAATATAACGTCTTCATATATGGTCCGACGCCTCGTTCTTTTCTGTCTTTCACTTCTGGATTATCAATAAAGAGCTTGAACCCATTCTCTAAATCGTCAATCGTGATGATTTTTTTTTCAGAAACAGGAAGGCAGAATACACGACGACCATGCGCGATTTTCGTTTTTGTGAATAATGTTTCCATATCACGACCATATGTTGTAAAATAATCCATTCGTGTTGCAAACCATGATTCCGGCAAAGTGGGCGATGATCCTGTCGCAATCGTCCAGCCATAATCGCGCACCTGTTTTTCGTAGATGGATTTTAGTTCATTTGCTTTATATGGATCTAATTTGAATCGCCACGTAAATCGAGAATTCAACCCTTCATTCAAACTGAAAAAGCAGTCGTTCAGCTCCTTTTCATAACCAGCAATAATAACCATCCAATTATGCTTGTGTTCGCTCAACGCCTCACACAACGTATCCACGCACTCCTTCGCGAAACTGTCTCGTTTTTCCGAATTTCCGAGTGAATATGCTTCGTCGATAAACAGCACACCTCCGAGCGACGCTTTAATCATGTCTTTCGTTTTAATTGCGGTTTGCCCTAAATACCCCGCAACTAGATCATTTCGGCTTACCTTTTTGAATATTTTCTTGTTCAAAATACCAAGGTTACTGAAAATTCGGCCAATTATTTTCGCCACTTCAGTTTTTCCTGAACCAGGTGGACCATAAATAACCGTATGCATAAAATCACCCTTGGTTGGAAGTGCGAAATCATCGACTCCACCCCCTGGTGGGGTCCATGGTGGAAATTTCGCACTCAATGGTTTAAATTCTGCAGCGTTTGCCTGAAAGATAGGAAAAGGCGAAGGAATTGATGTTGCGAAAGGATTGATATTCGGTTGACTCTCTTGTTTCGTTTTACTTTTCAAACCGTCTCGTATATCCTTCAAAGGAACATTATCGTCGTTGTCGTTATTATTTTTTTTCTCTGCATTATTGATTTTCGTTTGATCCTTATTCCCTTTATCACTAGACGACTTTGTTTCTGGAAGATGAAGTTCTTGTAAGTAATACAATATCTGATCAACAATCGTCTTTTTAATTGTGTCCATTCCTATCATGTTTGATAAATCAGTTAATGGTTTGCGAATTGCATGAATCGCCGACATATTGATATTGTACTTTTTCGTATCTGACAGAGGGTACTTATCACAAAGAGCAATGAGATCGTCGATATGCTGAATATTTTCACGAATTTCGATGAATTCTGGCTCTGGTGGCTTGACCGCCGTTGACCCCGGTACACTAGCGGCCGCACTATTGCCCGATGTAGCGGTTTGTTGTTCTGATTGAGTCGCCGGTTTAATTTGAAAAGGAAATATAGACGTCCACAAATTCGGAATAAATGGCTGTGCTGAAAATAAGGATTGATTAGATGGTACGAACGGTGTGAACGTCATATTCATAAACGGATTTGCGGCCGAAGTTGGTTGACTCGTTGTGGATGATGCAAATGAAGTAACCTGATCTTTTGTTGGTTGATTCGGTGTAAACTTGTAAATACCATTATCGTCTACAAACGAGTAAGGTGTTTTTGATGCGTGAAAATAATTGTGAAGTTGTTGTTCCATTTTCGCTACTTGTTTCTGATTTTCAATTCGATCTTTTTCATAATTTTTGAGTGCTTCTTGTCGAGACAGCTGCGGTGGCGGTGGTTGCGGTGGTGTCGATAGCTGAATAGGATTAGGATTAGGATTAGGATTAGGATTATTGTTTTGATTTGCATTTCCTGACGGATGATGATAATACCAACGACGTTTTTTACGTGGAGGAGATGAAGAATTACGATTGGTATTATTCATGAATATAACTGCTACTCAGTCGATATCGGCTAATAAGATATCCATATTACGGTTTATATTCTATTCTATTCTATTTATTCCGTTTCATTCTATGAGACGGAATATCATTTGAAAAGAACATAAAAATAAATTGAAAATACAATATAGTTTACCCCGATATATAACAATCAGGGTCAATTCAAATCAATTCATTTCATTCTTGTTATTCCAAACGATGCCTAAGCTTGTACGCAAATCAAAAGAACCGACAAATCAAAATTCAGTGACGCCTGCAGCAGCAGCAGAAGCAGCAGCAGCAGGAGTCACAACAGAAGAAATTAATACCGACAACGACACCAATAACAAAAATGAAGAAGCACCTACATACGAAATGCTCAATCCAAGATACGCCAATCATCAATCATCGATCCACAATGACGGCGACAACGACGACACAGCGGAGACTTCACACAAAATCAAAAATCAGGTAGGAAGTTATATTGAAGAACCATGGACAATTATCGGTTCTTACTTTCAAGGAAAGCATCTTGACCAACTTGTGCGACACCAGATCGAGTCATATAATGATATGGTGAACGTTCAACTCAAGCGAACCGTCGATATGTTCAATCCAGTTCGAATCGTTTCCGACCAAGACTACGACAAAGTGTCGCACACGTATCGCCTGGAGATTGAAGTGTCATTCTCCAATTTGTATTTATCTCGCCCACAAATCCACGAAAATACCGGCGCGACAAAAATCCTATTTCCGCAGGAAGCCAGGCTTCGTAATTTCACATACGCGTCTATGATGACGGTGGATATGGCTGTGAAATATATTGTTCGTGGTAATAGCAATGGAGGAAATGGCGGTGGAAACGTCAGCGCTAGTAGTGGTGGAGGTATGAGCGCTGGAGGAGATATTACGATTCATCATAAGGTATTCCCGAAAATCCAGATTGGAAAGCTCCCAATCATGTTGAAATCGTGTATTTGCGTGCTTTCGCAGCACAAGCACCTCGACCACAATGTTACTGGCGAATGCCCTTATGACGCCGGTGGTTATTTCATCATCAATGGAAGCGAGAAAACAGTGTTAGGGCAAGAACGCGCTGCCGAAAACAAGGTTCTTTGCTACAATGTTGCCAAAAACAATACCAAGTTTCTCTATGTTGCAGAAATCAAGTCGATCCCCGATTCGAAATGTATCTCGCCAAAACAGATTAACATGATGGTCGCGACTAAACAAAACGGTTTCGGACACCCACTCGTCATTCAGATACCAAGGATGAAGCAACCCGTTCCGTTGTTTATCGTGTTTCGTGCACTTGGTGTTCTATCTGATCGTGAAATCTGCGAGTATATCGTATACAATATCGCTGGCGCCGCTGGGTCCGAAGAAGAGAGCAAGGACGGACGCGCAGAAATATCAGATAAACTTCTGAAAGCTCTTCAAGCATCTATCATTGATGCAAATGGTATTATGACGCAGGAAGAAGCCGTGCGTTATTTCACATCTCAAGTGATTTTCACCCCAATCAACATGGACAAGGAAACCGGCGCCACGAAGAAGCGTGAATTTGCACACGAAGTCCTTCATAATGACCTTTTCCCACACTGCAATACCGACAAACAACGCATATTCTTCCTCGGATACATGGCGCATAAATTGCTGTGCGCATTCTTTGAAATCAACAAACAGGATGACCGTGATTCATACCTGAACAAGCGCGTCGATCTCACCGGAGCACTTCTGAATAACCTCTTCCGGAATTATTTCAATAAGCTTGTGAAGGACATGTCGAAGCAGGTTGTCCGCGAAATCAATACGGGGTCGTGGCGTTCTACGGAAGACTACTTGAGTATCATCAATGATACAAATATGTACAAGATCATCAAATCCACTACCATTGAAAATGGACTGAAGCGCGCGCTTTCCACTGGCGATTTCGGGATTAAGAGCATGACGAGCAATAAGGTCGGTGTCGCGCAAGTATTGAACCGGTTGACGTATTCGTCCAGTCTCAGCCATCTTCGTCGTATCAATACACCGATTGACAAGAGCGGTAAACTTGTTCCCCCTCGTAAATTACACAACACGTCATGGGGGTTCATTTGCCCCGCGGAAACTCCAGAAGGTGGCAGTATTGGTGTTGTCAAGAATATTAGCTATTTGAGTCACGTGACGATTCATAGTACTCCTGCGTCATTGCATACATACATCGACGAATACATTGAGCGTGTTGAGACTCTAACACCCAAGGACACCTATCGTCAGGTGAAAGTATTTGTGAACGGAATCTGGGTTGGAATTACGCGTGATCCATTGCGTTTGTATCGGGAGTTCAAGTTGAAGAAATGGCGCGGAATCATCAATATTTACACTTCAGTCGTGTTTGACTACCCGAATGCAGAGATTCGGATCTGCAATGATGCTGGGAGAATGATGCGGCCGCTCCTGTTGGTGAATCAGGAAACGAATAACTTGTACATCACACGTGAGATGATCCAACAAGTCGCAGATAATGAAATTGGATGGGATGATCTCTTGACGCATATGTGCGTTAGCACCGTTAGCACCGTTAGCACCGGGAGTGACGCCGATGGCAGCGACGCTCATGGGGTCATCGAGTACATTGATCCGGATGAGCAGGCATTCAGTATGATTGCGATGCGTCCGAAGCACCTCTGGCGGAATGAGACAGCAGCCGCTGCAAACGCAGCAGTAATATCCCCCTATATTTACAAGTATTCGCACTGCGAGATTCATCCGAGTACGATATTCGGGGTTTTGGCTTCATGTATTCCATTCCCAGAGCATAACCAGGCGCCTAGAAATACGTATCAATGTGCCATGGGTAAGCAAGCCATCGGGATCTACGTCACCAATTACCATCGCCGTATGGACAAGACCGCATATGTTCTCACTTACCCGCACCGACCTCTCGTGGATACACGTCTGATGCAAATGATTCAACTCGCTGAAATCCCTTCTGGCGCGCCACTCATTGTCGCTATTATGTCATATACCGGTTACAATCAGGAAGACTCAGTTCTCGTGAATCAAGGTGCGATTGACCGCGGGATGTTCTCCGCCACGATTTACCATACAGAGAAGGACGAGGACAAGAAGATTAACGGTGATGAAGAAATCCGCTGCCATCCCGACGTATCGAAGACGAAAGGAATGAAGTTCGGGAATTACGACAAACTGAACCAACGCGGAGTGATGCCAGCGAACACGTTCATTGAGAACCGCGATATCATTATGGGGAAGGTGATTCCGATCAAAGACAACCGCAATGACCCGACGAAAATCGTGAAATACGAAGACATTAGCCGGGTTTATCACACATCGGAGGAGTGTTATGTGGACAAGAGTTATATCGACAGCAACGGTGAAGGATACTGCTTCTGCAAGGTTCGCGTTCGTGCTTTCAGGAAGCCGGTGATTGGTGACAAGGTAAGTAGTCGTATGGGACAGAAAGGTACAATCGGAAATATCATTCCAGAGCGCGATATGCCCTTCACGAAGGACGGTATTCGCCCGGACATCATTATCAATCCTCATGCCATTCCGTCTCGTATGACGATCGGACAGCTCAAGGAAACGTTGCTTGGGAAGGTTCTTGTGAATTTAGGATTATTCGGTGATGGAACATCGTTCGGTGAGTACGATATTAAGGATATTAGTAAGGAATTACTGAAGGTCGGGTTTGAAATGAATGGGAATGAACTCCTGTATAATGGACTCACTGGCGAACAAATCAAGTCGGATATCTTCATTGGTCCGGTGTTTTACCAGCGCCTGAAACATATGGTGAATGACAAGCAACATAGTCGCTCGATTGGACCGATGGTGAACTTCACCCATCAGCCAGCAGAAGGTCGTAGTCGTGATGGCGGTTTACGATTTGGAGAGATGGAGCGTGATGCAATGGTTGGACATGGTGCATCGCGGTTCACAAGGGGGCGTATGTACGACTGCTCGGATAAGTATGAAGTTCATGTATGTCGCAAATGTGGGATCATTGCATCCTATAATGATGAACGGAGTATTCACTTCTGTAAGACGTGTGAGAATAGGGCCGATTTTGCGCTTGTGCAGATCCCGTATGCTTGCAAGTTGCTCTTTCAGGAACTCGCGACGATGAATGTGGCGCCGAGAATTATGACCTAATAACCATAATAAATATTAAATAATAATTGTATATCATATATAGAATAAAATGGATTTTTCTTCGCAAGCTGTCATGGTTGCACCGGACGCAAAGATTGCGCCCATTGTTGTTGCTGGCGCAGCTTTTGTAGGACGGGCTGCGGTTGGAGGTATAATTGGCGGTGCCACTTCATGGGGTGTAAATCGTGTTCTTGATAACCGTTTTCCTTCTAGAAAATAATGATTATAAGTAAAATTACTTTTTTAAATTATTACTTATAATATATACATATCAATCAAAAATGGTGATGAATTTTACTTTAGGCGGCGGTGTAAAGGGTATTGCACCTCGCCCTGTTACAAATGGAACCTTAAAAGGCAGTTCTGAATTAGAGACTGCGCGTTTCACTCTTCGTAAGGCATGGAACGGCCCCGCCGCCGCCCGAAACTATGGAGGCCGTGTCCCTGCCGCCACCCCTTTTCGTGTTGTGAACAATGCTGGCGATTACCTTTCCCGTGAGTATTACACTTCCGGTGGTTCGAACCAGGTTACAAGCGCAAAACAGAGTATCACTTCTGGATGGCGTGGTTTAGCAGGTGGTGTCCACGTTAGCAACGACGGAACCGGTATCCCCTCTGCCACTTGCAACACCAAGTTTGTTTATGATGGATCGGATTACACTCGGTTCCGTAAGCAGATGGCCATAAATCGCAATTACAATGACGCCGGATTCGGCGGTGCCAACAATGCCGCCCAGTCGGCTATTCGTGCCATTCGCAGGTAATCAATATACTTGCAACATGATATAATAATACACGCAAGGCGTAATATTATATAGGAATATACTAATACGCTCGCTCTCTCTTATGGCAACTCCAACCTATCGCACAATTAACATGCCCGAACAATTCGGGCCTTCTGCTGCTGACACATTATTCGCAATGAACCGTGCGTCTTATCTACGCACCGCTGGCGCAGTTGGCGCGGATGATACCAAATATAACGCGATCCTCAATAAAAAGACGAAAATCTATGCTTCCACGGATTCGTCGTCGTATATCCAATCCCGCCGTATCCATTCGATCGGATTCAGTTCTACACGCGCACCTTTAGGCGATACTTTGACATTTAAAAGCCCAGTTCTTCAAGTTCAAAAAGACGCACTTCGCCGTTGTCGTTCGGGTGGATGCGTCGCGCCAGCCAAAAAAGGCGCAAATCATTCGTTTCTTTCTGGGCGGTAACAATTTAGCATAAATCTTTTTTTATTAAATTATTGTATAACGCGCAATTTTTTGTAATGTTGAATAAGTATTTAGTCGAGTTCCTCGGAACTGTCTTTTTCCTTTATGTGATTATCGCTACTGGTAACGCAATCGCGATCGGTGCTGCTTTAGCTGTTGCCATTATGCTCGGAGGCCACATATCCGGTGGACACTTCAATCCCGCTGTTTCTGTTATGATGGCGGTTGCCGGCAAGATCACGATGTCTGATGCTCTTCCTTACATCCTTGCACAGGTTGCCGGTGGTCTCGTTGCTCTTGAGCTCCACAAGCGCATCAAGTTTTAAATCTGCGTACAATGCAACATGCAACATGCAACATGCATATAACATAAAAATTAAATATAATATCACTCTGCCATGAGTGTTATTATAGAAATTATATGAATATTATAAACTTCGTATAATATAATAGGATAGGATATAATTTAGCAGTTCTGAATGGCCAGTATTTCTAATATAACAAAACAGTACGCGCTTATGAAACAGAAAGGAGGTGGTGGAATCTTTGGTTCAGACGATGAACCTGCTAAAGAAGCATCCACGGTACAACCTACACCCCCAGCAGAACCAAGCTTGATTGATAAATTTACAAATGCATTTAAGGGCGATCCAGAAGAAGCCAAAAATGGTGAAGAAGGAAGTGACGCAGCGGTGGCGGCTCCTGCTGCGGCTCCTGCTGCGACTCCTGCCGCTAGTCTAGAGGTTACTTCTGAAACAACTACTGAAGAGGATCCTTCTAAAAAAAAGTCTACATTGGATAAAATTAAAGGTTTCTTTATAGGTGAAAAAAAGGAAGGTGAAGACGAAAGTGGTACTGAAAGCGAAGGCGAAAGTACTAGTGGAAGTGAAGATAGTGAAATTGATGCAGCAGAAGCGGCTGCACCTGTAGCAGCAGCAGCGGTTGCACCTCTAGCAGCAGCAGCAGCGGTAAGTAGTTCAAGTGAAAGCGAATCAAGTGAAAGCGAAAGCGAAGACGAAAACGATGAACTTACTTTCACAAATTTTGAACGAGAGATAAAAACACTCCGTGAAAAATATGACAAATTGAAACAGGAAAATAGACAATTAAAGGCGGATAAAAAAGATGACTCCTCCAATGGAAAGAAAGATAACAGTGAATTTTCAAAAATCATTGCATCGTTTTTCGCGATTGAAGGATCGGTTGCACAAATGAAACTATCCTTGAAAAAGCATGCTGATCAAAATGGATTTCCAGTTGATGGGTTAGGTTTGGATGATGCTGAAACTGGATCAATGCCTGCAGCCGCACCAGTAACCGAACCAGTACAGTCAGATTCAACAGACGAAATGAATACATCTGCAGCACTTGCGACAGGTACAGGTGCGGCCGCTGCGATGGCAGCAGCTCCAGTTGTAGCAGATCAACTTGCAAGTGCAAATACTGAGACAGCATCGGCAACTCCAGCTATCCCTGAATTAGATTCAAGCGCTGAGTCGGGTTCTGGATCTGATTCATCAGAATCAGAAATTGAAGAGATTCCAGTTAATCAAGATCAATCTATGACCTCATTGGGTGAAAGTGCAGTAGAGGCGCCTGAACAGGCACAGGCACCGGCACCAATAGAAGGCGAACTGGGTTCAGGTTCTACCATTACACCACCTGCTACAGCTAATGCGGCCCCTGGTCAGGCAAAAGATGAAAATGGAGTGTTCAGTGGTGGCAAAAACCACTACTTGCACAGCTTAAAGAAGAATAAAACACATCGTCATCACAAACGACGCAATCGCCATCAAACCTTACGTAAATGAATATGTTAAACACATAATACGTGATACGTATCCATGATAATATGAATACACGACAAACCGTGTGTTCATAAATTTACTTTTTTCGTGTATATAACATATTATATAACAAGTAAAGCAGAATGAATGTTAAACTATAGTAATATATTTGCGAGATAGGATCCCCACTAACATCAGAATAGTCTTCATTGCTACTGTTTTCATTCCGTTCCATTAATTTCGATAATTTTTGAATCATTTCATCATACAATGATGGTTCGTCATCATTTTCAAATGTCATTGGGTGATTATAAAATGACCCTACATTATTATTATGAAGGTGAAGAATTTCTTTTGCATTCAATGGTTTATCATCTTCACTAGCATCGTTCTCTCCTTTAGTATTATTATTATTATTATTATTATTATTATGTCGTTGAAATTTGTCATATTGTAGTCCGGTCATTGGTGATGCTTTTGATGCGGACATGTTATAACTTAATGGACTACGGTGCGTTGTATGGTATGCCACTCCAGACGACCCAGCTAAACTTGCCATATCATCAAACCCGTCGCGATTCGCTTTTGGACACCGTCTTCCGGAAGCAGGATTTAATCCACCTGGAAACCAACACGGATTCATTTCCACCATCTCAACAAGCGCAATATGACGTCGCTCACTACTACGTACATTATCATTATTGACAGCTTGTAAGGTAACTTCCGCGCAGTCGGGATATGTTCCCGCAGTAAACCCTTTGAATAATTGAACAGGATTCAATGCACCTAAATTTCCAAGCGCACCAGGAATAAGACCACGAAGATCGTCAAACGTACGCCCATCAGAACCACTCGCCATAAAAGGAATCGTGCCATCAGGAATATTATTGACATAGATCCATCTCTGAACTTTCTTCTTATCACCGGCGCGTTTTTCTTCACGCTGTTTTTTCTGTTCATTTAAAGCGTTTTTCTGTTTTGTCGCTTGATCTTCGGTTATTTGTTTCGCCCCTTCTTTATTTTCAACTTCTTCGTACGCTTTTTCCCATTCTGCATCTTCATCTCGTTCTTTTTTCCATTGTTCCGCGGTTGTTTCGCTACATTGTCCAGTAGTTTTCAAGAAGAATTTATTTCCAAGAGGTTTTCCAGTAACACTTGCATTTCCAGATCCAGAAATAAGAACTTCAACATATGAAAGAAGACCGTCTACATTTGTAGCTAATGCACTGAGAGAAAATCCAGGTGACATTCCCATCTCGGATGGTTGTTTAATACTTTTCCAGTAATCATATGATGGGCCTAATAACGATGACATTGTACCGATACTAATTATTGGTGAGATTAAATAATCGATATTACGCTTTTACGAAATAGCGATAATGTGTTGGCAGTTGTTAAATTGCTATATCTAATTGTCCGCCGGGAGATAATGACTTATTGACATCTTCTATCTTTTTTCCTAATTCTGTTATTTTGGCCTCTGTAACTTTGATAGATTCAGTCTGTTCTTTTACAGCGTCTACATATTTAGAGAGATCATTTATTTTATTTTTTAATTCGATATATTGACCACAATCTGTACCGCATGCAGTTTTCTTACTCTTTTCATATCCGTCTTTGTCTGAGCTAGTATACTGACCCGATTTATTTGTCGCCTTTCCATCATTTGATGACATACCTTCTACCGCTTGACGAAATATAGCAGCATCCGACATATATTCAGGGTCTTTGTTATTTTTAAGTGAAACAGGTGAAAACAAATGTTTCCAGTAAGAATGACCAAATATTTTTTCACCGTTAAATAGTAACAATATCAATAACCCTGACACAATTAATATAAATGCGATAATAAATGCCTGATATTTCAATAACGGATGAGTTTCTGTATCATTCACAAACTGTACTACATTCGACCTAAATATAGAATCATGGATTTCGCCACCGTCTGTGTGTATAAAACCATGAAATATCATCACTGTCTTTACATTTTACTACGATTTTATACTATCCTAATCAATCGCTGATTTACTTCTTTGTCATATTATCAACGCTTTTTTGCATATTTTCAATTATTTTTTGCTGTTTCTTAATCGTTTCATTATTTTTTTGTATATCCTTCTGAAGTTTGGCTGCACTTTCGATCAAGCTTGATAGCCGTTTTTGAAGAGCAGCGACTGCATTACATTCCGTCGGGCACTTTTCACCATCATCGCTATTTTCCATCCCTTCTCGAATCGGAGCGCCACTACCCCCAATTTCCACTCCGTCATTACCTCCGATTCCATGCTTTCTTCGTATGTTATCTCTCACATTTAGATAAACGTCTTTTACGATATTCCGAAAGGTGATATCTAATATTGCAATCAATGCGCCAATCAATAATAAAATTGTGAAGTTCGAGAGATTTTTTGTATAAAATTCGATATATTCAAACATCTTTGTTATTATTGTATATAACTAATAATAATAATTAATAATAATAATAATATTGTCTATACGATAAGTAGAAAACACCCAATGAGTAAATCATTTGTTTCATGGCCTCTTAATTTTAGAACAATGCGAATCGCGATACGATCAACAAAAGAGTCAACTACACGAAGCGTGTATTCAGGATTTACTAGACCTGCTGAGAATGGCCCTTCGACAGAAGGAAATCCGTCGAACGATTTTGGCCGAGAGACGAAATGCTGTAGTTTCCCTGCAAACAAACTCATCAAAAATTCAAAATTCAATCCTCGTCCGATTAAACATTGGCGTAAAAGCTTGATGCCTTCATCATCCAACAAGTCTCGTCCCACTATCGGTTTTATCGATCGTCCTGGTGGCATCGTGTTTAGAGGAACTTCGTGTGGATGTGACGCACGTGTAGCATCAAAGCAGAATTACGTCGTCGAGGATATCCCCCGCCCTTTTCTGCGTGAATGTGTGCCGGATTTAATTGTACAGAATCCCGGTTATAAACAAGTAGGCGTTCCAGGTCAACCAGGGTCTTACCAAATCAATACGGGTATCTATGAAACAAAAAATCTCTCGTTCAACTCGAAAAAACGTATCATCCGAAGCGGGAACACCAACGTAAGTCGGGCATATCATACTAATACATCCTCATATCTTCAAGCAAGATGCCGGACCTATCAACAGCAACAGACATTCTCAAAAATGTCTGGAACCGCCAACCAGTATGTTCTTGCAGATGGAACACCGGCCAATCCGAGTGACTCTAAAACCGGTTCACAGGTATATTATTCGACCAATTGCGGCAATGCCGAGAGAATTTATCCCGATGCGGCCGATCGCGCAAGATGCAGGACAACTGTCATCCACAAACCGAACAATACCAAATATGGAGTCCAAGGCGCAGTATCTGCTGGAACACGTCTCGAGAGATTGAAGCTAGATACAATCACGAAGAATGGAGCTTCCTTTAAGACAGCATTTGGTGTCGCTGCTGGAAATGCCGGCCAATATCACGGCGATTCTATGGGTGCGCCTTACTTCATCAAGAGCAAGATTTTTAAACCTGATTGTAACTTGTATAATAGGGCAGTCAAGCGACCCCATTTAAAGTGCTAGCGGCCCATCCACCCCCCCTTAATTTCTCACGAATATATAACCTATTATACATTCGTGAAACATAGATTCAGTCATTTCATGGTGAATCATATAAAAACACGTAAGCGCCGACATCACCATCATCGTAGATCACGAAAAACATCACATGATGACGCATCGTTACGCGTGAATAACTTTTATTTATGGGCGAATCGAAAATGGTTGAACGAAGTACCAAAGACACTTCCAAGAGAATTAAAGTATATTCGCCCTTTAGACAATTTCAAACTTATACAGGATGAAATGTACCATAATGTGCTTACCATGGTAAATGATTATACTCGTAGTCATACATCAATCGCAAAACAAATGAAGAATGTAATTACGTCTTTTAAAAACTTGAATCCAGAACCGATCCTTGGTCATATTTCCGATTTTTGTAAATTATATAATGAACTCGTACAAGAAAATAACCTGTATAAATTTCTAGGAGTCATGAATCAGTATGAAATGGTAAGTTGGGCACTCCCGATTGTTTGGAATATTTATCCAGATCAATATACTCCAGATAAATTATCTGCGCATATTTGCGGACCATCCTTATCATTATACGATTATCGGTTTTACCTGAATGATTCCATTATTGAAAAACAAATGCGGGGTGTTCGTTTAAATGTAAGTAAAACTGTCGTACGTGAAGAACAATTTGGCGGTAATGAAAATAAACATGGAGAAAACGACGATACTAGTTCCAATAATGATGGACCACAATCAACAACAATCGAATACATAAAGTACAAACATCGTATCACAAAAGCTTTTATGAAATTCATTGATGATGTTTTTACAAAATGTCTAGGTCGTGATTATGAAAAATCTCACAGCATAAAGGCCCAAGATGTATATGATACGGAGTGTCTTATTATGACACATATGAGTAAAATCGATCCTCGGTTTGATGATAGCTATGCTAATATTTATAAAACAGCATCTCATCCAGAAAAACCTCCGCATCTCTCGGAACCCAAGAAACATAAAGAGAATAAGCATCGACACTGTGATTGTAAAACAGATTCATCATGCACAAGCTCTGATGAAATACATGCCCGTCTTAAGCTTCCACACTATCAACATAACATTCGCGGAACGACACGTGTACTTACAGAGGATTCCATGTGTCTAACGGGTATCGACTGGCCTGAATTCGCAAAATGGATCGGATATCCTACTACAGATAATGGATCGGCAGTATCTGCACCTTCCTATTTTATTTCATTCCAGGTTGGATATCTCAAATCTATCATGACTTGTCTTAAAAAAGAATGGGCGTCGGATAAATGGAAAAGTTACTGGTATTTTATCTATATGCGTCAGCTCATTTGTTTTCATGACAAGTGGCGCGATATCTACCTCGACTTCAATGATACGCTTATTCGCGGAAAGGATACCCACTTTCCGAGAGAATATTTTCCAATAATCGGACTTGCATATACGTTTCCGAAGACAATGACAGAAGAATTCACGCGCCGGTTCAAAAATGAAGAAATGATAACGAAAGTTCGAGAGATTGGAAATACCGTATTGGATTGCTATAAAGACCGTATCCAAAAGAATACATGGATGTCTGCATATACCAAGAAAGGGGCGCTTAAGAAACTGAATACGTTAAAACTCAACATTGGTGATGCAAATCTCTCGGCGCCTGATCCTACAAACATTGAATATGATCCGAAAGACGCGTGGGGTAATCTTAAGAAACGAAGCCACCAACGTACATTGTATCTTGCGAAACATCATACATCACCCGATAGTAAATTGACACCAAATGATATCGATCTTATGAATTGGGGAACGATGAAACTTGTAGGATACCAGTCTTTCGTAGTGAACGCATATTATACACCGAATTCGAATAGTATCTATATTCCGACAGCATATATGCACAGTATGAATGTCCAATTTGGGCGTGGATATGAATACGATCTTGCGTCGGTTGGGTTTACATTCGGACATGAAATCGCTCATTCAATCCATGTATCATCGCGCGTGTACAATCATCGTGGCGTAATCAAAAATTGGTGGACTCGTGATGATATATCGACATATGAACGTAAAATTGCTGCCATCCGTAAGCAATATGAGGCGGTATCCAAAAAGGATGGGTTTGTCATTGATGGAAATCTCTCGTTACCTGAAAATTTGGCCGATGTAACTGGTATTGCAGTATGTGAAGACGTATTGGATCGTTATCATACAAAGTCAGCCGACGGAACTACCTCTTCCATAAATCAACATATACGGAATATGTCATTTCACAACTTTTATACATACTACGCAATACAGAGCCGGCAATACGCAAATCGGCGTGAAATTCTCGTTCAAGTCCTGACAAACCCCCATTTGAATTTGAAAATCCGAACAAATGTCCCGCTCATGAGAAGTAAGACCTTTCGTGAGGTCAATGAAATAAAGAAAAGTGATAAAATGTATAATGACGATTTTGATACGGTGTTTTAGGAGGTATTTATGACAATAAAATAGGTATAAAACTCCTGGTTTATTGTATCTTATTCTAGTAAATGGGAACAACGATGTCTATGGATCTAAGCGGAGTTGTAATCGAAGATCCACTTGCTACAAATTCTACTGAAAACGCCACGACGACAACCACCACGACAACCACCACGACAACCACGACCACAACTGCGACCGGCATCATGTCATTTGAAGACAAACTAAGACAGGAAGTAATACTAATCCCCGAAGATATACAGGATATCCATATACAGGCTCCTCCGTCACGCGATCCCGTAGGTGATTCGGCTACAGCCACCACTGCAGTAGATGATGACGATGCAACAACTCCAGCGAATAATACACGATACGGCAAAGGAAAGCACTGGAAAAAGAACATGAAAAAGAAACAGGCAGCGACGACCATAATTCCCATTCAAACAGAACGCACGATTGAACAACGTCGCGATCAGATTCGGCCGATTATTGACAAACTTACCGAACTTCAAATGAACGTTTCTTATCCGGCGATCCGCGAGTTGTACAAACAACTTAGTCAATTTGTGAAGACGGGCGAAGACGCGAAAATCAAGATCGCATTCCCGGAATTCTCTCGTAAAATAAAAGGCGAATTATCAAATGCGCCTTATATTCCATGTTGGGTGAAGCTGGAGATGGACTGACATCACGCACGCACTAAAATACAATATTGTCATCGATCCATTTTTTGATGCGAATATTCACTGGTTCCAGGATTTTATTCAACCCTTCAACGTAATTCATATAATATTGTGTGTCGTTCTGGATTTTCAGAAGTGTATGATAAATAATCGTATAATCTTCCTGTGAATACAAATCCGTTATTTTTACAAATATAAGGTCAACATTCGTGTCAACAAGACTGTCGATCGGAACATTCGTGCCGGTACCGGCGGGGCCCGCATTCATCGGACGCAAAGGCGGTGACTGCGATGGATTTCGTATTTTTAATGGAAACTGTCGCGGTAAATCATTGTTATCTGCATCATTATTTTCATCTTCGATCGAGGCAACCGCTGCGCCACCGCCACCGCCACCGCTGTCATCCGTTCTAGCCAACCGTCGCACCAACTCTGGATTATCGAGCATCCCCTTATACATCTGAAGTGTATGCAAAATATGAATCTTGTCAGTCTGGTTATACGTTCGCGTGAGGTTATTGATACCTGTTTTCGCCAACTCATTCAATAGTGTAAACAATGCCGCGTTTTCTCCGCTGCCGCCGCCGCCCGCAAGTACCGTCTTATAGAATTTGTTGAATCGTGAAAACACATTGTATAAATAAAAAACATCCTCCTTTTTGTCGTTATTGTACCACCTGCGCACATTTTGCGTATACCCCGGCGCTTGAATCGTCAATATATTATTATGAATGGCTAATTTACTCCCAATTGGATAAAATGCGAGAAATCCAATTTGAAGCAATGCTTGAAGAGGTTCCAATATCGTCTCAAACCGCTCTCTAGGTTTCTTCATTTGGCCGGCGATAAATTGTAGTGTACTCTGCATAGTTTGTATATTACCATACATTCTGATATATATTTAGACTGTTTTACTACATTGCTGACATAAGCGCACCGGTCGCTCCAGTAGCTCCAGTTATCATGGCACTTGCACTCGATATGAGTGCGGCGGATGACATTGTCGGCGGCGGCGCAGCAGTTCCAACCAAAGAGGTTCTGTTCAAAAATATATTTGTGGATTGAATCGATGCATGGTGAATATGATACGGAATTTCATAATGTTCGCACCATGCAATACATTTATTCACATTTGCTTTCTTATAGCTATCTAATTTTTCAGCGTTGCGATGATTTGTTATTATTGATAATGTTGATGTTATATTTTCGATTTGTTGAAAACTGACCATCGCATTCATTTCCTCGATTTTGTTTAAAAAATAAAGATCGTGATCTTGTGGAAGAATTGACATGATTCTTTCTGGTGAAGAGATACTTGCAAATATTTCCGAAAATTGTTCTATTATTTTACTCGAATCCGCAATTTTGAATCCCTGACACACAATGTACTTTTCAGAGTTGGCAATTCGACTTGTGTGCGGCTTCATCACAGATACACTGGTATAGTAGTAACACAACAAATACAAAATATCGACCGTTGGTTTGTGAAATACGTCGAATATTTTGAGTATAAAGGTCCCCCCTTGTTTTTGCATGGCGAGTGCATAAAACACTTCGCATAAAATCAGTTGCGTTGCCATATTTTCTTGATTGTTGAAATCTACTGAAAAATCAAATCCACCATCTGCAGTTATAATGTTCATCTTATTTTGATATTTTCCGACACAATGCATGAAATTATCTAATGATATCAAATTACCAGTCTTATCTGCACCAGATTCGATAACTACGTTAGGGTGGTTGTCTAGAAATGTGCGAGTTTTTTTCCATCCAGGACAAATCGGATCATCGTTGATCAATGTCATTCCATAGTACCGATCATTACCATATGTAAACTGTGTCCCGGCACCGCCAGCGACATTGCCGCTTTCATGTGTTATTTTTTGATTTTCAAAAATACGCCGTGAAGCTCGCAACTGTTCAAGATCCTTCATCACTTCATCATGTAGTTCTGTATTACGTTTCAATATCTGAATACTCGAGTCAGGTAAAATAGTATTGACACACACTGCACTAGGAGGGGTTGCCTTCGTAATTTCTTCTTTTGCAAGACGAAGATATTCTTGACCACGCAGATATGAAATCGCTTCAATGAACCCCCCTGGTCCTTCTGCCAAATGAAATGTATTAATACACATTTTAGTATCTGGTTTTGTCACGATTGTATTGCTCAATTGAGATAGAAACGTATGATTTTTGATAATCTCGATCATTTTATAAAAAGATCGAGACAATGGACGAAGCTTACTTATATTTGTTTTATTTCCAGAGATATTTGTGTGGATATACTCATACGGATTTGTAAACTTTTTGATATTGTCCCACGCATCCTGGTATTTCTCGATCTGGGCTTTAATATCGCACAAATGCGAATATACAGAAGATGAAACATATACTCGATCAGTATTTTTATTATCATCGGCATCGCCGTCCCCGTCAGCGTCCTTTATGGTTGTGTGTGTTATTGCGATAGGAAGTGGCGTATATTCATGATTAGACCCTTTCATAACACCAACTTGCGGTAATAAAAAATGATTGTAATAGGATAGGAATGGACCGTTCGCGTGTTTATGAAGATCATTTTCACAACTTCCAGATGTTCCACCAGCGGGACCTGTCGTATTTGTTGTATGCAATACAGGTTTAAAGCAATTCTTGGGCGATTTTTTAAACATGTATTATCCGTTATAGCTATTATGTGAATCTTTATAAGTCACTTTTTTTCTTGGTCTGGCGTTTTTGCTTCGGTGCAGCAGATTCGCCATTATCTTTGGGTTTCGCCGCGGCAGCACCACTTGTTTCTTCGGCGTCTGATGTACCAGCAGCAGAAGCTTTTACTTTCTTTGTTCGTTTTTGTATCTTTTTCTCGATTTGTTCAATTGGCGCAGATTGTGCTTCAGATTCTGCATCTTCTGCCGCTGCTGCAGCCGCCGCCGCACTTGCCTTTGCAGTTACTTTTTTCGGCTTTGGTTTGATTTTCATGGTCGTTGGTTTTGAAGCGGCTGCTGATCCGGCCGATTCTACACTCCCCGCAATTGCTGCTAACTGTTTTTCGGTTCTTCGTTCTTCTAATATATGCGCAGCGATCGCAGGTTTTGACGCAACATCAATCGGACGTGATGCTTTTGCAATCTTTTCAAGAGCAATCTGTTCAGTAGATAGGTCATCTTCGCCACTCGCACCAGCAGCAGCGCGGTCCTGTTCTTCTTGCAGCCCTGCATAACTCAGGAAACTACTCTTTAGTTGTTTCGCATTGATATTCCGATTCTTTCTGAAGATGAAATACCTATTATAGAATGAAATCTGTTTTTCTTCCGGTGTCATGTATAGCGCTGAACCGTATTCTTGGCGACACTGGCGAGACCATCCATCATCATTGAATACACCACCACCTCCACTGGCACTAGCACCACCACCTCCACTGGCACTGAACTCTTCGCGCTTCTTTTTGCAATCTATCTCCATCTGATGATACATGCCATCAAATGTCGCAGTTCCGTCCGGCATCGGAAATACAAGTGTTGTCGCCGCTTCTTCTGGTGAAACAAGATCGAATCCATAATTTTCTAGTAATTGTGTCAAGTAGTCAAAGTTTACCAGAAACTCACGAGTTGCCTTATTAATTGAATCTTGGTACACTTCAATCTCATAACCAATGCTACTGCTATCAGGTTCAAACTCGGCTTGATGATATTTCTTTCGAACTGACCATATTCGTTGAGGATCACTTCCTACACCACCCACAACATTACTGTCGCTCAACACTGTTATTTCATCTCCACTTTCTAAACGCGCCAGTGCCTGGAAAATACGCGCTCCATCAAAGCAGGTTCCGATGAAGTATCCGCCCAGTTTTGTACACTCGGATACATTCTGAAGAAAGGTATGGAGTTTCATGATGTTTTCAAAGAAGTAGTGAATAGCGAATTGGACAGAACAAACATCAAATCCGTCGGACCCGCGACCATAATGAGGGTAAACGCCGCGACCTAATAAACTCGCATCTTTTGCACCTTCACCGAAAATAGCTCGTGTAATCAAGCGGTATCTCTCACTGATTGCAGCTTGACCACCACGAATCTCTTTGCTACTGTCACCGTGAATGAATATTGCATCAGGTATATTACGTTTGGCTTTCTTGATATCCAAATACCGCGCGCATACACCGTCGAATTTATGCTCGAGATTATCTTTTGAATAATCAATTCCAAATACGAAACCAAGTTTCGAAGCAATCCATTTCGGTAAATCACCGCCTTTTCCCACTGCAAGGTCGATAAGTGTATTCCCTGGACGTGCGACGCTCATGATCAATTTGCGCTTAATATAGAGATTGTGAAAGTCGCGCATTCCTTTTGTTAATGTCCGGACTTTGGTCCCTCGACCAATATCGATACCGCTACCTCCCCCGCCAGATTCTGCATGATTGTAGTATACATCATCATTTGACAACTCGTCTGGAATACCTTCACCCGTCATGATCATTTCATATGTGATTGCATTATGGATGGAGTGCCAGTTATTGTTTGCAACATGATATGCATTTCCGTAATTTTTACCGCCAGAACGATATTCCGATGTTTTATCATGGCGAACCCGCAATGGTGACCAGCGCCAATTCACCGGTTGTGTGAGATCATAACTAAACTCTACAATCGTTTCATCTTGGATAATATCATTTTCTGTCGTCATCATTTGATTCACACCTGCTTCATCTGGGCGCATCATAATATGGCAAATATGGGCATCATTATCATAAGGGTACGTTGGGTAAAATGGCGCAGGCTTATAACTATCTACAGCAGCAGATGCGGTAGCCGCGGCCATTTCGCTACCACGCCGATCTTCGCGCCTTTCTTCGCGACGTCCATCCATGCCACCTCCTTCAATCAATGTAACACATGGATTCAAATGACCATGTTTCCGCTCATCATACCCAACACGCAAAACGAGTGTCTTATACTGCTGAACCTGAACACATCGAGACATATCCATACCAGATTTGAATACATTACTCACGAGATCTTCATTGTCTTCTCCTTTCTTCGTGGTAACAAGGAAATCAATCGTATTCATATGAGCAGGTTTCCATTTGAAAGAATATTCCCACGTAGTCTTGTACAATGGCCCTGCGTCAGTAGAATCATTTCGCACATTACTACCGACTCCAAAGTCGATCGGAGTAAATATAAGTCCGTCGGTATGATAGTCGTAATGATGCTCTGCACATTTGCGCAAAATCATCGCGCAGCAATCAAAGATGGTTTTCCCGGTGGATTGAGATGATATTTCGAATTTTTTCGTTTCAATACGAATCGGGGGTAATGAATCTGGTCCACCAGAAACACACTTCAATTGTAAATTCTTGACAAGACTTTCCATCAATGGGAGACGAAAATTGGTGAGGACCTGATCTTCATCGATTGTTGGATAGAATAACCGTGAACGAATATCGGCTTTATGGACGAAATACACATCGAACGCTAAGTATAGATTGATGTACTCGCCATTTTTACTATGAAGAATATGTTCGCCATCTAAAAGAGAATTGTGTAGTTTTGAATTTAATGAAACAGCCCCGGTAAATTGGATATTCATGTTCATATCGATAAGATACACGTATCCTGTCTTGGGTGCAATGAAGAGGAGTTTACGTTGACCATCGGCCTTCTCTGTTACCGAATAATTCAACCGGATATTTGGAACTTTGGAATCAGGATCAATTGGACGAATATTCTGCATCTGAAGTGTATAAGATGATGGGCCGATGAAATGTTTTGGGCGGAGTGTGACTGGTGCAGCCATACGGTCACGTGCGCGTTCACGTTCAAGAATTTTGCGTGCACGTGATTCATCATATTTATCCTTGCTGTCTCCATGTTTACTTCTTTTTTCACCGGCGCCCGCGCCTTCACCTTCACTGTCGCTGTCGCTTTCGCTATCACTGTGACGCGGCTCACGATGCTCATGACGCTCATCCGGATAAATTAGGTCATAATACTTGCGTTGAATACCGCGCATTTCCGACGATGATATAGGGTAATTTGTTCCTTGCATTCCAGACATAATGATCTTAATCATCTTACGCAGATTATCCATCAAGTGCTTTGGATGATTGAATGCAGTTCCTGGTCCGACTAGGTCATTAATTACTTCAATCTCCATCTCATAACGCACTGGACTTTCAAGGACCTTTGCGGCATCAAATGTCGATGCTGAAATGTATCCGGATTGATCCTTCAATGACTCCTTCACTACACTCATATCGATTTGAAATGGAAAATCAGGATGTTTCAACGTAGTCCGGTTGATATAACGAAATGTCTTCTTGTTGTCATTCCATGTCTTCAATATGGATCGCGCAAGGGTTGACGTATTCGCGATACGCTTTTCGCGTTGATAACTGACTTTGAAGTTGAAGTCGTCGAAGATGACTGGATGAATCGTATCACCTCGCCCACTTGCATCATCCCCTCGACCTTCACCACTTTCACTTCGTTCTCGCGCCACTGTTTTCGCATACATTTTTTGAGTGAAAAGAACATATTTCTCATCAGGCATATTCGTCTTGCAGTAATTCTGAACATCATTGATACCGTGGATTTCAGCTCGAATCAGAGAGAGTTTGGTCTGTCCTGTTTTTTGGTCAATGAATTCGTTCTGTATTTTCAGAGAATATCCGTTCTTCTTGATAAACGTAAAACCAGACGATAATAGTTTTTGAATAACTCCGTCGAAATTTTCTCTTGTTGTCGCGAGATTTCCTCTTGTTCCGAACCGAATCTCTAATTCCGGAATACCATCTGACTTATCAAGTAAGCCTTCTAAATAATGGGATACAATATTTTCAAATTCAGATTGTTTCGCAGCCGCAGATACGGCGGACACAGCCGAAGATGACGCACCGCGGTTTCTCGGCATTTGTATATATATGAATCGGATATTATTTATACATTAATTCATATATATACTTCAATTTTATACACATCTACAAATTGCTTCATATAACTCCGGCTTTGTTTTTCGCTTTTCAGTTCCCATCGAACCAAACTTACCAGGTACAATTGTTGTAATTGGTAAATTTAATTTTACTGAAATATCAACGAGATCTTGTAGTTTATACGCAGATATGGGGCGAATTGGTGCAGATATATTTTCCATCAACCAATAGTTCGTACGAATATACTTCAAATACTGTGAGTTGATATTGTGTGGACACATATATAATACGTATTTCCCTTTTATTTTCTCAATGATAACAGAATCATCACTGCCGCCACCCCCACCCTGAATTTCATAATATTTACGATCTTGAACAATACATAATGAATTCCCTTTGCAAACGATAATTGCCTGTAATGTTTCCAAATTAATAAACGGTTTGTGAACTAGTGATTCTTCTACACCAGTGAGTTTAATTTTGTTTGCTTTCAAAACCGGTTTTGATTTTCGCATCATTTCTATTAGTTCGAACTTGAACGTATTTGACGCAGTATAATAATTTTCAATAGTTTCAAACTTTTCAATACCATATATCATAATATACGCGATCCAAATAAGAGAATCTGACGAAACAGCTTCTCTTGAAGGAGACACGATAAATGGCTTCATCATATCTGGATGAAACTGAATGCATGTTGGCGATGCGGGACTGGGTGACACTGAGGACGCCGATGATGCCGCGGACTCAGAGTCTGTCACTGAAGAAGAATCATCAGAATCCGATGAGGATGACGACGAATCCGACTTCAATGTAGACTCACTGATTATAGGTACGAATACCGGTATATCTTGTACATTCGATTTTACCGGAATATGAATTGGTTTGAACGAAGATGTATCATAATACAAGATTGAATCGTTGATATTTTCAGATGTGAATGAAAAAGAATTGTATAGACATGGAATGATGGACGATAATGATGATGATGTCATGTTAGCAAGTAGTGACAACAAACGGTTATATAATACTCATTAGTTATCTTTATGCGTCTTATTCTCAAAGAACTCTTTCGTTAGTATTTCTTTCTGTTGTTCTATTTCGTTCAACTGTTTCTCCTGTTGAATAACGTATTTCATATATTCTTCTAATTCACGTAATGTAATGTCATTCAGTTTGGAAATATTCACAAACACACCATTTTTATTCTCGTTTATCTGAGTCTGTTTATTATGCAATATACGCAAAATTTCGATCTGATGAACGATTGGCATATTTTCGATACCATCTTTCAACGACATCAAATAGTTTGTTTTTGCTTCTACTTGTTGCGCGATACTTTGCAGCTCATTCATTGCGGTAAGACTTGCAATAAGAGGTGCTGAACATGATATATGGTTTGAACTTTCGGGGCGAACAACTGTCGTCATTTTACAAATAAAACATAATGAAACTTTATACCCTTTCGTTATGGTTATGGTGTTAATATTGATATTATGGTGATTCGGCATTCAGTAACATCGCGATCACGGTTACATGTGTATCGTGTAATACAAATCGGCGCCCAATGATTTCAACCGTCAAGATGTCGTTTTCTTCGATCCGGGAGAATAGTTCGTTGGTTTTCATATTCATATCGCGAGACAGGAATACTTCGATGGGAGAAACACAGCCGGGTCGTAAATCCATTGCACCTGCACGTATACCTGCTTGTGTAATCGTTCTTGCAACACATCTGATCACACTGTGTTCGTCTGGAAAACAAATGAGACAATCTGCCAAAATGTCAAATACAATATTGCCAGCCATCAATGTTCCGCATGAGTAATTGCAAATCGACAATGAATAAGGGCAGATATATCCTTCGATGGAACAACGCCCCTCTAATCTCTTTGCGAGCTCTTTCGTCAGGAGTTCTTTCACATCCACACCCTGTTTTATTTTGTAAAATGGTACCATAACTTTTCGCTTGACCTGTTGTTTTGTAAAGAGCTTTGGATCACAATAACTGCTTGGGGATTCTTTTTGGTGGTGGAGGTGAGGATGGTCAGGGTCAATATCATCAGGCACTACTGGAATATGTATAGGAGGTGGTGGTACAGGCATCGTCGTAGTGATGACTTCTTCATTCGATATAGTCTGCGGTGCCTTCTTTTTCGGTCGAATCGTGGTTTTTTTTACAGACGATGATGACACACATGCTGCAGATGCCATTACAACGAATGAATGATAGCTATATGAATTCTAGTATTACGTTTATATCTTTATCAATTTTATTTAGATATAGTCACAAATGACGACGTCGAATCCATGCGTCGTCGTCGTTGTTGTCGCAGCCTCTACAATTTGAAGGGGACCAGCGCATCCATGGATTGTTCCGGATCGTACTAATGCATCACATTCCTCTTTTGTCGCATGAGGCGGAATAGGTTGAAGCGTTCCTTTAAATACGCCATGACGTAATATACGGCAATTGAATTCGGAGTCGCGAATAACGAATGGTTGTTGGCAGTGAAGGCATGTGAATACGTGATCCATTGTTATAATGCTATAATACAAAATTATTAGATTGTATTATACGAATATATTGTTTACACCAATTCACCAATCACTGAAATCGCTTCATCCCCGATTTCGAACCGTTGGCCAATGACGCGAATACGGATTTCCTCCTCTTCTTGAAGTCGCGTAAAATCGGCACGGTCGTAATGGTGGTCTCGTGCAATAAATACGACAACTGGTGACTTTGCTTCGTTGAGTGTTGCGCGAATACCTGCAAGACTGATATTCTTGATCACGCATGAAAACACAACACCTTCAACAAGAGAACACGCGAGACATTCATAGACGACATCAAAAATCGCATGTTTCCCATATAAATAACCGTTGGAGTATGTCAGGATTTTCACACTACCCGGACGGATGAATCCTTCGGCCATACACTTTCCTTCTACCATTTTCGAGAGAATATGCTCCAAGGCATCTTTTACATTTTGTCCAATAATTCGAAATGGCACTTGTAGCTTTCGAGTAAGAAGAATTGTTGTATAAATACCTAATTTGGGTTTGGCTTGAACTGCGCCACCACCTCCTCCTGCTCCTGATCCTGCTGCTGCGGCTCCTCCACCACCTGCGGCTCCTCTCGTACTTGCAGGCATAGACCCAGGTATTGCGTATTTTGAAATGGATGCCATATTCATATAACTATTATAGGATTATACTTTATTTCTCCATATACAGTTTTTCAATATTACATAATATTGCTTCACATGGTGTAAAAAACCATTTACGTCCATTCACGCGGTTATGATGAAATGTCCGCAATAAAAACTCTTGAAAAACACACAGTTCACGCTGTGTCCTGAATTTAGTGTTTTCAATCGTGAGTTTATATTCATCACCAGATGTAGCTGCATTCAGCGAGAGAAGTGTATTGATTGTTGTTATAGTTTCTGTTTTTCCAGACTGGTCGCATCGCGCACCTTTGTCGCGTTTCTTCGACATTACTTTCACCTTGAAAATAAGATATTCTTTTTTGAAAAATGATATGAAACCGATGACCATATTCATATTTTGGATATGACTCGTCTGAAGATTGCCTAAAAGGAGTTCATAGTCGCGTTCGTCTTCTGGCTCAGCAATTCGCCATTCTCTCGTTTCATATGGTAATACAACTAAAGCATAAGTAGGATCTTTTTTTTCATGAAACAACAGTAATCCTTGATCTTGTGGTGTAGCAGCAGCCGCTCCACCTCCACCTGCAGAAGCAGCAGCAGCAGCCCGCCGTCCCATCAATGGTCGTATGATAAGTTGATTACGATAATAATTCAACAACATTTTTTCAAAAGGTGTAAGTGGTTGAATCATTGCGACACTCCCGCCACTAGATGACCTACCACTATCACTCACTATCATTGAGTAGTTATTCTTTTCATATAAATAATTCAGTAATTTTAGACTATCATTGAAGAACAAATGCTCTATAAGATTTGAGATAACGAGCTGGTGTAATTGCTCTTTTGTAATTTGAAATTCTTCGGTTTGAGAGATTTGGTCGATCACTTTTCCACAATAATAATACCATTCGTCTTGATCTTTGGTTGGTTTTTCATAGATTGTCTGACACGTTTCAAACGTATTTGTAAGCGTCATTATTAACTCTTCAATTTCATTTGCAGGTTCATCGGCATCAACTGCTGCCGAAACAGCAGCACCATCACTATTAGAACCTTCCGATCTATCTTCTTCTTGTACCGGCATAATTGATGTTAGTTTATTCACTTTATCAACTACTTTTTTATTTGGAATAACTGGACCTTGTCCAACGGCAGATTGGCCTTCTCCAAGCCGGATCCCCAAATAATCCTCGGTTACTTCTCCTGGAAGAGGATATTGTACTGACGAATGCTTGAATGGTACAGGCGTACTTCGTTCGTGAATACTAATTCGTTTATCAGTTATTTCGATAGGTTGGAACAAATAATAGTCACCAACATTAATAACGCGACCAAGACGACCGTATTTATCATTCACATATTCATTTGGATCACTTACCATCGTTGTAAGTGCAAGATTGATTTGTGCAATTGGATAGTGACGAATCGCGTTTACGTGTGCAATAATACCATTTGGTCCAGTTTTCTTGTAGAAAAACCCATCCTTGTATAAATCTCGGATCTTATGAATAATTTTATCCAAGTTCATCGACATAAATTTCTCGTTGAAGGTATCGAGTCGAACATCCCCTGCTTGATGTCCTTCTGGTCTATCGCCTGCTTCATTTTCGCTCTCGCTGTCATCCCCCATTCCATAAAGCTCTTGCTGTTCTTGAATAGGCCGTCCATTTGAAAATGTCGGGCGGCACGTATATTCACATCGTTCCATATAATCACATAATGCAGAATACGGACGAGCGCCAACCTGATAAGTTATTTGTTTGCGTGACGAGAGATTTTGGTTGACTACTTGATTCAGTTGTGCGGCAGTTTGCGTATTGTGTTGCACATTCAACAAGCAGTCTACAGCTGACGTTCGCAATACACGAGATACAACACCAATCTTTACCGCTTTGAACTCTGAGAGACGGTATAAATACATATCAATCGCTTCAATTTCCGGATTTGTAAGCCGAGATCCATATAAATACAGCTCAACGTTCCGATGTGAATACGGAAGACGTTTATGACTACAGTTACGAATGGCTCGCCCTATAATTTGCTCTAGTAGATTCATGTTGTACCACGGTTCTAAGATATGAACTTGACGAATATTCTTGAAGTCAAGACCTTCACTTCCTGCTACAGAAATAATAACGACTTTTACATTCTCTCCATGCGTATTATCATCGCTAGTGAGCGCTTTGAGCTCGTAGAGATTATCTGGAGAAATCGTTGGATCGCCTGTGATCACTGAATATCGCGCAGGACGAAATGGCTGGTTGGGGAATTGTTGCTGATGTTGTCTCTGTGGAAGCATAGTAATCGCGTCGATGCTTGGCGTGGGTCTATTTCGGAAGAGCGATGAATTGCCGCCAGCAGCACTGTATCTAGTGAAACCGAGCTCTTCTAACGCTAGTGCAATTGGGACAACACCTCCATCGATATATTGACTATATGCAAGGATAATACCGTCGCTCCTCATTATGGCATCGCCTATATTCTTGATTTTTGCAGAATATCGCCCAATGTTTTCCGGTGCAAAAATACGTGATGATGCTTTTGTCGTTGTCTCGCCATTCGGTAGCTTGAATGAACGCGTAAATTCAGGGCGGTATTCGAAATTCAGACGCATTGGCGGGTTGCCTGTTTCTTCATATGACATAATATGCCGTAGGCCTTCTTTTCCGATACATGCAGTAATATCAAATTCGTCATTAGGGTTGTTCATATATTCAAAAAGAGACGGATGAGGATATACAATATTCAGCGCTTCAAGTGGACGCTGTACTGCAGCATATCCAATTGTATCCATATTTTCAAATGATGGAAAATCAGCGGATTCTACAACAGTAGTTTCATCAACACCATCAACTACGGCAGAGGCTGGACCGGCGGCAGAAGCTGCTACTTTTTTACCTTTACCTTTGCCTGAGTCTTTTAGAGCGGCAGCAGCACCCTCGCCGGCTTCTACTCCTGATGCTGCCGCTGCCACCGCTTTCTTGCGACGAACCATAGCGGTCTTCTTGAAAATATACATTGCCTTCATATCATTCACAATAAATCGATAAGCTGCTTCCTGAATATCACCAACACGTGTCATATATACGTCGATATGTTCGATTGGTTGATCAATATGACGACCGTTTAGTTGTGTACGAGGGTATGCTAAACCAGGCTGACCTGAAGTTGTCTGTACGATAAGTGAATGTTCCGGCGCATGTTCTCTCGGAAATATCCGGTATGGGAAGGTATACGGGTTCTCACCGCGTACAAATGATACATATCCAGTCGCTTTTCGAATAAGAAGATCTTTCCCAATCTCTCGACCTTCCGCATCCAAACGAAAATTTCCCCGGTCATCAAAGACATCTGCGATATCAATCGTGGCACGACGATCATTCAAGTTCATCAAATTAATCAACCATACGATCTCTTTGTAACTATTATACATTGGAGTTCCAGATAGCAACAAAAGACGCACATTGTTCACCTTCTGAACAATCTGAAACAATATTTTTGCCACACGTTTATCTCGATTGTCGTCTGTGATACGAATATTATGAACTTCATCAATAATAATCAATGTATTTGCGAACAATTTACGTAATTTCGTTACGGAAAGTGTTTCGATAGCGAGTGTCTCCATTTCAGCTGCTTTGGCAATATCGGCAGCCGACTTACGACCTTTTTTTGCAGATGCGGCCGCTGTAGCCGCCGCTGCACCAGCACCAGCCTTACGTCGTACCTCCTGTATCACCGCATCATCTTCTGAAATACCGATACTTGATGCTTGTGTTCGGGCATAATTCGCGAATTCATTATATCCAAAAAACAAGTAGTGAGATGATATCAAGCGTCGGATCTGTTTGATAATCTTATCGCGAGTGAGTCCCTTCATATTCATCGGATTTATTTCCTTGATGAACTTATTTCCGGTACATGCACGAATATTCCAAACACCCGGCTCAATCTCTCGAAGTTCTCGTTCATCGAACAACTGAAGTCGGAAATTCTCTTGAACGTTGGGTGACGCAATCACGATAATCTGTTGATTGATACCCATTTGTTTCATGTAATCGCGCATCTCCTCTGCAACACTGATTGCCGAACATGTCTTTCCAGTTCCGAGTCCATGATACAACAAGAGACTATTATAAGGTGTTTCGACAGAAAGAAAGTTACGCACGAACTGCTGATTTGGGGCAAGTTCGATCTGGGCATTACACAATATTTCCGCCTCTTCTTCGACGTTCTTTGTATTATCAACATCCATCTTCGTATCAAAAAACTCTTTACGAAGCGCTATTTTGGTATTGAAATTAGGATCATTCAAGGTAGGATATAAACCTTCTGCTGCGGCGGCGCCTTCGTCTTCGCTGTCACCGCCTGGTAATATTCCGATATCATGTATTGTCATCTCTCGTTCAAGTAACTCCTTTTTCAGTAATAACTTGTTGAACTCTTTACTAAATGGATTATTGATCTCTTCTGGCTTAAGGCGTTTACGACCATCTTCCAAGTCTTTTTTCATTCGCGCAATTGTATCTTTTGAGCTGGGCGCGGGTCCTCCTGCGGCGACAGCACCTTTTCTTGGTTTTGGTTTGATAGTACGTGGTGATGCTACTGCCGCTCCTGCCGATCCTGCTGCTGAGCCAAATTCTGAAACTAATTTAGGATTATCTGGCATAGCCGCTAATGCAGCACTTGCAACTGAGGCAACTGTTAGCTCCAGCTCCATAGGATTATTTTCTTGATCTTCATTTTGTACGATACCCTGATTTTCCATTTTTATTATTGAATCAGTTATCCTTTATATAACTATACGAAATAAAAAGGATATATCTCAAAATATTCTATAGCGGGACAATATGTTATTGATTTTACGAACAATCCCGATCTTTTCTAAATTATAAGGCCGTATTGATTGAATACATTCATCAAATGACATCCATTTCATGAGACCTACTTCCATAATGTCATGTGCCTTCTTAGGCTTCTTATCTAAATCCACCATCGCTAGGAAATACTTTTGTTTATAACACTTCATATCCGACCCCATGAATATTTCTTCAAATGGTGCGATATTCTGAATAACATTTTCAGCGGTAATATCATACCCTGTCTCTTCTAGACACTCTCTCAATGCACATGGTAGGTCTTTTTCATTGTAGTTCCTACGTCCTTTTGGAAACCCCCACTCGGTTTCCGTCCAATTCGTCGTAGAGTCATCGATGAATTGCTGGAGGGTTTTTACACGACCGTCTTTCGTGCGAATCCCGCCGAGGACTTGTCGGTACTTTTCAAAAGAGACATGTTCTTCGTTCTTGTATTGACTACCCCGCGTATATTCACCCCATAACAACCGCCATAACTGTTCAAATGTAAGACGCATCAGGTTTGACTTTTCGGATACGGTCATTTCGTCAACGATACGTTGAATATACGCTTCATCATTCAAAGAATACTTGCCACGGACAAAATCTACGAATCCAAATGAATCCCGGCGGCGGATCATAAGAAATTCAGGTCCAGATTCACCACATCGGAACGCAATCACACCAATACTCGTAATCGGTGCGCGGCAATTATTGTAGACATGATTATTTCGATTGCAGTTATTGCAGAAATACTTGCCCGATTCAGTAGTTTCGGATCCGCCACCACCGCTACTGCTTGAACTACCTTGTTTGTTTTGACGTAACTGTATGATTTCTGAATAAGATAATGCTGATTTAGGGTTGTTTAATTTTTTTGTAATGGAATCTAGCGCCATATCCGGTAGCGCATCCACTGGCATTTGATGTTCATTTTCCATTTCGCTTATCGTAGTTCTGTTATTGTTTTTATGTCATTTCATAATAAGCAACTGATCAACTGATGTTAAAACTAGATGCGAAAATATGGGGGCCGCATTTTTGGTTTGTTTTAATGACTGCAGCAGTAAATTACCCAGATCACGTAAACGACATTGTACGTAAAAAATACTATGATTTCATTCAGAATTTTTCAATGCTTATTCCGGATCCAGAAATGTCAGCTGAATTCGACCGAATGATAAGTAAGTATCCAATTCGACCTTATTTGGATAGCCGTGATTCATTTATTCGTTGGGTGCATTTCATTCATAATCGATACAACGTGATCTTGATGAAGGATGAGCTCCCTTTACATGAAGCACTCGAGAGATATTACCTTCATTATCGTCCAAAACCAGTACAAATCATGGAGGAGTTGAAGTATCGAGAGAAACTCGTATATTTATTGATATTGGTAGGTCTGGGTTACGCTGCCTACTATTACCATAATAGGTAATATATTCCCTGCTATATATAACATTAACAAATGATCAAAACAGAATATATTGTATTTATTATTACTGCTATTCTTATTGCAAACACATACTATGACGGCCAACTGATAAAGTTCTTTCAAAGCAATCAAAAATGGGTTAAGATGGCGACGCTCGGATTTGCGGGTCTATCATTTTTCTTGTTTCTACGCCGTAATCCTGAAAACTCTAGGGAGTTGCTTCATCATGCCAACGATTTCATTAAATATATGCCAGTTAGCAAAGATACTGCAGATATGATAACACCTTTTTTTGATATCACGAGGAATCATCAACCCAACGATGGCGGTGCAGCAAGTAGCGCACTTGGCGGTGCAATGATGGGCGCAATGGGGATCAATAAAACACCAACTATGACACAGCCGTCGTTGGGGGGCGAAACCCCTGGAATGAGTGCAGCCGAAAGGCGAGTTCTCAACTCCGGCAAGGGATCTAGCAAACGCAGTGTCAGTGAAACCAAGAAGAAATATGTCGCAGCACAACAAGGATGGAAATGTGGTGACTGTCAGCGTCAATTACCCGCATGGTTTGAGGTAGATCACGTGATAGCTTTAGAACATGGTGGATCTAACCATGTAGATAATTTAGTCGCGTTATGTCGGGACTGTCATGGAAAAAAGACAGCGATGTCGTTCTTATAATTCCGAAGATGGACATAGAGCGTACTCTTAGTTGCATTATTATATATTATAATTATAACTGGGTATAGTTGTCATTATAAATGGATGGTTCACCTTCATCCGTATCAAAATTAATAGACTTATTGCCATTAATTATTATTTCAGTAATAGTTTTGGTTGGATTTTTCACATGGGAAATTTTCACGAAGCATCTTGAAACATTTATATTGTTGATAACAAGTGTTTTATTTGCAATATGGTTGTATTCCGGTGATATTTATTCTTATTTGACTTGGCAAAAGGCAAGCGGTACTGACCAGTTTTTTCCAGGTCCAGGGGAGCTACCCAAAATATTAACCGAAGATAAGCTAATTATTACAATTATTATTGTTTGCGTTGTTCTGGTGTTGGGGATCGGTTTAACTCTAGGTATCACGAGCTATCAAATTGGTAATAAAATTGGTACTTCATCAAAACATGATAATATTTTGGGGTATATTGGGTATGGATTTCTTGGTCTTGGCGGTATTACATTATTATCTCTTTTATGGAAAGCATTTCAAGGAACATCAAATGACACTGGTAACACAAGTACATTCGGTTCAACAACGTTCAAGATAATTAGCAGTTTGATTTTATCTATCGTCGGTATTTACTTACTTGTACGATTCTCTGCATTAGGTGTTAGCATTGGTCTCAAATCGGTTGAGAAAGACGAAGTAAACGATTCATCATCGGAAGCAAATTCATTATCAATAGCAAATACTGTATTGAATGCTGGTTTAATATTTCAAGTTATCGCGCTCTTGGCTGCAGTATATGTGATGTATCGATACAATTGGTTCCATCCTACTCCGGATAGTACAAGTCCTGTCATTGCCAACATTGGCAGATTCGTTCCATTCATAGTTCTTCTTGCAGCCGGAATGATTTTCATTGCAGTTCAACAAAAATGGATTAAATCAGATGAAGGTATTGGTAGTGGTGATGATAAAAATAATATGTATGTTGCACACGGTATCGTGTATCTTACGCTTGCTGGTATTACTCTCGTGATTGCATTAGGGAAATTGAGCACATTTAACTTATTCAAAGGCGCAGGTTGGATATCTGCGTTGGGTATTATCGGAGTGATTATTTGGAATTTTTTGTCATTGAATCAACAATCGAATTTCAATCTAGCAGAAGATGATGAAAAAAATGGAAATGCTTATTATCAACAAGTGAAAGATGAAGTTACAAAGGAATTACAAAAATCAGGAAAACCGGAAGATGTAACAGATGATAAAATCCGTGAAAGAATGAATGAACGAATAGGAGAACTTAATTCTTCAAATGATCAAGCTGTTAAAACAGTCAATAATAGTTTGCTCGGTATTGCATTGGCGATTACAATAGCCATCGGGATACTTTACGCTGCTAAGATGAAAATTGTGGAATGTATGAAGTTACCTGCCAGCATAAAGAATATTTTTGTGGGGGATTGTGAAAAAGATACAGATTTCAAGAAAAATAGTGTGTTAGATAGTACACTTAATGGAGATGCTGCAAATATTGAAAAAATGAATAGCGATAATTGGTCGGAAATACTAGGTACCTATAGTGATAATGATAGCAGTACTAGTGAAAACAATTTTAGTGTATTGGCTGTTGTTTTTGCCAAATGGTCACGTTGGATACCATTCTTGACAATCATTCTTGTCGTGACATGCGTATCTATCTTATTCACAAAGGTAACCACGTCAGAAGCCACGATGGATTGGATTGCAAAGTCATTCCGGGGGGATATGTTTCCGAAAGTTAAAGAACTTCTTGATACATTTTTCATCGTTTTTATTGTTGGGTTATTGCTGTGCGCAATATTGTTACTACCAATGGTTCGTGAACAAAGTGTCAGCGGACTCGATGTAATAACGAAATTTATTGACTCCATTCAAGTATGGCAATATACAGAACGAAAGGAAGCGAACACAGATTGGAAGAATTATGCTGCAGCGATCGTGGGTTGTCTTGCAGTTGCAGCCATCGGATTATCTTGGTGGTGGAAGTATCTAAATGAAACTCGTAAGGGTGATTCATCATTACCGATTGTTCCTGATAAATGGGAATGGGCTATTGCTGCAGTTAGTATTTTTGCGGTTTGTTGTATTCCCGCCTTTTTCCATGCGGTAGGAGGAGAACCCCATCAACAGTTCAAGACAGAGAATGTATTCGTACGTGTATTACGACTCTTCCTTACTTCAGTATACTTGGTTCCATTATTGTTGTTCTCCGTATTCAAACTTATTTTATACTTCATTCCATTTTTTATTGGAAATCTCTTCAATAAACCAGAATGGGGAAATTCGTTCACTACCGAAAAGTCAAAATGGGACTTTACAAAATGGAAAGCAGCTAGTGGTAAAGAACAAACTCAAAGAGGAACTGATCTTCGTTTGTTTGGTCTAGGTCAAATCCTGTTACCCGAGGATGTAGTTTCAAATAAGGTGAAATCAACTGCTCCGGCAGATACTACAACACAATCAGGAGAGCCGCCATTAGAACAGGGTTCAAGTAAAGGAAAATCATCAGATGCGCCATTAGAGGCATCAACATCTTCAGATACATCACTAGAGTCATTTGATCAAACCAAGGTGAATGCAGTCGGTAAGCTCATTAAAGTTATTTTCGTCGTCATTGTGTTTGTCATTATGATTTTGGGGATTATTTATACGGTATACAAATTTGGTTCAGATAATAAAGCGCCTGGAGATGCGACAAATTATGAAGAACTAACAACAAGTTTTACTGACAACCTTACCACGCCAACTGCATACGCAATATACACTGTTATTGGAATCGTGGGGATAGCCGGTCTTGTTGCGTTTCTCCGAGAGAAATTCAAGGCAACCAATTCAAAGAACCCAGAAGAATATCTTTTCAATGACGTAAAACCGGAAGACTCAAATAGTCCGATGCGACAACTCACATTCGCAATGACACACATCATTTATATTGTATTAATAGTGATCGTATTAATCTATGATACAGAAAAAGATGACAAAGATCGTATGTCTGTGACTGGATTGACTGTTTTGGGGATTCTAATCCTATTATTTCATTACCTCTTAGAAATGGTAGATAACAAGTTACCTCCAACGCCTGGTGAACCAGCAGATGATAAACCACGCCTTGCGCCAATGACAAATCTTTTGTCTAACATACGATTTATTGTCAACACAGTATTTTTGATTATTTTCTGTGTTCTTGCGTATTACAAGCAACACTCACTTATGATCGCATTGATTGTAATTATGTTTCTATTCCATCTTACCAAATCAATTCTTGGTATAAAAGTGCTGAAATTATTGTGGGCATGTATTATTTATATACCATGTCTCTTTTTGGACCTTCTTCAAAGTTTTCAAGGTACCGTTGGTGATACCACGCGTACAATCTGGATCATTGTGGCGATTGAGTTAGTCCTTATTGCAATTCTATATGGCGGACCTTATTTACTCAACTATATTGGAGCATCTGGCTCTCAAATTGTCGTTGCACCAATAACCATCAAACAAAAATACGATACAAAAATGACCACACAAAGCAAAGAAATATTCATCTTTCATAATACAGGTATTGATCGCACACCAGAAGATAAGGTGGCAGATTGTCCGATTGAAGAGAAAAAGAGGTACCAATATTCTATATCTGGATGGTTTTTCTTGAATAATAATGTGACATCCAAGTCAACAGATTTAGAAATATTCAATTTTGGAGATGTTCCAAAAATGACGTACAATGTTGCCAAAAACGAGTTGAAGATCCATTGTAATACATTGAATATGGCAGATAAAGGATCAAAAACTGAGATCATCTATAACTCAAGAACGAATTATAACTCACTTGTAAAGGCACAAAAAGGTTCAGAAGAAAAGAAAGCAACCGTTCAAATGTCAATCGAAGATGAAGAATTAGATTCGGACGTCCCTCTTCAACGATGGAACTATTTCGTCATAAATTATGACGGTAAAAATATGGACTTCTTCCTCAATAATAAACTCGTATTCAAGAGCAATTTCATTATGCCAGATATTTTATTGAAACCGATTACCATCGGTGACACAACGGACAATAAAGGATTGAATGGCCGTATCTGTAATTTTGCCTTTCATAAATATCCTCTTACAAAAGAACAAATACGCTGGACATATACCATGTTACGATCACAAAATCCACCAATCATTGGATCAAAGACGATAGAAGATGAAGTCAAGGCTACTGGCACAACAACGATATATTCGCAATAAATGAAAACAATGCCAATGTATTATAATATCTATAATATTTATACAAATAATATTATAAATAAATGAATTCCAAACTCGTTCTCGCAGTCATTGTAATTCTTCTATTGTTATATGTCATTTTTAAGGCATTGACAACAACGTATACAAGTTTAGGCGCGATGCAGAAATGGGTCAATGAAACCACGTTACAAGGATCCAACCTACCAAGTAGTTTCAAAGCAAATAGCGCGATTTCTATTTGGTTTTACATTAAGAAGTGGGTCAACGGTACTAAGGTAGTGTCGTTCAAAAAGGGGAACGGTGCCGAAGTCATTTTTCAGGTACAGTTCAAAAATGATACAAACACCATTCAGATTATACCCAGATCAAGTTCGATAACTGACCCTGGGTTGTGCGAAGTATCAGAATTTCCCCTTCAAAAGTGGGTAAATCTCATTGTTAGTTTCAATGGTTCCGCGATGGATGTGTATATTGATGGTAAATTAGTCAAGTCATGCGTTGTAAATTTAGGTTCAAAATTGAATGAAACAGATACCATTGTTTTAGGCGATGCTAGTAAGAAAACCGATGATGTTGGTTTTATCACCAATGTTAAACTTAAGGCTGCACCCATCGCACCACAAGAAGCCTGGGATATTTACTCTCAAGGTTTCGGTGGAAGCCCTTGGAGCGATCTCCTCAACAAATACAAGGTGAAGATGAGTTTCATTGTGGATAACCAAGAACAAGCTAGCGTGAGTACATAATCTAGATTGAATGATGAATAAACAACGATATCAATCACAATCAAAATGATTGTTTTTTTATTACATATATATAGTAATATATACGTAACATCTATTATAAATGAGTGACAGTGGAGGTGATAGTGGTGGAGGAGGAGGAGTTTTAGGTGGAATTACTTCTAGTTTCTCCAAACCTGGTGATGCAGGACTATCTTCATCTGGAGGCGGTTTCGGTTTGAAAGAATTTATGGAATCCAATAGTCTTGTCGCAAAATTTGCCTTTATTTTGATGGTTTTTATCGTATTATCTGTTGCAATCAAATTAGCAATTATCGGTGTTTCTTATTTGTTGCTTCCATCCTTGTCGCCATATGTATTGAATGGAACAGCGAATACAGAAGATATGGCAATTACAGTAACACAAAACCCCGCAAAGAAGGATTCTATTTTCATATCAAGGTCCATGAATGAGGATGGTGGTTTAGAATATACATGGTCGACATGGTTTTTCGTGAATCAAGTACCGATTGATAAAGGAAAGTATTCGCGAATATTTAGCAAAGGAGGTGAAGGAACAAAGTCAAGCGTTGATGGTATCTATTACCCCAATAATGCTCCAGGATTGTATATAAAATTTTCAGATGATATTACGACTACAAACCCTGATCGTCAAGATAAAGGTGTAAATATATCATTGTTAGCGGTTGTTGATGTTAGTGGAAAGAATAGTAATACAGTCGATAAGAAGAAGAATCTTCACGAACAACTGATCGCAACGGATATTCCCATGAAGAATTGGGTGAACGCAGTTATTCGTGTTACGAATAATGTAATTGATCTGTATATTAATGGACGACTTGCCCAACGCAAGAAAACGGCAGGTGTTCCTATTCAGAACTACGGTAATGTCAATATCGGTGAAGAGAAATCCAAGAACCGTTTTAGTGGTTACATTTCAACCATTCAATATTTCAACTACTCGATTGGATCTAACAAGATCAAGAGCATTCTAGATGAAGGTCCAAATATGAAGATGATTAGCAATACTGGCGCGGAAACATCTGGAAAGACCTTGAACTACCTCTCGAATAGTTGGTATATGCGATAATATTTTTTTACATTTACATATCAGCAATAGCGCTGTATACGTGTAAAAAAATATAATAAATGGCACAAGACCCGAAATGGTTTCCTCCATTAGAACAATCCATCACTACAGATATAAATGGCCAAACTGTATATGGTGATGTATATTTTGACACTACAACAGAAGGACTTACCACGAGATACAATGTGTACGCATTGAGTTATAGGACGACATTTAAGATGATAGATGGAACATTCACAATTCCGAATGTTCCACCAGGTGCATTAGCAAGAAATACTGACGTACCAATCGAACTCGTAAATATGCGCAAAACACTTATCGGTGTAATTCCATTGATCAATTTAACTTCAATACATGATAAAACCAATATTATCTTTTCATTCCCAACAAATAACTACGCAATTTCGGTTGTAAGTTTTGATCGTGATTATTATGTGATTCCACAGCCTTCGGGGTTATCCGATAATACGCTTGAAACATATAGAAATCCTGGCGCATCTTTAATACGTCTACCGTATCGTAATGCTCTTGTCATTAATGGTATTTTTGATGTTTCTGGTGGGTTCGTTTATGGACAAACACAGGCAGTATTTCGTATGGAAATGAGACAATCTGCATATCAAGCATCCGGATTGCCTGGCGATACTGTTTCATATCTATCAAAAAGAATAGTTGTCCCGATTACATTAACAAAAACTTTGACAATATTGACAATACGACCATTTATCGGTCTTGGAAAATATACAGTATCAAATGCAGACACAAATGGTGTAATTACGCGTGAATATTTAGATGGCGTATTTGAACTTAATTTTCCAGATTTTGCGACAACATCACGTAAAAATGTCAATACAGGTAATGATGATTTTGATAACATTATTTATTATTTAAAATTAGTTGATGCACGTACATTTCAATTTAGTAATGATAATTTTACGATTTCAGGTAAACAAATCATATTCAAAAAAGTTACATTACTTGTAGATGGAACACCAAGCCCTATTCCTATCAAATTTCTTCAAGAAGAAACTGCGTTATATGAACGATCTGACAAGAGAATCGGTGATTCAGAGGGTGCCACGACGACAATAAAATTAAACATCATTAAATCAACACCGACATTTGTAGGTCAAACACCGTCTATAAATACTGGTTTAACGAATACAATATATCGCCTTAGCGATGTGAATAAAATGACTACGGATCGTACTTTCATTATTACACCGCCAAAATCCAATAACAGTGACAATGGTGCAACATTTCAAATAACCTCTTCAGATGAATCAATCGTAAAAGTTGTAGTTATTGGGTCATTATACAATGCGTATATCTATGGTCCAGGTGTGGTTACTATAACTATACTTCAACCCGCAACAACGAATTTCAATCAAAAATCGGCAATTTTCAATGTGAATGTTTTCAACATATCTCCCCCAATTATTAATTGTAACTTCAACCTTTTTTATACCAACCCTTATAACCGGGATTTTTGGACTCGATTCAAACCAGAATGCCGATCTTCAAATTTAGTAGATAGTGCGACGGGTATTCCACTGACTGTAACTGAAGTTGACGAAGTTTACGATATGCGTCGAAAGGCCGAAATTCTCAAATATAACAAAAATGTAGGTGGACTCACTAAAAGTCAAAAATACGCAAAAGCTGCACGAGGAGAGCTAATGCGAAAAATCGGCAATGAACGAAACTATTTGAGTCAAACCGTCGGAAATGTAACTACGTTAGTATGCCCACCTACATCAGCAAATAGCCGGATATTATGTGGTCTAACGACTGCTTGTGGAGTTCCTGGAAAGGAACGATTATTATGTTATGATGCGTCGATCAACCTGTACAATTATAAACGCACATATCAATACCAAGCCGGTCTTCAGGTGCCTTCAAATATAACAAAAACGATTTTAACTGAACCAACAAATTTGAAGATCCAAGAATACGATAGAATCAATAATAGAATCACCTTCGTTTGGGATGCTCCAGATTCAAATGGTGGGCTGCCAATTGTAGGTTACGTAATCACATATTCAGAAGACAATAAAACATGGGCACCATACAAAAGTATATTTCCAAACAAACCAGCGAATGCTGCTGCTGCCGCCGCTGCAACATACAATCCAATATCTGGTGAAATTAACGGAAATTCAGTTGTATTTGAAAGAATACCAAATGCGGTTGAAATTAAAACCAATACTGTTTATTATATTTCGGTATTTTCTGGAAACGAGCGTGGGTTATCGAGTGTTCCTGCAACTATCACTGTAAAAACATCAGCTACACCGTCAATCATTGGTGATTTTGTGTTTACAAATACAACCGATGAACGTCAAAACTTGATGGTCGACTTAAAATGGACGGATCCGTTGAATACTGGTAGTACAACTGGAACATTTAACGGTCCACCCATTCGTCAATATAACTTATATTACCGTAAAGTTCCATCGTTGATATGGACAAGTGAACTACTTGATGTGAGTAACGTGATTATTGAGACACCAGGTTCACAGCAACGTCGGTATATTTTACGCAACTTGGATAATGAAAACAAGTATGATATCAAAATAGAACCGATCAACCAAATCGGTACTGGCCCGGAATCTGCGATTATAACCGCACGAACACTAATGAAACCAAGTATACCTACGAATGTAGTAGTAACATCAAAATATGGGTTACTTCTAGGTAGTTCAAGAAACTATATCAATATCGCTTGGGAGAAACCAGACACAGGAGGCAATCCAATTACGATTTACTATATAACAATTACACCACCTACTCCTCTTCAACCACTTACTATACTTTATAACGTGCCAAGTACTGATACTCGAACCTCTTTTAATTCTGATATTGGTCGTTTTGGACAAAATGATTTGATAACTGGTACATATTCTGTAGTAATACAAGCATATAATGGATACTTGACTGGATTAGAAACTACTATAGCGTATGTTAGTGTTAAACCTACAACTGCAAAGGCAACTATTGTAAGTATTGTAGGTGTTTATAATGTGAATGGGTTGGATTATGCACTAATGACATTTAGCATCAATACTGCATTGGTGGATACAAATAAAATATCAACAGTTAAAGTAAATGGTTTGGATAACTCGTTTCAAACCAGTCTAAATATTTTCAATCAGGAAATCACTGGAACTGGTGAACATAAAATTCGTATTCCAGCGATCCAAGATGGACGTGATACTATAATTGTTGTCGGAACATCATATGCGGTTTCGATTACATTAGTATTTAGTTTGACGAATGAAGAACAAACAAGTGATACAATCGATTATGTACCAGAGATTAAATATTCATCTTCATAATCACTCATGTTGTGTGATCTACAATTATTCTCTCAATGTAGGATTTACACAAATATCGTTCCTTGAGAAAACTTGACCTGACATGCATTTATCTCCAGCATCTACCTTTACACAACTTCTGAATCCACGATCTTCTCCAATGTAGCAGTAACCAGCTTTACCTGTTTGCTGTTTTTGAGTTACACTAGTTGTATCATCAGCGCGAGGAGACGGACCGGCGTAATCTCGTCGGGCTTTATCTAAAAATGTATATTTTTCGTCGTCATTTGTAAAACCCGGCGTTTTTTTAGAACTGTTCGACATTTCTGGTGGAACTGGTGCTCGATGGGCCGCTGGATTTGGCCCAACTCGAGCTATAGGCGGCGGGACTGGTTTTTGTCTTCGTTTTTGAATCTTTGGATTATTAACTACTTTACTTTCATCATCACTGTCGCTGTCGCTGTCACTGTCACTGTCGCTGTCACTGTCGCTGTCGCTGTCGCTGTCACTGCTATCCACCATGGGTTGATTTGTTATACGAGAAATGATTTCGCGTCCTTTCTTTTCCATTGTGTCAAAAAAGTTTTTTAAATTGTGACCAACTTGACCCATCCCTAAATAAAAGTCACTATTTGCGGCCAAACTACTCCACATGAACCATAAGATCACGATAACTAGTACAAATTTTATCAAAGTTGTAAATGAGAATATACTAGAATCGGAGTCAACATCTTTGTCTACACTGCCAATATCCGTATCCAGGGAAATATCTGGTAATTTGACATCTTTGAATGTACTTTGTGCTTTTTCAGTAATACTTGACAATATACCGGTTTTTTCCATTTTTGAGCTAGACGATAACCCACTATTTACGCGGTCATTGCTCGTAGGTGTGCCAATATTTGTAAACTTGAAAGTCGGAAGTGACATTACTGCTATATACTATATATAGTATACATTATTCATTATTCATTATTCATTCTTCATTCTTCATTCTTCATTCTTCATTATTCATAGGGGTTATATTTACGTGGAGCTTGACTTTGATGTGTAGAATTTGAATTCGTTTCACTTGTATCTGTATCACTGCTCGTCTTCCTAACAATCGTGTTCATCGTATTCAATGCTTCCAATCGCTTAATTGTGCGTTCTAAATCACCATTCTTATCCCCCTTATAACCTGCTGACGAAAATAGATAATCTGTATCTGGGCTAATCTCATGATTCTTGATTTGTTTGTAAACAGAATTAATATTTTCGACTGCAGTCTCTATCACAAGACGATCATTTATCATTTCTATTTTACTATCATATTCGGTTGTAAGAAGAGATATCGCAAAGTAAATCAGGTAACGCCGTTTTTTACGTACACCTGGCGTGAACCTCACACAATATAACCGTAATAGACTATTCACGATTTTCTGTGTAAGTGGTGAATAATCATCCGTGTTACTGCCTCGCGCAATAATAATATCCCAAATCATCCAAATTGGATCAAATTGGAGTTTATCATCAACGGGAATATGCGAACGACGTTCACATCGACACGTCTCTTTCTTCGCCTTGCAAATTGTTTCAAACTCGATAATCCATTCTACCCAGTAGCACGCCAAGAGTGTATTTTTAGAGTCTCGAGAGATGTGATATGCGAATTCATTTACCGCTATAAATATTTCTTTGGGATCTCTTTCTCTAAAGAACTCTTGTGCATAATCCACGCGCGGTGCTTTCAACCGTTGAGACATCGTCGCGATATCATATTCTTCTTTTTTCTTGATCTTAACACTATCGTACTTATGTTGCCGTTTGGAATTTGCAAGAACACAAATGATTTCTGCAAAAAGTGACCTCATCTTTTGATGATTCCGTAGACGAAGTTCATTTCCAGCATACCCATTCGATACAATGGATTTGAAACTTTCATACCGCATTTCAATATAAAGTGGTAGTTTAGGGTTGGCTAAATGAATGTATTTGCTTATAAATGTAATAATAATATCCCATAATTCGAGGTAATGACCGGAGCAAACGAGTTCTGCACTCCAGTAGCACGCCGGTTCGATTTTAGAACTAGACAAGTTGTTTAATAGTTCTTTTCGAACATCTGTTTTTTTGTAGGATGAAAATGTGATACCTCGAAAATCACTTTCACTTCGAATATCATTGATTTCGTAAGGTTCAGACATCCGATTCGATGTAAAAGGTCGACGTTACTATGTATTTGGTTTTTTTTCGCGTGAGATTAACGATAAGAAATATTTTATAATTAAATACTAGTAGGAGTATAATTACCAGTAGATACATAAGGATTACATGTCAATCTATACGTCATTTTCCAGTTATATTCGATCATTAACACGATGGGAAATTCTGACATTCATGTTGATATTAATAATGATTCTATGTTTTATTAAGCGCGACTTATCGATACACGCAGAGGGATTCGAACAACGAGATAAGTATAAAGTATATGAAAATGATGAAATCTACGATAGTTTTTATGCAGATATTTACGATGAGCTCTTTATTCAGCCCAATAAAATAGAAGCAGAAGTAGACGAGATTATTCATATCACAGGAGCATTAAAAGGCAGTGAAGATGAAGTAAAGAATTTCAAAGTATGTGATCTTGGATGTGGCAGAGGGCATCATGTAGACATTTTGAAACATAAAGGCGTAAAATCAGTCATTGGGTGTGATAAATCAGATGCAATGCTCAAGAATGCAAGAGACTTGTATCCATCATGTAAATTCGTCAAGGGCGATTTCATGAAACCGATGTTATTTAGTGAAGAAGAATTCAATGTTCTTACATGTTTCTATTTTACCATATATTATGTTAAAAACAAGCGCGATTTCTTTCGAAATTGCTATAAATGGCTCAAGCCTGAAGGGTATCTTATTCTTCACGTGGTGGATCGTAACCATTTTGATCCGATTATCCCTGCAGGAAAACCGTTATTTCTGGTTTCTCCCCAAACATACTCAAAAGAACGCATTACGAATTCTCTTGTCAAGTTTCATAGTTTTAATTACAAATCGGATTTTACGGCTCCTCCACCTACGAAAGGTAGTGAAAAGACAAAAAAAACTACAGGCGAAAAGAATGTTGGTAAGTTTGTTGAAAAAATCCGTGATGATAAGACTGGTAAAGTGCGAGAGAATATTCACACATATTACATGCCGACAAACCGAGAAATGCTCGAAATTGCCAAAGAAGTCGGATTTACAGTCACTGGACAGGTTGATCTGGTGCATGTTCTTAACGAATACCAGTATTTATATATACTGAAAAAGGTTGCGTAACGAGTAGATCCGATTTTTGTAATTATAATATAATGAAATGATTGAATGCCCGCCATTCCTTTTTCATTATATTATCCTATGCGTGTGTATCTCTTTCATTCTATGTGTATGTGTATTAAAATTCAAATACTTATATTGGTACAATCAACCCATCACATTTTCTTTTACAATACGGCGATGGTATAACCAAGACCAGGGACAATGGCAGACGAGTATTATGAACCCATTATCTCTCGGTGAACGTTATAATAATTCAGTTATTTACCCATTTATGCATTTTGTAAATCACAATAATGTCACTGTATACGGAGATCGCGAATTTGCAATCAGCGACGCACCTTATAAAGATATTGCATCATTTTTATCGCGTCGAGAGAATGAGCTTGAAATGTTAGGTAGAAGACGATGTTTGTCGAATAGTGGTGATTTTATGTATATATCGCAGGACAAACTAGAATATATTCTCTCGCAAGGTACTCATGGTCTCTCAGTATTCATCGGTATTTTTACGGATGAACCTAAGAAAAGTAGAAATACTGACACACCGCGTATCAATATCAAGGGCGTATGTGTGTTGACCCCAAGAATTATGCTTTCATTTGATGTAACAAAAAAGAATCCTCCTCGATCAGTATCCATATACGTCTGTGAACATCTAGCATGGACAAAGTTTGTTACACTGGAACGCGAATCTCTCGAACTCCTCGAAACAACCGAATATATTCAGAAGTTTCGAGAGATCGCAGGAGAACAAACGTTATATAAGTACAATGAGATACCTTGGTTTGTCATACCATTTACAACAGTGCATACCTATACGTTCATGAATATTGAGCTATCGAGTGTAAAACAGTCGACACTCGGTACAGGAATGACAATACTTCAAGTTTCATCTGCAAACTTCGCTCTTTTTTATTCGTTTGTAAACGAATGTTCGAGAGATTTTCGATGCTGCATATGGAATGAATTAACACAATTACAATCACTCGTACAAGGAGGTATATACCAAATATACATGCTTCTATTCAATCAAGTACGCGTGCTTGCCGTATATATTTTCGAACCATCCTGGATGAAAGTAAGTCCTCTTACAAAATGGAACGTGAAACCGATACCCCAGAGTAAAAAAACACGTGGAAATCGGATATCGACTCTTCATGATTATATCTCTCGAACGTCCACTGCAGTAGTGAAATATTTGCCACCAGTTGTAACACCTCGATATGATACATTAGGAAGACGGATCAATGACCCAACTTCAAGTATTGAAAGTGGCGGCGGTAGACATGATAATACGGATATATCCGACCAAGATATTCTTCTTCTTAAGTCGTCTATTCGTCATAAAACATTATGCGCGAATGACGTTTTTATCTGCGGATTTTTGGAATCAATTCACAGGATGAAACTTTCAATGAATTCATCATTCCATAATACGTATATCAGTATTGATACTCTTGCTCATAATAATATTATTGTTGATAGTATGAAAATATCCTCATGGAAAATGGTATCAAATGATAAATGGTATTACATCTTATATAATGCCATTATACATCAAGAAGTTATGTGCAAAGATGTATGTATCATTTAGCGGCGATACACCGCAGTTTGTGAGAGTCGACGCCCGCCAAACATACTAAATCCACCAGAACCGCCAGCGCCACCTCGTGAAACACTCGATGCTCCGCGAGTAAACGTATCTACAATGAAAATAATAAATACGCCTAAAAAGCAATACAAAACAAGCTCTTCGATGACATGACCAGTTTTTTCATCCTTCTTATCTTCCAACATATGAATAATGTAATTTAGCTTTTCAATAAGAGCTGCATTTGTACCTGATACAGTAGAGCCACGATTTGTGCTTCCTCCATTTGCAAGCTGACCTGCGAGTGATTCTGCATAAGGAACAAATTGTTCGTAATATTGCGAAGCATATGTGCTTGTTTGTCCATTTGTTCCGCTAAATGGATCTGTTTTCGGTTTTTCAGCAGCATCTTTCTTTGGAGCACCAGGAATTCCTGTTATTTTTTCAAAGTAAGGCGATGCGGCGGCGCCACTAGATGTAGCATATGATTCTGCAGATGAGTTCATTCCTTCCAATAATGTTGATGAATACGATGTTCCTGGATTTAGGGAATTCATTTGTGTTGTTTTGCGAACGATACCTCCTCCTCCTGATGGCGCATTGCTAGATACGCCACGAACAATTCCAGAATGCGATACATTTGTTGAGTATACACCCATCCCTTGTGATGGGTAGGATGGTAAAATATTTTCACTGTTATCGCCATCATCGTCACTATCTTCTCCCCCTTTACGATGAATATTTTCAATATAGTCTTTGATTTGCTTTATTTTCTTACCGGCCTCCTGAACAACACCGCTGTTATTTCCATGATCATTTGATATACTAGAAATTGCACCATTCGGAGATTGCAATAATCCTCTTTCCTGAGTACTATCACTATTTCTCGGTATCTTTAGGGTTCGGTTGCCATTATTCGGCCCATTTCGACGATTATAAATCTTTGAGTTTTTGTTGTTATTATCATTATTACTTTCGGTGTAATCCGAAAAACCTAAAGATGTCATTCTCCTATAAAAAAATGAGATTTTAATTCGTGAAGATTATCTGGTTATATACGAAAAATATATTTGTTATGTATATAAGACGAAAATGGTGAAATTAGATCAAGGACTCACTTTAGGTGTTTTATTGGTGGTGATCGTGGTTATGATCCTTAAACCCAATCTTCTTGGATTTTTGTACAATAATGTTTTAGGCAAACTTGTCTTTGTCGCAGCGATTGTCTTTCTTTCTTTGAAACATACTGCCGCAGGATTACTGGCCGTTGTTTTTGTTGCAATTGTTGCAACCATGAGCGGGTATTATGGGTTCGAAGGATTTGAAGGCGAGGAGGCATTTGATGAAGATGAAAATGAGAAGAAGAAGGAAGGATATGATGAGCAGCAAGGAGGAGAAGGGTTTGACGGTGAAATGCAGGAAGGATATGAAGGCGAAATGCAGGAAGGATATGATGAGCAGCAAGGAGGAGAAGGGTTTGACGGTGAAATGCAGGAAGGATTGTGCCAAGGTGAGAACTGTGAGAACCAAGAAGGATATGAAGGTGAACAAGAATCGTTCACTAGTATCATAGAGGGAAAGTCGAATAGAGGGGGCAAAGGCAAAGGCAAAGGCAAAGGCAACAGCGGTAAGTAACACTGGAATAGATCACCTCCAATTTAAATACATATACAATCTTAATATGCTCGTGTATATGTATTGAATTATATCTAGTATAATACTAGTAGTATTCAACTTATTTGTAATGGACCTCACATATTACTTGAATTATATTATTACATGGTTCTATCATAACGTATTAGATACTTCTACTACATTTTCAATTATAAAAATTTTGATCATTATCGGTTTAGTAACATTATTGGTATACCAGCAGTACATTTTATTTGTATTATTATGCATCGTAGTTGTGTCTGCTGAATTACTCATAAACAATGATAACGGAACAAGTGGATTAAAAGACTTATTCACATTTGAAGATACAGGATCGTCGAAATACCGTCGTGAAGTAGACAAAGACGAACTTACAACTGGTGTTTCATTGACACGTGAAGGTTTTTCATTAGGATTACCAAAGATCATCAAAGGTGATGATACAGGTTCAGACTATCGCCGCTCGAATAAATTCATCGAAGAAGATAGTAATGATTTTACTGAAAAATATTTCACTAGCAAGCAATGTTCTATCGGAAGTGGACCAGGGGCAATTACAATGTTTGGTAGTAATGAATTGATCGGCGAATCACGTATTGCAAAGATTAATATGGTATATGATTTTGCGGGGAATTGGACATCAAATGATACAAATGGTGATCCTATAAAACGTTTGAAATACTTGAATGAGTGCGTGTTTGAACCGATTAAGCGAAATGACTTTCGTGCATTCAAAAAAGAATTGTATTCAAACATCATGCAGTCAGTGATCGACATCGGTAAATGTTTTACACGGTTTGATGTAACCCTACTACTGAATACAGAATCGGATGTCACGCTTGATTACAGTAAACAACTAACATTATCCGATAAAAAAGAGGGTGATCAACAAGTAAACGATGTAGCATATGTTTCAATTATTAATGGAAACACAAATGCAACGAAACTAGATAACATACAAGCGTTAAATGCTGGTCCAAGTGGAGATAATGCAAGCGATGCTACATATGCTGCATTAATGAAGCGAACAAACGACCGAAGAGACGGTATCTACAATGATCTTGCAGTACGACAACGTGCAAATGATGTGTATGGAAAAGCATTTGGGTATCGTAAACGAATCGATGAAATATTGGCGAGAATGAGGGAAGAGACGAAAAATGATGCGAGTAAGCTGCATACGGTCCGTGTAAATGAAAACATAGTAAGAGAGATGAGGCGGATCTTTGCATATTTTGCATTGATAAAACAGTGTAATTCGATTATAATGTTTGAAATGACGCAAGCCAAGATTTACGAGATATTGGATGTAGTACCGTCACTTACTACTTTAGTACCAATTGTTGTAACAACTACGCAAACTGACCCTATTTCTGGTGATAATAATTTATACCGTATTCCTCTTGATGATGACTCATATAATACCAATGATGAAAAGAGATACTTTTACGGAATTACTTATTATTTTGATAAGGTGAGAAGTGAAAAACGTTATAGTACATAAAATATTACAATAGTATAATAGGTATAGTAACAACACAAAGAACGTTATGAAACCACGAACCATTGGAATTTTACTATTAATGACATGTATTCTTCTTATTACATCTGCATTTGGTGCATATAAAGATGGACCAAGTCACGAGAAGGGATCTAACAAACCAAAAAAAGCTACGGTGATTTCATCGCATGAATTATCTAAAGAAGTGGTAGGTGCGTCTGGTGCTGGAACATCATATAAACAAAGCAACGCTCATTTGGATATTTCTGAAAAAACGGCTGGACCTTACGTGAAAGACGGAACAAATTCTTATCGTGGAAAAGCTGGAGGTTATGATTTACGTGATATGTATACCAGCGATGATGAGACGGATAATGAGTCTGACGATGAAGATGATCCCAATCAGAGCGAATTCCAGCGAAAACTAAAGTACGTTAAGAAAATGTTTGAAGAGATATTTAGTAAGTGGAAAATGCAGGAGTCCGTTATGGCCCCTACAAGTATCGAAGAACAACTAGATAACCCAGTGGATCAAGAAGGGTTTAAAATAAGGGAAAAATTCAAGAAAGGTGCGCGTAAAGGAATCCGTAAAATTAGAAATGCGTTTCGTGGACGATTTTGAAACAATGATTGATAAATAATCTATCATAATAATAGTAGTCATCTGTTATTATTATTTCCATTTTATTACGTTATTGTGTGATATATGCCAAAAAAAAATCGTAGTTTTCGCAACCGGGGAGGGGCTGGGGCTGGGGCGGTGGCGACGAAAATGCAAGTTCCAGTCGCGGCATCAGGAGCACAAGCAGCCGCACAAATCCCGAAACAAATTGGAGGTGCTCCTGGCTCAATTGCATCTTCTCCATTGATTCCACCAATCACGATGAAATCATTTACTGATTTATTTTCTGGGAAAACCAACTTTTTCACACTTCAGGCGCCGGCTAATAATATCATGAATTCCCGTGTGTTGACGACGATGCATAACTTTTTTCACAACCTCAATACCAGCACATTTTTCGCTGGGTTTGTTATGCTTGTTCTCAATATTGGAGCGAGGTATATTAATCTCGACCTGAATTCTTCTACGGAGTCATGGATTAAATATTTGATGAGTAAAGAAGTCCTTGTATTTGCGGTAAGCTGGATGGGTACGCGCAGTATTTATTATGCACTCGTGATTACTGCATGTTTTAGTATTGTAGTTGATCATCTCATGAATGTAGATAGTCGGTATTGTGTCATCCCTTCCAAGTTTAGAGACCTACATACAATGACACCGGAAAAGCATGGACCAGAAAAGAATGTCTCTGATTTAGAGATCAGTAATGCGCTCCACACACTCGAAAAGGCGAAGAAAGAAAAGGAAGAAACCGACCATTTAGAACTTGTAAAGTATCATCAGTTGTTCAAAGATGACACCTTTGAACCATCACAACCTGCAAAAGTAGGGACAAAATGAAGTTTATCAAGTAAACAGTGTTATTGAATGTAGCGGTAAAAGTATGAAAGAAAAATAGAATGAGTATATAGTTATTATACGCATTCTATTAAAAATTATAAATTCAAGGAATGCTTCATACAAGCCCAGATGCATTGGCACTTGCAGCAACGTCGATAGCAACTGCGGTGCAAACAAATAGAGATAGAAATAAAATGGTAAATAGTGATAGTATTGATAATGGTAATCGTGATGGTAGAGTAGTCAATATTGAAAATAATGAAGATAATGAAGAAAACAACGCAGGCACAGTAAAAATTCGACCAGTATCAGCAAATAGATTATCAAGAGAAGAACCAGAAATAAATGCAAAAGCAAATGCAGTCGCAATAGGCTCAATAGCACTAGCAACAGTAACAGAAGAACACGCAAATTCAAGAAGAACATCAACACCACAACCAGCAAATATAAGAGCAGTAGGAGCACAACAAAATATTACACCACCGGTTACAGCTACAGAACCAGGATTACCTTATATTGTAATTACCGGCCTTAAAGCAAGTATTGATTCAAGTATTGATCAATATGTAAAAGAACTTATTGATCGTGTAACATTAAAAGAAGTTCCAGTAAATAAAGGCACTGTAACTGCAAATAGTACTACTACTAAATTTGCACTTGCTGATGGATTATTTCCAAAAATACAAGTCGATTTATACGAACAAATGGTGTATCACCGTTCAACATCAATCAATCTGAAACCACTAGAAATATTAGTTCCAACACGATATAAAATCAACCATGAAAAGATTATCCAATATTTTAGTGATAAGGTATCTGATGAAAGTACAAAGGCATTAGTTACTGGGGTAGTTGAAGAATATGGTAACAATAATAGTTTATTTTATAAACATACAATCTCTGGTAAATCAAATCCTTCTGGATTGAATTTGGATGAAAAAAAAAGAAAAATAATCGAAACGAGAATAGATAAATGGCATAATGATTATGCTGGATGGTTATTTTATGATAACGCTAGTACATTTTTTCTGCAAAATCGCGAGATTCCACGAGATGAATTGATAACATTAAGAATGGAACTTGTTGATGTATTTGGTGATGGTACTACTACGAAAGGACTTCGAACGTTTGTAGATGAATCCACGAAAAAATACACAGAACTTATTGATTTGTACACTAAAAGCGGGGAAGGTGCAATAAAATTTTTTAACGATACACTTGTTCCTTATATCAAGTTTTTTGAAGTGGTGTTCAATGATATTAAAGACCATATCAACGATCAGTTGAACTTTATAACCAATCGTAAAGAAAATATGGGATCATCTTATGAGTTCAATGACACGATCAAGGCAACGTTGTTCAAAACATACGAAGAGATGAAGATGATCCTAGATAATTTTGGAAAAATAACAGATGTTTCTTTATTGAACCTATTATCAGTTGTAAATATATTCAAAACACAAATATTCGAACTTAATAAAAAATTTCCATTGAAAACGGCATTTGATGATTACATTTTGAATCAAAGAAAGATTACAAGATCAAATGTGGTGTATGGAAAAAGCAGTGCAACTAATGTATACGATGTTGACCAGATCAACAAAATTGTTGTTAATATTCAGGCAACGGTAACACCTTCAAAGATTGACATTGATAAATTTAATACATTCAAATCGAAACATATTATTTTCAAAATTCGAAATGTTGAACCATCTGAACAATTAACCAGTTTTGGATTCCAGGAAAATAGGATCGACTTGGATATTCTTTTTTACATTTTATATCGTGCAACGAATAATGTTATCTATGACATCATGCAAAACCCTAAGCAGTTTGAAGGTCTTGATGAAATGAAAACTCCTGAATTGAGTACACTGCAACAAGAAGTCGACTTGAAAGAGAAAAAACTGAAAAATATATGTGATTTGATCGCAAAAACGGGTAAATTTCCAGTTGAACGTATTATTCCCGATAATGCTAAGTATTATTATACAGAAGGACCAACTCAGGGTTTCGTAAATCCAGTTGCATATAAAAAAGAATGGACAAAGATATTGACGAATCTAGATGGTCAAATAAATTCAACACATATCATATTCTCGATTTTACAGATGAAAAAAAAACTAGAACAAGCAATCGGAATTTATAAAGAAAATGATCTCAAAATCAAAAATATAACAACTACACTGATGTCGACGTTACTAGAATATAATACAGTTCAAGTATTAAACATGCTGTTTGGAAAACCGCGACAAATCGTATATTCTCCCGGTTTGCGTATCCATTTTCTAACAGGATTATCTAAGTGGATATTTTTTCAAGTAGATAAAGCAGAAATCGTCTCAAAACGCGCATTTAAACAATTCAAGGAACGTCTTAATAAATTAGATACCACAAGTAAGTTGACACAATTAGAATTGATATTGAAAAAACAAAAAGTAACTGATAATGTGTTTAATCTGAAAGATCATTTACCTTTTTGCTTTTTCATTATTTCAATCAATCCTGGCCCTCAATTACTAGCACCAGGTAAAGATTGTACGAATGACAGTCGACTCGAAAACACATCATTTGCACCTGGAGTTATGGGCGAAAATGGTTTATTAGTAGATGATGGATCATTAACTCGTGCATTAAAAAATAAATTTGATAAAATGAAGATAAACACTGCTAATTGCAAAGACGCGCGTAGTCAAATACAGAAAGCATTTGATGATATTATGTTGACTGCTTCAGAGTCAATGAAAGGTATTGGTGGTGATTTGAAAAAAAAACTGACGGTAGATGTTTATGCTGAAGGAAAAACTGCTGCTGAAGAAAGGGCTGCCGCTGAAGGAAAAACTGCTGCTGAAGAAAGGGCTGCTATTGCTGGTGCTGATAATAGAGGTGCTGATAATAGAGGCGCTGATAATAGAGGCGCTGCTGATGGTGATGCTGATGCTGATGGTACACTTCAGTCAGAAATCCCTGGCACAGATGAAGCTGATCGGACTGGTGAAGATATCAATGAGCATAGGGTTCTAGATGATGTTGGTAATGGTGATGCTACTTCTGCTGAGTTAAATGCTTCTAACTTGAAAGAAGGGGTTGAACCAGTTATTCAGGTTGCTCGTCATGTTCCTCCACCACCTCCTCCATTTGCTGCTCCACAGATGAAATATGACCCTAA
>Ga0214921_10000272_pt1 | contig 102077 bp, 82 predicted proteins | sample LL1505_MetaG_FD_177992 | JGI IMG/M metagenome (GOLD analysis project Ga0214921, IMG submission 177992) | Freshwater microbial communities from Lake Lanier, Atlanta, Georgia, United States - LL-1505 | ecosystem: Environmental > Aquatic > Freshwater > Lake | place: USA: Georgia | collected... | reverse complement strand
GAACCCCGGCCGGTGGGCGGGCCCAACGTCATGGTGCCTGAAGACGCGATCCGTGCCGGCCGGCACTACCCGGCCGAAGGCGGCGACTTGGCCCGGCTCCTGTTCCCGGTCGTGATCGCCGACGAGAAGCAGATCAACCCGAACGTCAAGCCCGACGACGCCTGGGGCTGGCTGCCGCCGCCGCTCGTGGGCGAGGGCAAGAAGGTGCAATCGGGCTGGCTGCACAAGTTCCTGCTCAACCCGCACACAATCCGTCCGCCCGCGGTGCTGCGGATGCCGAAGTTCAACTTCAAGTCGACGGAGGCGGCCGCGCTCGTCAACTACTTCGCAGCCGTCGACGGGGCCGACTACCCATACGTCTACGATCCACGGCTCGATGAAAGCGCCATTGCGGCCACCGAGAAGACGCGGCCCGGCCATCTCACCGGCGCGCTGAAGATCGTCACCAACAACAACTACTGCGTGAAGTGCCATCTCGTGGGCGACTATGCCCCACCCGGCAATCCGAAGGCCCTCGCTCCCCAGCTCGAGACGGTTCACGAGCGGCTCCGCCCCGACTATGTGCACAACTGGATCGCCAACCCGAAGCGGTTCCTGCCGTACACGGGCATGCCGGTGAACATTCCGTTCGACAAGCCGGTGAGCCAGGATCTCTACGCCGGCACGAGCGAGGATCAGGTCGACGCCCTGACCGACCTCCTCATGCAATTTGACACGTTCGCGAAGCGAAACCTGTCGCTCGACGCCTACCTCCGGCAGCAACCGCCGCAGCCGGCTCCGGCGGCCCAAAACACGCCTCCCACGGCTCCGTTACCGCCGCAGGCCCACGATGGCTCCCGGCAGCGGCCGATCGCGCTAAACTGATTATGCCGATGGATTTCGATTTCTGGCCCCGGCCCGCCCCAGGAGAGTTTCGATGAAAGCCTCGTTCACTCTGTCGTTCGCCATCGTGGCGGCACTCGCCGCATCTGCCGTCCATGCCGACGAGTGGGGCACCATCAAGGGCAAGTTCGTGTTCGGAGGCGCCGCCCCCGCCGCCACCGAACTCAAAGCAGACAAAGACGTCGAAGTGTGCGGCAAGCACAAACTTCTCGCGGAGGAACTCGTGGTGGCCGCCGACAAGGGCATCGCCAACGTCGTCGTGTTCGTGCGCGACAAAGGCGTGAAGGTGCACCCCGATCTCGCGACCCCCGGCGACAAGGTCGTGCTCGACAACAAAGACTGCCGCTTCGACCCCCACGTGGCGGTCGTGCGAACGGGCCAGACGCTCGTCATCAAGAATTCCGACACCGTGGGCCACAACAGCAACGTCGCCACCATCAAGAACTCACCGTCCAACAATCTGATTCCCGCCGGCGGCGAGGCCACGGTGACGTTTGCGAGCGAAGAGGCGATTCCCGCCCAGGTCACCTGCAACATCCATCCGTGGATGAAGTCGTGGCTCGTCGTCCGCCCGAACCCCTACGCCACCGTATCGAAGGCCGACGGGTCGTTCGAAATCAAGAATGTTCCCGCCGGTGGCGAGATCGAACTGCAGATCTGGCACGAGAAGGCGGGCTATGTCGGCGAAGTCACCGTGGGTGGCAAAGCCGAGAAGATCGCCAAGGGTCGCAAGAAGGTGAAGGTCGCAGCCGGCGACAACGATCTCGGAGAGATGGTCCTCGATGCCAATCTGTTCAAGAAGTAAATCGACGGCGGTCGTCGTCGCCCTCGCCGCACTCGCACAGCTGGCTGCGGGCTGCCGGCCCGAGCGTGTCGACTCGCCCGGGGCCAGCGTCGAGGCCGCGCGCACGCTGCGGACGACACTCGCATCGGCCTCATCGGCTGGCGTCACTCCGGCGGCAGCCGCGGCGACGGGCAGCGGCTGGGGCTCGCTCACGGGGCGGTTCGTGTTCGCGGGCGATCCGGGCACGGGCAAGCCGCTCATCGCCGACAAGGACACCGAGGTCTGTTCCAAAGCCGGTATGAAACTGCTCGACAGGTCGCTGCTCGTCGATCCGTCCTCGAAGGGCCTTGCCAACGTCGTGGTGTTCGCCCGGAAAACAACCCGGATCAAGGAAGCCACGCCGCCGACCGTGCCGCTCGTGTTCGACCAGAAGCAGTGTGAGTTTCTCGCACCTGTGTTCGCGGCCCGCGTCGGCCAGCCGATCGAGGTGAAGAACAGCGATCCCATCGGTCACAACACGAACATCGCCGGCTCCGACTTCAACCAACTGATCCCCGCGGGCGGCTCCACCGCGTACGCGCCGAAGGCCGAGACCGGCCTGCCCACGATGGTCACCTGCAACGTTCACCCGTGGATGAAGGCCTACATGGTGTTTCGGAAGGACGGCTACGTGGCCGTGTCGGCCGCCGACGGCTCGTTCACGATCGCCGACCTGCCTGCGGGCGAACCACTCGAATTTCAGGTCTGGCACGAACGATCCACCGGCCCGAGCGGCGCCCTCGGGCTCGACAATGCGGCGCTCAAGTGGACTCCGAAGGGTCGCTTCCAGATCACGCTCCAACCAGACGAAGTCAAAGACATCGGCACGCTCGAGGTGCCGGCCTCTGCCATCGGCACCTGAGTTTTTTCCATGACACCCGAAACCATGCCTCGTCGTTCATCGATCGTGTTCGTCGGCCTGATCGTGTGCCTCGCCGCCCTCACCGGCTGCGGCAAGACGCCCCCGGCCTTTTTCCGCCCCAACATGGTCGAGGCCACCAAGCAACGGCTCACGCCCGACCAGGAAAAACAGGTGGCGACCATCCTGCTGGCCATGTTCGGCACCCCCGACGAGCCGGTCTGTCTCCCTGAGACGGGCCTCGACGAGGCGAAGCTGCGGCTCGCCGCCGGTCCCGTTCGCAGCGACATCGTGGGCCGCAAGAACGGTCTCTATCGTGAACACTGCGGGCACTGCCACGGCGTGACGGGCGACGCGCTCGGGCCGACCGCCGCGTTCCTCAATCCCTACCCACGCGACTACCGCCCGGGTGTGTTCAAGTTCAAGAGCACCGAGCGGGCCGACAAGCCGACCCACGCCGATCTCGTGCGCGTGCTTCACAAAGGCATCCCGGGCACGTCGATGCCGTCGTTCGCGCTCCTGCCCGCCGCGCAGGTCGACGCGCTCGCGGAATACGTGAAATACCTGAGCATCCGCGGAGAAACCGAGCTGGCCCTGATGCGGGCCTACTTCGAACTCGACGACGACGCCCAGGGCACGCTGCCGGAGACGCGGGAATTTCTCATCGACGAAACGCTCGCGACCGTCGCCGACAAGTGGAAGGCGGCGGCCGACGCCGAGATCCAGGTGCCGCCGATGCCGGCCGACATCGACCTCGTGGCCTCGATCGCCAAAGGCAAAGAGCTCTTCTACGGCGACAAGGCCAACTGCGTGAAGTGCCACGGCGTCACCGGCCTCGGCGATGGCCAGGCCAACGACTACGACGACTGGAACAAGGCGATCGTGGAGATCGGCAAGGAATTGTCGAGCGGCTCGGCCGCGGCCCGCGAGACGTCGACGTCCGGCATGAGCCCCGACGAATTGTCCGAGCACCGTGCCCAGCTCGCGTGGCTCGACAAGTTTGGCCGGGTGCTCGATGGCGACGCCCTCGAGCCGCGGACCATCCCGCCGCGGAATCTGCGGCACGGCATCTACCGCGGGGGCCGCCGCCCGATCGACCTCTACTACCGCATCCATGCCGGCATCAACGGCGCCCCGATGCCCGCGGCCAAAGGCACCGTCCCGCCGGAAGAGATCTGGCACATCGTCAATTACGTGCGTTCGCTTCCCTACGAGCTCGATGGTGAGCTCGGCGCCGACAAGCCGATGCTGGCCCGCGACCGATTCTGATCCCGAGGAGCACTGTCTGTGAGCCGATTCTCCGGAATCCTGTGGAGCCTGCTGTTCCTCGCCGTGCCCGTGCTGGGAGTGGCGACGTTCGCCGTGGCACCGTCGATCAACGTCTGGCTCCCGCCCGATGTGTCGGAACACGGCAAGGCGATCGACGGCCTCTTCTATTTCATTCTCGCGCTCACGGGCGTGGTGTTCGTCGCGACCGAAGTGGCGCTGTTCTGGTTTCTTTGGAAGTACGATGCGGCAAAGGCCACGGGGCCGGCCACCTACATTCACGGCAGCCACACGCTCGAAGTTGTCTGGACGATCATCCCGGCGGCCACGCTGCTCTTTCTCGCGATCTATCAGATGAACACCTGGGCCGACGTGAAGATGCGGCGGCCGGCAATGGCGCCCTCCGTGGAGGTCGTGGCGCGGCAGTTCGAATGGCGGCTGCGATACCCCGGCCGCGACGGCACGCTGGGCACGCCTGACGATCTGTTCCTCGTCAACGACCTGCATGTGCCGGTGGACGAGGATTTTCTGGTGCAACTCAAGAGCATGGACGTGCTCCACAGCTTCTTTCTGCCCAACCTGCGGATCAAGCAGGACGCCGTGCCCGGCATGAAGATTCCCGTGTGGTTCAAGGCCACCGAGACGGGCCAATTCGACATCGTCTGTGCCGAACTCTGCGGCTGGGGCCACTACAAGATGAAGGGCCGGATCACGGTCGAGTCGCGTGAAGACTTCGACCGCTGGCTCGAATCGCAGTATGCGAAGCAGGAAGCGACCCAGCCCGAGATCGATCCGTCCACGTCCGTCGCCCGCACCGAATAAGCCCCGAGCAGGATCAGGAGACCGCCATGAGTATCGCGAGCGCCCCCCAGACCGTCCGCCACGAGCCGACCGTGCAGGTCCCCGCGCCTCACCACGCGAGCTTTCTCTCGACGTACGTGTTTTCCAAGGATCACAAGGTGATCGGGCTGCAGTTCCTGTTTTCCACGCTCGTGTGGTTTCTGATCGGTGGCCTGCTCGCGCTGGCAGTCCGCTGGCAGATCGCCTGGCCGTGGTCCGACGTGCCGGTGCTCGGCAAGCTGTTCGCCCAGGAGGGCGGGCAGATGGCGCCCGAGTTCTACACGATGCTGTTCACGATGCACGCCACCGTGATGATCTTCCTCGTGATCATCCCGATCCTCGCGGGTGCGTTCGGCAACTTCCTGATCCCGTTGATGATCGGGGCCGACGACATGGCGTTTCCCACGCTCAACATGCTGTCGTACTGGTTCATGTGGCCGGCGTTCATCGCGTTTGGCGCGAGTTTCTTCGTGGAGGGTGGGGCCGCGTCGAGCGGCTGGACCAGCTACCCCACGCTCTCGACCAACATCGCCTCCTCCCCCGGCGCCGGCTGGGGCCAGACGCTATGGCTCCTCGGCCTCACGTTCGTTGGTGTGTCGAGCATGCTCGGGAGCGTCAACTACATGACCACGATCATCCTCATGCGGGCCCCCGGCATGACGATGTTCCGCCTGCCGATGACGATCTGGGCGATGTTCATCACCGCCGTCCTGCAGGCCTTCGCCCTCCCGGTGCTCACCGCCGCCGGCTTCATGCAGCTGGCCGATCGCACGCTCGGCACCGGCTTCTTCTCTCCCGAAGGCAACATCGTCAACAACTGGATGCAGGCCACCGGTGGCGGGCAGCCGCTGCTCTGGCAGCATCTGTTCTGGTTCTACAGCCATCCGGCCGTCTACATCATGATCCTGCCGGCGATGGGCATGGTCAGCGACATCCTCACGACGTTCGCCCGCAAGCCGCTGTTCGGCTATCGCCCGATGGTCTATTCGATCGCGGGCATCGCCGGCCTCGGGTTCATCGTGTGGGGCCACCACATGTTCATGTCGGGCATGAACCCGGCGCTCGGCATCACCTTCATGGTGTCGACGATGATGATCGCCCTGCCGAGCGCGGTGAAGACCTTCAACTGGCTGGGCACGATCTGGGGCGGCCGCGTGCAGTTCACGACGGCGATGCTGTTTTCACTGGCTTTTGTCTCGATGTTCATCATCGGCGGCCTGTCGGGCATCTTCATGGCCGCCACGCCGGTCGACATCTTTATCCACGACACCTACTTCATCGTGGCCCACTTCCATTACGTGCTCTTCGCGGGTACCGCGATGGGGGTGTTCTCCGGCATTTATTACTGGTTTCCCAAGATGTTCGGCCGCACGATGAACGAGTTTTGGGGGAAGGTGCACTTCTTCCTCACCTTTCTGTTCATGAACGGCACCTTCTTCACGATGCACATCCTGGGGGCGGTGGGCTTTCCGCGACGGCTGGCCGACGCCTACCACTACGAGACGTTCCATCACCTCCAGCCGATGAACGCCTTCATGACCTGGTGTGCGATCGGCATGGTGGCCACGCAGGTGATCTTCGCGGCCAACTTCTTCTGGAGCATGTTCTTCGGGCCGATCGCGGGCCGGAACCCATGGCGGTCGAACACGCTCGAGTGGACGGCGCCGAGCCCTCCGGGCCACGGCAACTTCGACTTCCAGCCGGTCGTGCACCGCGGCCCCTACGAGTATTCGGTGCCGGGCGTTGAGAAGGATCACCTCATGCAGACCGACCCGCCGAACGCGGCCGCTGCCGCACTGGCTGCGGCGCACTGAGCGATGACGAGCCCGAGTATCTCCTGGACGTTTCCCCTCGCCTGCCTGCTCGTGGCCGTCACGGCGGTGTTGCTCTGCTTCGGTGCGCTCGTCACCACCTATGACGCGGCGATGGCGGTGCCCGACTGGCCGGCGACGTACGGGCACAACATGTTTTTGTTTCCGTTCGCGGAGTGGTTTTACGGTCCCTGGGACCTGTTCCTCGAGCACGGCCACCGGCTGCTCGGGGCGACGGTGGGGCTGATCACGCTGGCCCTCGCAGCGGCTGTGTGGCTGCGCGAGCCGAGCGCGACGGTACGTGGGCTCGTGGTCGCTGCGGTGCTGCTGGTGGTGGTGCAGGGGGGTCTGGGCGGTGCCCGGGTGCTGCTCGACGACAAGACGGTGGCGAAGGTGCATGCCTGCACGGGGCCGCTGTTCTTCGCGGTCGCCGTGGCGATCGCCGCCCTCACTGGCCGGTCTGATATCAGGCGGGCGTCGCCGGGGGTGATGGGGCAAGCGTCCCGCTTGCCGTCCTCTCAGCGCACGGCCCTCCGCGTGGCTGTCGCGCTCGTCGTGGCCGCCTACATGCAGCTCGTCGCCGGAGCGCAGCTGCGGCATCTCGACGCCGCAGCCGTCTCGCCCGCCACGTTCCGTTGGCTCGTGGCCTTGCATCTGGCGGGCGCCGCGGCGGTGGCCGCGCTATCGTGGACGGCGGTGCCGCTCTGCTGGCCGCACCGCACACCCGCCCGTCGCTGGGCAGTGGTGATCGCCCTCGTCGTGGCCTGCCAGATCGCCCTCGGCGCCGGAGCCTGGTTCGTGTCGTGGGGCGTGCCATCGGGGCTCTTGCCTGCGTCGTGGGTTCCGTCCGAACCGATCGCCGCACGGAGCGGCCGCGGGGCCGCGATCGTCACCGGGCACGTGGTGCTCGGCATGATGATTCTCGGCGGCTCGGTGGCGCTGGCGATCTCAGCGGGGTTGTTCGCAAAATCTCCGACGCGGAGGGTCGCATGAATTCGCCGCCGCCGCTCGCGACCGCCGCCGCCGTGCTCACAGCGACGGCGCCGGCTGCCGGCCTCGCCCGGTGGGCCGCGCAAGCCCGCGCGATGGCTGCCGACTGCTCGCGGCTGACCCGCCCGCGGATCGCGCTCATGGTGCTCGCCACGGTTGTCACCGCGTTCTGGGTCACCGGTGGCGGCCGCGACGACGCCGTGCACCTCGTCGGCCTGCTCGTCGGCACGGCGCTCGTGGCCGCGAGCTCGAGCATCGCCAACCAGATCCTCGAGCGCGACACCGATCGGCTCATGCCGCGCACGGCACGCCGGCCGCTCGTCACCGGCGGGCTCTCGGTGTCGGCCGCCTGGCTGCTGACGGCCGCGACGTGCGCCGCCGGCGCTGTCATCGCGACGGTGTCGGCCGGGTGGCCAGCGGCCGCGGCCGCGATCGCCACCTGGCTGCTGTACGTCGTGGTCTACACGCCGATGAAGCGCTGGTCGCCGCTCAACACGGCCGTCGGGGCGGTCGCGGGAGCCTTGCCAGTGGCGATCGGTTGGCTGGCAGCCGACGGCCCCGCTCGCCTCGCCGCCGGCGATGCCGCCTCCGCCCTCACGGCCGCGGCCCTCGGCACGGTGCTCTATCTCTGGCAGTTCCCGCACTTCATGGCGATCGCGTGGCTTTACCGAGGCCAGTATTCCGCCGCCGGCCTGCGGATGCTCACGGTCGACGATCCGAGCGGCCTGCGGGCGGCCGGGCAGTCGCTCGCCGCGGCCCTGGCGATGGTGCCGGTGAGCCTCGTGCTCGCCGTGCCCTCCGGCAGCATTCGGCTCTTTTTGGCTGCGGCGGTCGCCTCGATCGTTTATGGTGGTGCGGCGGTTCGGTTTGCCGTCCGGCGCGACGACGCGTCGGCCCGCACGCTGCTGTTTGTGTCGCTCGGTTCGCTTCTGGCCCTGCTCACCGCCACCGTGCTCTTCGGCCAGCCACGCTTCCCGCTTTCTTGATCCAGCCATGATCTAGCCCCGATCCATTCCTGATCCCGTCTTCCTGATTCAGAGATTCCATGAACGCCTCCGCGATCTCCGTTCCCCACGATCACGACCACCATGGCCATGGTGACGATCACGGCCATCACGGCCACGTCACGCTCCAATACCAGCCGGGCCTGCCCCTCTCGAAGGGCAAGCTCATCATGTGGCTCTTCCTCTCGACGGAGATCATGTTTTTCGCCGCGCTCCTCGGCAGCTACGTGGTGCTGCGATTCGGCGCCGCGGTCTGGCCGAAGCCGCACCATGTGCACCTCTCCGAGCCGATCGGTGCGTTCAACACGTTCGTCTTGATCTGCTCGAGCGTCACGATCGTGCTCGCCCTCGAAGCGGCCCGGGCCAACAAGGCATCGCTCGCGAAGACCTGGATGGTGCTCACCCTCGTGCTCGGCACGCTGTTCCTCGGCGTGAAGGCGTATGAATACCAGGCGAAGTTCTCCCACGGCATCTATCCCTGGTCGCCCCGCAGCCGCGTGTTCGAGAAGCCCGATCTCTACTACGGCTCGGCGGTGCGGGCCCGGCTCGGCGAGCCCGCCATGATCGACCGGCTCAAGGAGCTCGACAACACGCCCGAAGACAAACTCACCGCCGACGAGATCTCGGGCCGCCGTCGTCTCCAGCAGATTCGCCAGATGGTGACGAGCCCCGATCAGCAGCCGTTCGACCTGGCCGTTGTGGCCGATCAGGTGATGCCGCTGCCCGCAGAGGGCGCCGTCGCGCACGGCGGCCACGGCCCGCACGGTCTCAACGACACGTTCCCGTGGCTCAAGCTCCCCGCCGTGATCCCGGGCGGCACGATGTGGGCCAGCACCTATTTCCTGCTCACCGGCTTCCACGCGATCCACGTGATCGTCGGCCTGATCGTGTTCGCGATCCTGCTGCTCTACAAACTGGGCCCCAAGCGGGCCGGGATGATCGAAAACGCCGGCCTCTACTGGCACTTCGTCGATCTCGTCTGGATCTTCCTGTTTCCGCTGCTCTACCTGTTCTGACCGCCACCTTCGTTTCGAGGCTCCGATCATGAGCGACCACTCCCACGACGATCATGCCCCCCACGGTCCCGTCACGCGGGTCGGCGAAACTGCCGACGAGACGCTCGAGCACGCCGAGCATGCGCACGAAGGCGATCACAGCCACGGAGGCGTCGGCAAATATCTGCTCGTGTTCGCCGCCCTCTGCGGCCTCACGACGATGTCGTTCCTCACCTACTCGTCGTTCTGGCCGTGGCGCGACGAGCCGCAGGTGGGCTGGGCCTTCATGATGGCCGTCTCCTGCACGAAGGCGATGCTCGTGGTGTTGTTTTTCATGCACGTGCTCTGGGAGGCGAACTGGAAGTACGTGCTCACGATTCCCGCCGCGATGATGGCCGTGTTTCTCGCGATCATGCTGATTCCGGACATCGGGCTGCGGAACCGCATGGTGGCGCAGGAGCGGGCTTTGCACATGGCCCGCCAGTCCGACGTGCGGCTTCTGGAGCAGGCCGGCGAATCGAAACTGCTCTCCGACCAGGCCCACTAGTGGGCATTCCCATGTGGCATCGCGCCGGCCGTAGGACAGGCTTCAGCCTGTCTAGCCCAACTAGTTCGGGGCTGCCCACGCCCCATCGCCGGACGTTCGCTGCGCCCATCCTGGGCTTCGCTCACTCGGACCTGGCTGCGCTGCGCCATCCATGGCTCCGCTGGCCAGCTACGCCGGCTCCCGGGGCATGGGCAGCCCCTCACGGTCTTCTGATTGGCATGGTGCTTCTGTGCCTGGTCGCTCCTGCGGTCGTCGGCTGCCAGAAGGCGCCAGAGCGGGCGATTGATCGGCCGCTCGGCGCGAAGCCTGACGCACCGCAGCCGGTCGTCGAGAAAGTCGCGCCCGGCGCGCCGGCGGCGCCGTTCACGCTCACCGACCAGCGGGGCGAGTCGTTCGATTCGGCGAGCCTCAAGGGCAAGGTGTGGCTCGGGAGCGTGTTCTTCTCGAACTGCCCCGGCCCGTGCTTCCGCGAGAATCAGGCGGTCGCCGACATTCTCCGCGAGATCGACGATCGCGAGTTCGTGGCCGTGAGCCTCACGTGCGATCCCGACACCGACACGCCCGACGTGCTCCGCCGCTATGCCGACCGCTTCGAGGCGACCCCCGACCGCTGGCACTTTCTCACCGGCGACATGGCCGTGATCAAGAAGGTGGCCAACGACACGTTCTTCCTCCCGGCCGAGGTGGGCGTGCACTCCGAGCGCGGCGTGGTGTTCGACCGCCAGGGCCGGCTCCGCGGAGGCTATCACCTCCTGCAGCCCGACCGGGTCGAACTTCTCAAGAAGCTGATCCGGGACGTGCTCGCGGAGAAGACGCCGTGATACCGCTCCTGGCGGTGCATCCGCTCGCCACGACGAACGCCGTGCTCAACGCCCTGGCCACGGTGCTGCTCGTCGCCGGCTGGGTGTTCATCGCCCGCGGCCAGTGGAAGGCTCACCGCGCTGCGATGATCGCGGCCTTCGCCGTCTCGGCCGTGTTCCTCGTCTGCTACCTGACGTATCACTATCTCGTCGGCCACGTGCCGTTCCGCGGCCAGGGCCCGGTGCGCACGGTGTACTTCACGATCCTGATCACGCACATCATCCTGGCCGTCTTCGTGCCGATTCTGGCGCTCCGCATGTTCTTCCTCGCCTGGAAAGGCCGCTGGGAGGCACACCGCCGCCTCGGCAAAATCACGATGCCTATCTGGCTCTACGTGTCGGTGACCGGCGTCGTGATCTACGCGATGCTCTACCACCTGTTTCCGGGCGCGTGAGCAGAGCTACATCCTCAACGTAGCTGCGCCGGCTTCGGGCTCCCCATATCCCGTCGCCGGACGTTCGCCTTCGCCCTCCAGGCTACGGCTCACTCGGATTTGCCTGCGCTGCGCCATCCATGGCTCCGCTGGTCAAATACGCCGGCGAGCGGGACACGGGGAGCCCGAAGCCTCCTCAACTGGAAAGGGGGGAGGCTCGGGGTTGTCCCCTACCATTGAGACGGCGTATTTGACCAGCGCAGGCAGGAGGCCGGAGCGCAGGCAAATCCGAGCGAGTGAAGCCCAGGATGGGCGCAGCGAGCGTCCGGCGAGATGGTACGGGGCAACTCCGAGCCGGATTGGGCGCGTTGAGTCAGGCAAGCGAGACGCTTGCCCAACGTGCCGGCACACGGGCTCCTGCCTATAATACTTCCATGAAGCTTCGCCCCCTCGCAATTGCCTGCCTGCTCGGCGCCGCCTTCGTGGCGGCCGATGCGTTTGGCTGCCCGACCTGCAAGGACGGCATCGCGGCCAACGACACCGAAGGGGCGAACCTCGCCCGCGGCTACTTCTACAGCATCCTGCTCATGCTCGCGATGCCGCTCACGCTCGTCAGTTCGTTCGGGGCGTATGTGTGGCGTGAGATGAAGCGGCAGCAGCGGGCTGGCGGGGCTACCCTCGACGGCCACCAGTTCGCGGCCTCCGGCGCGACCGAGCGCAGCACCCCCGACACGTCGCAATCGTGAGCCAGCCCGGGCCGCGCAACTATCTCTCGCGCACCGAACACCGCCGCCTGTTCTGGCGGTTCATGCCCCCGGCGATCGTGCTCTTTCTCGCCCTCAGCTGGATCGAGCGGACCTGGCTCCGACCGGCCGCACCGCCGACGCCCACGCAGGTCGACACGCGGCTCGCGGGCGCCCATCTCGAGCGCACAGTCGACGACGCGGTCGTGATCGAGGCCGAGCCTGAGCCCTTCATCGCCGACGCCGATGAACTCGGAGCTTCGTCGAGCAGCCTGGCAGACGTCCGCGACGACACGGTATTTCGCGACGGCGACGAAAACGCGTGGTTTCAGATCTGGATGACGCTCCGGTCGACCGACGCCCGGGCCCTCGAACGAGCCGACGCGCGGGCCGTGAGCTTCATCGAACTCTTCGGCCAGCCCAAGAGTTTCCGCGGGCGGCTCGTGCGGTTCACCGGCACCGTGCATCGGCTGCAGAAGGTGCAGGCCCCGGCGAACGACTACGACATCACGAGCTATTGGCAGGCCTGGGTCGAGCCGGCCGACGGCCCCGCCTCGCCGATCGTGGTCTATTTTCTGAAGGTGCCGGAAGGCATGCCGCACGGCATGCGGGTGCGCGAGCCGGTGGAGGTCGTGGGCTATTTCTTCAAGCGCTGGGCCTACGAGGCCACCGACACGGTCCGCACCGCCCCCCTGGTGATGGCCCTCGAGCCGATCTGGAAGCCGCTTCCGCCGCCGGCCGGAGGCACGACGATCGGCGGCTACGCGCTCGTGGCGATGGCGGGCCTCGTCATCGCCACGCTCCTCGCCACGCGATTCGCCGGCGGCCGGACGTTGCAGCGGGACAGGCCGCAGCCCGACAATCTCACCGAATCGCTCGCCGACGTGGAGCCGTTCTCACCGGGCGCAGCCCTCGAGCGGCTCGCGGCCGCCGAGCGCGGCTCCGGGCCGAAACCGCCACCCGTTCCGGAGGAAGACTCCCGATGAACCCCCGCCGCCCTTCATTGTCGTCGCTTGTCGTTGCGGTCGCGGTCGCCATCGCGAGCCCCGCGATCCGCGCGGCGGACCGGGTCACCGACACACCGGCCGAGTTCCTCCAGACCTGGAACCTCGACCGTACGGCCCGCGCCGTGCTCGAGCAGCCCGGTCCCTGGGACGGCGCGAAGCTGCAACTCTGCCTGCGGCTGCTCGCCCGGCTCGCGCTCGCCCCGCCCGATGCCTCTGCCGCGTGGACGGAAGCGGCCCTTCCAGCGGCGGCGACGCTGCCCGACCCGAGTGATGCCTTCGTCCGGCTCGAAGGCCGGGCCACGTTCGTCGGGCCACTCGTGCTTCCGGCAGACCTGGCCGAGATCGCCAATCGACCGGCGATCGACGTCGTGCGCGTGCAGACGGCGGCCGGTCTCGTCGACGTGATCGCCGACACGGTGCCGAAGGCGTGGCCACGCTGGCAGGCGATCGACGAACCGGTGTCTGTGGCAGGGCTTCCCGTCTCGAACGCCCCGGGGCCACTGCCTGAGCCGCCCCCCGGGGCCGTCGCGGCCTGGCCCTCCGACCCGGCCGGGCTCCTCCTCGTGGCCCGCCGCGTGGCCTGGCACCCGGCCACACCGCTCGGCTCGCTCGGCATGGACTACGGGCTCTTCGACACCGTCGTCGACGGGCAGCGGCTCGTCGCCGGCGACACCGACGCCTTCTATGCGCTCCTCGCAGCCGTCGGCCGTGGCACGCAGACGGCCATCGAAACGGCCGCGGGCCCGGTGGCCGACGCCGTGCCGCTCATCGATCCGGGCCGCAAGTGGTTTGCAACCCATCGCGGCGACGCCGTCACGTTTCAGGGCACCGCCCGCCGCGCCACCCGCATCCAGATCGACGAACCGCGACGCCGCCGTGAGATCGGCGGCGATCACTACTGGGAGCTCTACGTGTTCGTGCCCACGTCGCTCATCAAGATCAACGACCGCGTGCAAGACACCTACCCGATCGTGTGCTGCGTGCGCGACCTTCCCGCGGGCATGCCGACGGGCCAATCGATCACCGAGCCGGTCAAGGTGAGCGGCTTCGCCATGAAGCGCTATGCCTATCCGCTGCCAAAGGTGCAGGGGCAGGATGAAGCCGCCGCCCGGCAGGAAACCCCGCTCGTGGTCGGCAAGCAGGCCCTCTGGGTGCCCGAGCCGTCGGCCACCGAGGCGACGAGCATCCTGGGCTGGGTGTTCCTCGGGCTCGCGGGCCTCGTGGCCCTCGTGCTCGCCTTCGGCGCCTGGCGGTTGAACCGCGATGCGCGGCTCCAGCGGCAGCACCAACGCGCGGCCCTGCCCGACAAGCTGGAACTCCCGTAGGGCACGCGTGGGGCTTGTTCGCGCGGCATGGTGGAGCGACACTCCGGTCACTCACCCTGGAGAATCCTCTGCCATGCGACGCGCGAAAATCTCGATCATCGGTGCCGGCAACGTCGGCGCCACCACGGCCCACTGGTGCGCCGCCGCCGAGCTCGGCGATGTGGTGCTTCTCGACATCCCGGCCACCGAAGGCATGCCCGCCGGCAAGGCGCTCGACCTCTTCCAGGCCTCGCCGATCATGGGCTTCGACGCCGCGCTCACCGGCACGACGAACTGGGCCGACGCCGCCGGGAGCGACGTGGTGGTCGTGACGGCCGGCATCGCCCGCAAGCCGGGCATGAGCCGCGACGACCTGCTCTCCACCAACGCCAAGATCGTGGGCGACGTGGCCGCCCACGTCCGCGACACGAGCCCGCACGCGGTCGTGATCGTCGTCTCGAACCCGCTCGACGCGATGGTGCAGCGGACATTCCAGGTGACCGGCTTTCCCGCCGCCCGCGTGATCGGGCAGGCCGGCATCCTCGACACGGCCCGCTACCGCTCCTTTCTGGCGATGGAGCTCGGCGTGAGCGTCGAGGACATCGCCGCGATGCTCCTCGGCGGCCATGGCGACACCATGGTGCCGATCCCCAGCTGCACGAGCGTGGGCGGCATCCCCGTCACGCAGCTCATCTCCCAGGATAAGCTCGACGCGATCGTCACGCGGGCCCGCAACGGCGGCGCCGAGATCGTGGGCCTCTTGAAGACGGGCAGCGCCTACTACGCCCCCGCCGCCGCCACCGCCCAGATGGTGGAAGCCGTGGTGCGCGACAAGAAGCGGCTCGTGCCCTGCGCCGCCTACTGCGACAAGGAATATGGCGTGGGCGGCTACTTCGTGGGCGTGCCGGTGATTCTCGGCAGCGGTGGCGTCGAGAAGATCATCGAACTCTCGCTCCTCCCCGACGAACGCGCCGCCCTCGACAAGAGCATCGCCGCGGTCAAAGACCTCGTCGCCGCAATGAACCGCCTCGTCGCCTGACTCACCGTGGGGCAAGCGATTCGCTGAGCCACCTCGACACGCCTGCGCCGGCTTCGGACTCCCCATATCCCGTCGCCGAACGTTCGCCTGTTTGGGCGCGCCGGCTCGGGGCTACCCCGTACCGTCTCGCCGGACGTTCGCCTTCGCCCTCCAGGCTTCGGCTCACTCGGATTTGCCTGCGCTCCGGCATCCATGCCTGCGCTGGTCAAATACGCCGGCTCAACGGTAGGGGCAACCCCTCGCCTCCCCAACTCGTAGGCGCCGAGAACGTTCGGCGGAGACGGTCGGTGCGATGCGGAAGAGCCGACGGGCAGATACGCGGCTTACACCGAGCGCACCATCAGAGTTGAGAAGGGACTAGCGATCGCCCTCGGCGATGAAGCAGCGTACCGCCGGCTCCGAGTGCGGGTCGTTATCGCATGCCCTGCCTTCCGGCGAGACGGTACGGGGTAACCCCGAGCCGTCGCACCTCATCCCGGCCAGCCTGCCTTGCCAGTCTTGCCAGGCCGCGTGTTTCGTGGGTGATCCTGCCGTTGCCGGGGGGAGGGTGTTCCATTACAAACCCGAGCGATCACGAGTTTTGCGGCGCCGTGCGCCGCGCCGTGATCACTCCCGGTGAGGCACGTCCGATGAGCAACCGGCTTTCCAAAGGCACCGCTGCCGCAGACGCAGCGCATCCGCTCGACTGGATGGGGGCCGATGGGCTGTTCACGCCGCAGGGCTATGAGCCTGGCTACGATTATCCGCTCGTCGTCTGGCTGCCCGACCGGGTGGGGCGGTTCGACATCGGCCGGGCGATGAAGCGGCTCAGCCTGCGGAACTACGTCGCCATCGCGCCCCACTTCGATCCTCGGGCGGGCCACGAGCCGCTCTGGGAGGCGATCGATCGCATCTGCGACCGCATGAGCATTCATCCGCAGCGCATCTATCTCGTCGGGCAGGGACGTGGCGGCACCGAGGCGTTTCGGATCGGCTGTCGGCATCCCGAGGCGTTCGCCGGCGTGGTGTCGCTGGGCGGGGCGTTTCCGCTCGACGAAGGGCTGTTCGCCCGGCTCGCCGACGTGCGGCGGCTGCCGATGCTGCTCTGCTGCCAACGTTCCGTCTGCCCCGAGGCCACCTGCCTGACCGATCGCACGCTGCGGGTGTTCCACGCGGCCGGTGCCATGCTGGCGCTGCGGATCTATCCCGACTCCAAGCCTCTCTCCAAGGCCATTCTCGCCGACGTCAACCGCTGGCTCATGGACGAAGTCTGCGGCACGTCGGCCCTCGTTCCCTCACCGGCCGCATCATGACACCCACCGATTCCCACGATCCGATGATCCTGCCGATGGTGCCGCCGCGCGGCCTGCTCGAGGCGATCCTCGACGAGGTGCGAGCTGTCTGTGCCGAACGCGGCATCGCCGACTGCCACGTGACGCTCGACGTGGCCGACCGTCACGTGCTCCAGGTCGATCCGGCGACGGTGCGCGACATTCTCGCGAGCCTCCTGCTGCGGGCATTCGAAAATGCCGCCCGGCCGTCCGGCTCGAGCGACGCGCCGCAGGTGCGCGAGATCGTAATCACGAGCGTGGAGCATGCCGCTGCGATCGAACTCGAAGTGGCCGACTCCGGTCCGCCGGCCGACCACGTGTCTGATGATTCGCTTGCGCCGCTCGTGGCGGCCGTCGGAGGCGAACTGTCCGTCGCAGCCTGCCCGGAGGGTGGCCGCGCCGTGACGCTGCGCCTGCCGCACCGCCAGCTGCGCCGACGAGCCGCCTAGCCAGATCGATCCACCGTCCATTCCAGCCAGGAAACGCCGTGCATGGATGCACGCCTCCTTCCTCCGACGCGCGAACGGCAGTCGTTCCTCTCCCCGGCGCAGGTGATCGCGCTCGGGCTCGTGGCGGCGTCGCTCGGGTGGGCTGCCTGGCTGCTCCGCGACCAGCCGATTCGCGAGGAGGCGGAGCTGCTTGCCGGCAGCGTGCTGCCGTCGTCGGAGCTCGCGCTCATGGAGGCGGCGTTCGACCGCGCCCAGCTCACGGACTATCGCACCGAGGGGGGACGTGTCTACGTGCCCCGCAGCCGGCAGAGCGCCTACATGCGGGCCCTCGTCGACGCCGAGGCACTGCCGCGTGAGTTCGGCGGCAGCCTGCGCCGTGCGCTGGCGAACAACAGCCCGTGGCAGAGCAAGGCAGTGCAGACAGAATTGCTCCGTGTGGCCACGCAAGACGAGCTCTCGCTCGTGCTCTGTTCGATGCCCGGCATCGAGCGGGCCGCCGTGCTCTACGACGTGGAGGAGCAAGCGGGGCTCACCGGCGGCAGCGTCAAGACGGCGAGCGTGAGTATTCGCACGCAGCCCGACGCCGAGCTCGACGCTTCCCGCGTGCAGGCAATCCGCGTGCTCGTGGCGGCCTCGATCGCGGGGCTCTCTCCGGAGCGCGTCGCCGTCACCGACCTGCGCAACGGACGTGTGTTCGCCGGCCCGCTCGAGGCGGGCACCGACGACGCCGCCGGCCTGGCGCTCGCCCGTAAGCTTGCCTACGAACGCGCCCTGGCCACGAAGCTGCGGCAGGCCATCGCCTACGTGAAGGGGGCGGTGGTCGACGTCACGGCGGAGTTCGTCGCCGCCGATGCAGTTCCACCGCCGGTCGCTCCAACCGACGGAGAGCCGCAGCAGAAGCCCGCCGATGCAAATGCGCCAGCTGAGTTGCCGGCGGCGCCGCGGGCTGCCGAGCCGGCGCGTCTGGCGCGGGGCAACACGCTGCACTCACTCCATGTGTCGATCGCCGTTCCCGAATCATACGTGCGTGCCACGCATGCCGACCGCGGCCTCGACGCCGCGGCAGCAGCGGCCGCGGAGGCCGAGGAGCTCTCCCGGATTCGCGACCTCGCGATGCGGTCATTGCCAGCGACCACAGCGGCCGACGGATGTCGCGTCGTCGTGACGAGTTTTCCGGCGCCGGGCCACGCGGCCCAGCGCGGCCACGCACCGCAGGCCGCCCGCACGCCGGCCTCCGACGATCCTGCAGTCGCGAGCCATCCGATGTCGCTGCAAGAGGTGCTGACACAGGTCGTCGGCGGCAACCTCCGCTTCGATCCCGATGCAGTGCCGCGCGAAATGCTCGTGGCCGTGGGCAGCGTGATCGCCGGCCTGCTGGCCGCGATTCTCTGGCTCGCCGGGTCGAGGCGAAGGCAGGATCACGCCCCCTCGGGGTACGGTCGTGGGCGGCAGCCGGAGATCGACTGGTCGCGGGTCGACGCCTCCCGGGCCGACACGGCCGAATCGCCGGGCCGCCCGCTACATGAATTCAGGTCTGCCGCATGAACCGCCCCGCTTCGCCGCTGCGGATAGCGGCTCTCGTGGTGGCGGCCGTCGTGGGCCTCGCAGGGACGCACGCTGCGTCACGCACCGGCCTGGCAGCCGAATCGGCACCGATCGCGCCGAGCCCGGCCGCTGAACCGAGGGACCATGCGGTCGCGCCTGCTGCCCTGGCCCCGGCCCCGGCCACGCTGCCACCGCCCGTCGCGCTCGATGCCGCCGCGACCGCCGCGGGCCCGACGGCAAGGCCGGCAGCGCCGGCCCTCGTCTCCACTGGCACGCTCGCGGTGCTCGCCGCCGCCTGCGCCGCGCTCGTCGTTCTCAGGCTCGCGGGCCGGCGCCGCATTGCCCCCGTGCCACCCGACGTGTTCGACGTGCTCGGTGAGGCAAGCCTGGCCGGTCAGCACGGCGTGCGGATCGTTCGCTTCGGCCCGAAGACGCTCCTCGTGAGCGTGTCGTCTGGCGGCTGCCGCACACTTGCCGAGCTCACCGATCCGGAGGCCACCGCCTGCATCGTGGCTGCCTGCCGCGGCGCCCATCCTCCACACACGCCCCGCACCAGGCCGCCGGCCACCCGCGCGGCGGCCCTCGTGCTCGCGGCCGTCCTGTCGAGCGCGGGCCTCGCCGGGGCCGCCGAGCCGGCCGACCCGGCCGTGGCGCCGGTGCCGGCTTCCGCAGCCGACGCACCCGCCTCGCCGTGGGCCGACATGGCCGCCCGGATGCTCGGCGCCCGGTCGCTCGATGCCACGCTCTCGGCCGCGGTGATGTTCGGCGTGGCGAGCCTCGCGCCGGCCGTGCTGCTCATGACCACGTCGTTCGTGCGGATGTCGGTGGTGCTGTCGCTCCTGCGGCAGGGGCTCGGCACGCAGCACCTGCCGTCGAACCAGATCGTCACGTCGCTCGCGCTCTTTCTCTCCGCGCTCGTGATGTGGCCGGTGTGGACGCAGGCTTGGCGGGCCGGCGTCGAGCCGTATCAGGAGGGGCGGATCAGCCTTGTCGAAGCCTACGATCAGGGCACGCTTCCGATCCGACGCTGGATGGCAGGGCAGATCGAGCAGGCCGGCAACCGCGACACCATGCTTCTGTTTCTGAAGCGGCATCCCGCCGCGCCCCACGACGTGAAGACCTACGACGACGTGCCGGTCGAGTCGCTGCTGCCGGCCTTCCTGGTGAGCGAACTGGAGACGGCGTTTGCGATCGGCTTCCGGCTGCTGCTGCCGTTTCTCGTGATCGACATCGTGGTGGCCACGCTCGTGGTCTCGACGGGCCTCGTGATGCTCCCGCCGACGGTCGTCTCGCTGCCACTCAAGCTGCTTGTGTTCGTGATGGCCGACGGCTGGTCGCTCGTCGTGCAGTCGCTGCTCGACAGCGTGCGTGTCGTCGGCTCGCCGTGACCGCACGCCCCGTGGCCCTGTGGAGTCGTCTGCCGATGGCCGAAACCGACCTCGTGGAACTCGTGCGTCAGGCCCTCTTCGCGGGGTGCATCGTGATCGCGCCGGTGTTGCTCGTCGGATTCGTCGTGGGGGCCCTGATGGGCCTCGTGCAGGCGGCGACCGGCATCCACGAACAGATCGTGGGCCTCGTGCCACGGCTCGTGGCGATCGCGGCGGCGCTCGTGATGCTGGCCCCCTGGATGCTCGAACGCATGGCCGACCTCCTGCGCACCTCGGCCGCCGGAGGGCCCTGAGCGATGCCCGACGCACCCTTCGCCGCAGGCATTCCGCTGCCAGCCGCCCTGGCCGTGGGCATCCTGGCCCGCATGCTCGGCATCGTCACGGGAACCGGCGTGGCCCTTCCGGAAGTGACGCTGCGCATCCGGCTGGCGCTCGCCGTGGCGATCACGGTCGTGGCACTCCCGCTCGCCGTCGCCACCCAGCGGCCCGACGCTGCCGTGCCAGCCATCGGCTCGGCCAGCCTGCTGCTGCTCGCCGGCGGCGAAGCGATCATGGGGCTCGCACTGGGCACCGCCGTCGCCGCGGTGGCATCGGCCGGCGCGTGGGCGGGCGGCGTGCTCGGCAGCGTGGCCGGCCTCTCGTGGGCCGACGATTTCGACCCGGAGGGCGATGCCCAGGCGGCCGGGATGGCACGGTTTGCCTGGTGGGTGAGCGCCGGAGTGTTTCTCGCAGCCGGCGGACTCGAAACGATCGTCGCGGGCGTGATCGACAGCGTGCGGGTGCTCCCTGTCGGCACACTTCTCCCCGTGGCCGGAATGCCGAGGCGCGGTCTGGAGGAGATCGCAGGCGACCTGCCCGCGGTCGCCTTTTCGCTCGCGCTTGCCATGGCCGTGCCCGCCCTGTTGGCCGTCGTGGGCTTTCATCTCGTGACGGCGATCACGCTCCGCACCGTGCCTTTCGTGGCGGGTGCCGGCCTGTTGCAGGCCCTCGCAGCCGTCGTGCTTCTGGGGGCGGTGTCGGTGGGCGCCGAAGCGTGGGCCCACGGGTTTCCCGCGCTCGTGCAGGGCCCGATCGAGCGGATCTTTTCCGCGAGGTGAGCCGTGAGGCCGCGAGGTGAGCCATGAGCGACGCCGCCGACCGTTCGCTGCCGGCCACTCCGCGCCGTCGTGAAGCGGCCCGTGATCAGGGTGTGGCGCCGCATGCTGCGCTGCCTGCATTCGTGGCGATGGTGGCCGTGGCCGTGCTCCTGCTGCCCGGCTGGTCGCGCACGGCGATCCCCGCCGCCGGCACCTTCATGCGCGAATCGTTCACCGCGGCCTTCGACGGCCCGTGCCATGATTCGATCGACATCGGGCGGCTCCTGCCCGCGCGGATGCTCCTGCCGACCGCGGCGCTCGTCCTCGCCACGGCGGGCGTGGGGCTGTGCGTGCGGTTTTTGCTCGACGGATCGGCCTGGCAGCTGTCGCGGGCAACTCCGCGGTGGAGCCGGATCGATCCCTTCGCCGGCATCGCCCGCGTGCTCTCCCCCGCCACGTTCCGGGCGGTGCTCTGGAACGGCGTGTGCCTCGCGGTGCTCGCGGCCACCGCAACCCTCGCAGCCGGGCCGCTCGTCGGGCTGCTGCGCTCGTCGGAGCCGCTCCTCGATGCCGAGCGGGTGCTGGCCTCGCTGCGCGCCGTCCTTCTGCCCGTGCTCCTGGCGGCGGCGGCGGTGGCGGCGGCCCAATGGGGCCTGGCCCGGCGCACCTTCGAGCGCCGCCTGCAGATGACGCCCGAGGAGTTCAAGGAAGAGATGCGCAGCCTCGAAGCCAACCCGCGCATCAAGCTCGAGCGCCGGAAAAAGTGACGTGGGGCGACCGTCCCGGTCGCCAATGTGGCCTCAACTCACGGCAAGCGAGACGCTTGCCCTACATCACACCGTAGGCACCTGATATCCGTAGCGCTCGATGAACGGCCGCCAGCGGCTCGCGATCTCGACGACGATCCGTGGATCGTGGTCGTATTTGTTCGTGCGGTAGCGGCGCATCGATGTGGCCTGCTCCTCGAACGCCGGCAGCACGCGATCGAAGCCGCCGAGTTCGAACCGGTCATACACCTCGCTCAGCCGAGCCACCGGATCGGCACACAGATCTTCGTAGCGAATCTCCTGGAGCCTGCCCGGGGCCAGCGTGGCCCGATCCCGTTCGAAGGCCGCATACATCTCATCGAACGCAGCGAACACGTAGCGCTCGAGGGCCTCGCCCGTGTCGACCTGCAGCGCCTGCGAGTGGTGCAGCGAGCGCCACAGGCGCATGGTCGAAGGAAACACGACGAACGGATCGCGCACCACGTGCAGAAACCGGGCCTCCGGAAACATCTCGGCGAGCACGCCGACGCGGGCCGTGTGGGGCGGGCTCTTGAGCACCGGCCGCCGCGGATCGCGCACGGCCAGCGTCGCGAGAAACCGCCGCAGGTTTCGCTTCCAGCGGTCGAGCTCGGCCGGCGACAGCGTGGCGAGGTCGAGGGCCTGGGGCCGATCGGGGCTCGTCATGGGAAACGCCATGCGCCGGTAGGGAGAGGGCGATCCCATGTTGGCGAGGGCAAACTCGTCTTCCTGCGGCCTGTGCCAGCCCGCCGAGACGTCGTCCATCGGCCGCTTGGAAGGCATGATCCAGGCGAGGGCGCTCGTCACGAGTTGCTCGGTGAGCAGAAAGTGGCCGGGCGCGAAGCACTGATACGTCGTCGGGCAGCAGAAGCGGTCGTCGAGCATCAACAGCTCGTGGAGCATCGTCGTGCCCGACCGCCAGTGGCCGATGATGAACAGCGGCGGGTCGGTGGCAGGAGGGTTTGCCAGCTGCCGGCGGAAGCGAGCGGCAGTGAGCGGCTCGGCCAGGGAGTTGAAAGCGGCAGCCGCGGTGATCGTGCCCACGAGCCCCCAGCGCGAGGGCGACGCGCGGCCGCCGTGTTCCCCGATGAGATCGAGCCACACGCCGAGCGGCATCCCGTGCCAAAACCGCGGGCTCCACCACGGATAAGCGTGGAATGTTTCCTTCGCGGGCTTCGATGCGGCGGGAGAGGCTGGAGTCATGGCGGTGCCCAGGGTGTGATCAGAGGGTTATAAACCCTGGAGCCGCAGCGTGTCGCTCTGCTAATTTGCGGCCATGTGCAGACTGCCAGTCTGCACCTACAAGGGAGCGGCGTCGGCCGGCACCGTCGCGACCCGTCGCGGCTCGAATGCCGTCGCGAGCGCGGCGGCGAGCGTGTCGGGCGACGCGCGGCCCGTCGCCCGGAAGCGTTCCGTGCCGTCGGGGTCGAGCACGAGCAGGGTCGGGAATCCCTTCACGCCGAGCGTCCGGCAGGTTTCGCCGTCGCGGTCGGCATCGATGAGCACGCAGACGGCGCGCCGGGAGAGCGCCACGAGTCCGGGATCTCGCAGGGTCTGCTGCGTCATGTCGGCCGAAAACCGGCACCACTTCGCCGTGCACACGAGCAAGAGCGGGCGGCCGTCCGACTCGGCCCGCTGCCGCCCCGCTTCATAGCCGCCGACATACTGGATGGCCGGCGGACCCCGCAGCCCGGCCACAATGCCCTTGCCGAGCAGGGGCTGCGGCTCGAGCGACCGGGGCACCTCGTCGCGGATGTCGCAGCCCGCGAACACGGCGGCACACACCGCGACAGCCCCCAAGCGGGCGCGGACTCGGGCACGAAGGGGCGTGAGTCGAGCCATGTGACGGGGTGGTAGGCGGGGGTGCCGCGCGGAACAAGTCCGGTTCCTGTATGCCGCCGCAGACGAGGCAAGCCGGGCAGGCGGCGCTACTGCGGCAACCGTTGTGGCGCCGGTCTCAAAAGCCTACTGTCTCCGTCCCGTGATCCTTCCCGAGCCTGCCCGCGCGTCCGCGACCCTGGCCAGCACCGCGATCATCGTCGCGGCGCTCGGATCGGGCTGCAGGCTCATGCCCCGCAGCGGCCCGGTGCCGCAAGACCTCGCCGTCGCGAGGCGGCTCTCCAACGAAGGGCTCTCGGCCGCCGATCGCAACGATCTCGTGCATGCCGAAAGCCTCCTCGAACGCGCCGTGAAGAGCTGCCCCACCGACGTCGATGCGCGGCGACACTATGCCGACGTGCTCTGGCGACGCGGCGAAAAGATGGAGGCCGTCTCGCAGATCTCCGAGGCCCTCGAGCTCTCGCCGGGCGAGGTGGCGCTGTGCCTCGATGGCGGCCGGATGTACATGGAGCTCGGCCTGCTCGACGATGCCGATCGGCTCGCCGACGAGGCAGTCGCTGTGGCGCCGGGATCGGCCGCGGCCTGGCATCTTCGCGGCCAGGTGGCGCTCGCTCGCGGCCGCGCCGAGGAAGCGCTCGCGGATTTCCACCGCGCCCTCGCGATCGCGCCCGACGACCGCGACGCGCTCCTCGACACGGCCGAGGTCTACCGCCGGCTCGGGCGGCCCCAGCGGTGCCTGGCCACGCTCGCGATTCTCGGCGAGACCTACGGTCCGAATCAGACGCCGCCCCAGGTGCTGACCCTCGAGGGCATCGCGCAAGAGGCACTCGGCCGGCCCCTCGACGCTCTCGCCAGCTACCGCCAGGCGGTGGCTCGCGGCGGCAGCACCCCCGACCTCGAGGCGCGGATGGCGGCGTTGGCGGCGCCGGCTGCCGACGGCACGGGCGTCATTCGCCGGTAGTGGTGCGGCCGGTGAGCAGGTCGAAGGCACCGATCGCCGGCACCAGGAGCGCGAGTGTCGCGAAGCCGTAGGCCACGGCCGTCACGATCAACACCTGCAGCGGGTTGCCCTGAAGGAAGCCCGTGATCGCCACGAACGTCAGCGCCGGCAAAAGGGCCGAGGCCCAGGCGATGGCCGGCGAAGGATTGCGGGCCGAGAGCGCCGCGTAGAGGCCCACTGCGCCACCCACGATCGCGGCCAGAAACGGCGCCAGCTGCAGTTCGAAACTCGACCCGAAGGCCACCATGATCCGCATCACCGTGGCCACGCCCACGAACAGAAATGCCACGGTGCCGAGTGCCACTGCGATCGCCCGCCGCGACGACTGATAGCAGAGCCCGGCGTGGAAGCCGAGCACCGCCGCGAAGCACAACAGGATCGCCATCCCGAGCACGAGATAGATCGCGTTTTCCACCGACACGAGCCCCGCCACGGCCAGGGCCCCGCACAGCGCCAAGGGAAGGATCACGAGTTCACGGGCCACGACGAGCACGCCGCCGAGCTTGCCCCACACGAATTCCGCCGGCTCCAGGTCGCTAACGAGCAAGAGATCGAGCGACCCGCGGTCGCGCTCCGTGGTCACGCTCGTCACGGCGAGCGCCGCCACCGCCACGAGGCTCGCCAGCGCCATCGGCACGACAGCCACGGCGATCGCAAGCCGGTCGGGGCGGGCCGCCCGCGCTTCCTGCACGATCCCCGCCACGGCGGCGGCGAAGAGCACGAGCCAGGCGAGCCGCACGAGCAGGATCGCCCGGCCGTAGGCCCGCGTGCGGATCTCGCGCCACAGGATCGGGTTGGCCCACACATCCCGGGCCGGCCGCTTCGCGCCGCCCGCCGCTGCGGCCACCTGCTGCCGCGCTTCGCCAGCCACGTTCCAACGCCGCACGTTAGCCACCGCGATGGCCGACGTGCCGACGAGAATCCCGCCACAGACGACGAGAAAGGGGGGCAGCAGCGCGGCCCCGGCAGGGTCGAGCGCGGCGAACACGGCCCGGGCGGGCGAGACGATCGCGCCGAGCGCGGCGCCGCCCCGCACCGCCGCCACCTCGCCCGCCGCCAGCCAGGCGACCAGCGCGAAGAGCGTGATCGCGAGCGTCTGAAATGTGGTGTCTTTCCAGAACGCGACGGCCGTCGAGATGCTCGCCGCCGCGAGCGCCGCCGCCGCCGTCACGATGAACAGCCGGGCCAGCTGCCCGGGCTCCACGCCGCCGAAGAGCCCGGCGATCGCGAACACCGGCACGGCCGCCAGGAGCAGGAGCCCCACCCGCACGAGGCTCGCCGCCAGCTTGCCGAGCACGAGTTCGGCATCGGAAATCCGGCTCACGAGCAGCAGCTCGAGCGTGCGCCGGTCTTTCTCGGTCGTCACGGCCACGGCGCCGGTGAGGGCGGCGGCCAGCATCGCCAGGCAGAGCTGGAGCGGGCCCAGAATCCGCATCAGCGTGGCGCCAAAGCGGGCCGTATCGCCAGCCGTGGCCACCGTCTGGGTGCCCGTCACCACGAGCCAGCAGGTGGCGATGATTGCCAGGAGCGCGGCGGCATAGACAGCGCGGGCCACGAACAGGCCCCGCGATCGCGGGGCGAACCGGAGTTCGCGTTCGAGGACAGCGCCGACGATCATGCGCGGGGGCCTTGCGGCTGAAGGGGTTGTGGCGAAAAAGTGTCCCTAAAGATACAGTACTGGGAAGTCGGGAGGGCATGGCCTCCCGATCCAATTCAAGGAGACGAGCACATGGCGATGCGGCAGCGACTCGACGGCGGGATGATCGTGGCGATCCTGACAGCCGTGCTCGCCACGGCCGCCCTGCCGGCCCGCGAGGCCCGGGCCCAGATCACGGCCCAGACGCTGATCGGCAAGGCCGTGTCGGACGACGCCCAGAATCAGGAGGTGACGGGCGCCATCAACCGCTTTCGCGACCGCGATATCGACGGCTGCCGCGCGATCCTCGAGCGCGCGAAGAGCAACAACGCCAAGCTGCCGCCCCCCGGCGTGATGATGGCAATGCTCTGGCTGAGCGTGAACCAACTCGGCCCGGCCCGTGGCGAGCTCGAAGACTGCGTGATCAAGTTTTCCAAGGATCCCGAGCCCTATCTCATGATGGGCGACCTCGCCTTCCAGGATCGGCGCGTCACCGACGCCGACATGCTCTTCAAGGAAGCCACGCGGCTCACCGGCGAGTACACCGAAAACGCCAAGCGGAAGCGCGACTTCGACATTCGCTGCAACGCCGGCAGCGCCGCCGTGGCCGAGGCCCGCAAGCAGTGGGAACTCGCCCAGAAGCATCTCCAGGCCTGGATCGACCTCGACCCCGACAACGCCAGCGCGCACCAGCGCATGGGCATCGTGCTCTTTCAGCTGAGCAAGCCGCAGGAGGCGCTCGAGCAGTTTCGCGAGGCGAAGAAGCTCGATCAGAAAGCCGTGCAGCCCGAGCTCGCAATGGCCCGCCTCTACGACGACGCCAAGAAGCGCGACACCGCCAAGAAGCTGATCGAGGCGGCCATCAAGGAAGCGCCGAAGGATCCCGCCGTGCTGCTGGCGGCCTCGCAGTGGTACCTCGGGCAAAACGACGTTGAGCGGGCCAAGGCGATCGCGGAAGACGCGCTCAAGCTCGATGCCAAGAGCCTCGAGGGCCGCGTGGTGCGCGGCGCGATCGCCCGCGTGGCCCGCGACTACGCGACGGCCGAGAAGTTTTTCTACGACGCCCACGTGCAGTCGCCGGGCAACTTCCCGGCGTCGAACTCGCTGGCGCTGGTGCTGATCGAAAGCGACGACAAAGACTCGCGGCAGCGGGCCCTCGAAATGGCCGAGGCCAACGTGGCGATGCACCGTGAGAATTCGCCGCAGCAGGTCAACGCGCTCACCACGCTGGCGTGGGTGTATTACAAGCTCGGCCGGCGCGAAGACGCGGAGAAGATCCTCGCCCAGATCACGCAAAACAACGCCCTCACCACCGACGGCGCCTACTACGTGGCCAAGCTGCTCTCCGACCGTGGCGAGAAGGATCGGGCGCGCAAGATCCTCGAGGAGGTGCTGGCCAACGAGCCGATGTTCGCCACGCGGCCCGACGCCGTCGACCTCTTGGCGAAGCTCAAGAAAGACACGCCATAGCTCGGGCAGGCGTGCCGCTTGCCTCTGCCCAGTTGTGGGGCAAGCGTCCCGCCTGCCTCCGCGCTTGCCTGCCGGCTTACTGCGGCTCGGGCGCGATCGGTATTTCCTCAGCCCCTGTTTCGCCGACCGGCATCGTGCGGATCGTGATGCCGCGGCCGGGCTGAATCGTGCCGGCCTGGCCGGCAGCAGGCTGCGCGGGCATGCCGCGCCGCATCATCATCGCGCGATTACGGGCCCGGATACGGTCGCTCCGCAGCGGGATGCCGGGATAGGCCTCGATCGGCACCTCGAGGCTCGGCAGGCCGATCCGGCTGCCGTCGCCGAAGTACGTGAACATCTCGATCGCCCGCGCAGCGGGCAAGGGACCGACGGCACACGCCGCGGCCAAGAACATCACCACCAGGCACGGACGCACTGCGAGCCGCACCGGAACGAGCCGCCTCATGAAACGTTTCCGGAAGGAGGGGCGCCGGCCACGGCGTGCCCACGCGAAGTATCGGCGAGCCCGGGCAGGCCCGCGATGAATTCCCGGCGATTCTGCCCGACCGATATGATCAGGAAAGTTTCACACGTAGGAGTAGGACAGACTTCAGCCTGTCATGGCAAGACGATGCATCCGACAGGCTGAAGCCTGTCCTCCGCCCATGCTTCCCGTCCTCACCCTCGTCGCCGCCGGAATCGCGGCCCTCGCTGCAGCGGTGGCCGTTCACCGCGTGCGCGGGTCGACGGCCGTGCCGGCGGCCTGGTGGGCCCTCGCGGCCTGCCTCGCGCTCGCGGCCGATGCAGCCGCGCACTCAGCCGGCTGGCTCGTCGCGCCCACCGCCGCTGCGCAGGTGCGGCTCGGTGTGGCGGCGCTCGCCGTCTGCCCGGCGATGTCGCTCCTCGGCGCCAAGCGGCCGCAGCATGGCGTGTGGCAGTTGATCGTGGCCACGCTCGCCGTCGTGGTGGCGATGCCGGCGCTCTCGGCGTGGCTCGTGCGGCCCGGCAGTCTGCCCGACGTGCACCTCCTCGGCCGCGGCTTTCTGCTCGTGCTCACCGTCGTCGGCTGGCTCAACTTCGTGGCCACGAGCCACGGGCCCGCGGCCACGGCGATCGCGGCGGGGCAGCTCGCGCTGCTGCGGCCATTTCTCCCGGGCATGGCCATCGACGCGGCGCTGCCGCAGCCTCTGCTCGACGCCGCCGGCGCCTGCCTCGTGGCGGTGGGTGGCCTTGCGGCGGCCCTGCGTCGGAGCAGGGGCATGGCAGGCGACGCGGCCGCCCCACGCGGGCCGGCCGCCGTGGCCCGCCGCATCGATCCGCCATTCCTCGCGCTTCGCGACACGCTCGGCGCCGCCTGGGCGCTGCGGATCGCGGAGCGGTTCGACACGGTCGCCACCGAGCGGGGCTGGCCCTGCCGGCTCCACTTCGCCGGGCTCGACGCCGGCGGCGATCCGGCCGACGACACCTGGCATCGCGACGCGCTGCGGGCGTTCAAAGCGCTCATGCACCGCTTCGTGAGCGACGCCTGGCTCGCGCGCCACGGCTGGAAAGACCCCGCCCCATGACCGGCGCCCCCGACACGCCCGCAATCCGCGTGCGCGACCTCGTGAAGCGGTATCCCGGCCGCCCGCCCGCCGAGGCGGTGCGCGGCCTGTCGCTCGACGTGCGCCGCGGCGAATGCTTCGGCCTGCTCGGCCCCAACGGCGCCGGCAAGACGACCACGATCGAGATTCTCGAAGGCCTGCTCGCCCCCACGAGCGGCCGCGTCGAGGTGCTCGGGCTCACATGGGCCGCCGACGCCGCCGTGCTCCGTGAGCGGGTGGGCGTGTCTCTCCAGGAGACCCGCCTCTCCGACAAGCTCACGGTGCTGGAAACGGCCCGCCTCTTTCGGTCGTTCTACCGGCGCGGCATCGCCCCCGAGGCGGCGCTCGACCTCGTGGGCCTCGTGCCGAAGGCCACCGCCCGCGTCGCGAATCTTTCGGGCGGCGAGCGGCAGCGGCTCGCCGTCGCCACGGCGCTCGTCGGCTGGCCGGAGCTGTTGTTTCTCGACGAGCCCACCACCGGCCTCGACCCGCAGTCGCGCCGCCAAATCTGGGACCTCGTCGAAACCTGCCGCGGCTGCGGCCACACCGTCGTGCTCACGACCCACTTCATGGACGAGGCCGAGCGGCTCTGCGACCGGATCGCGATCGTCGATGCCGGCCGCGTGATCGCCCTCGGCACGCCGCCAGAATTGCTCGCCGAGTTCGGCGTGCCGCATCTCGACGACGTGTTCGTGAAGCTCGCGGGCCGGCGGCTCACCGAGTCGGGCTGGACGGAGCCCCTGGGGAACAGCCTGGGCAGCGGCGCCGGAGGCCCGGCATGACTTCTGCAGCGTCTCCCGTCGCGCGTCCCCTCCCGCCGCCCGTCGTCACGGCCGGCGGCCACGCGCCGTTCGTCGAGCTCGTTCGCAGTCGGCTGATCGAGTTTTGCCGCGAGCCCGAGGCGCTCTTCTGGGTGTACGGGTTTCCGCTCGTGATGATCCTCTCGCTCGGCATCGCGTTTCGCCAGCAGCCGCTCGCGAGCCTGAGCGTCGACATCGTCGCCGGCCCGCACGCTGAGGCCGATGCCGCGGCGCTCGCCAGCGCCGCCGGCCTCACGGCCACGATCCGTCCGCAGGCCGACGCGCTCGAGCGGCTGCGCACGGGCCGGGCGGATCTCGTCGTCGAGCGCACGGCCGACACGATCGAATTCCGGGCCGACCCGACGCGGCCCGAGGCCGCGCTCGCCCGCGACCGGGCCCATGACGCGCTCGAGCGGGCCGCCGGCCGCCGCGATCTGCTCGCCGTGCGCGACACGCCATTCGCCGCCCCGGGCGGCCGCTACATCGATTTTCTGGTCCCTGGGCTGATGGCACTGTCGCTGATGGGCGGCGGTCTGTGGGGCGTGGGATTTGCGGTGGTCGAGATGCGGATCCGCAAGCTGCTCAAGCGCTTTTTCGCCACGCCGCTCGCGCACTGGCAGTTTCTGGCCGGGATGATGGCGGGGCGGATGCTGTTCGTGATCCCAGAGATGGTGCTGCTCGTGGTCTGCGCGCGGCTGCTCTTCGGCGTGCGGGTGTTCGGCAGCCCGGCGGCGGTGGCTTTTCTGCTCGTGCTCGGCGCCACGGCCTTCGCCGGGATCGGCCTGGCGATCGCGGCTCGGGCCAAGACGCTCGAGGCCGTGTCGGGAGCGCTCAATCTCCTCATGCTGCCGATGTGGCTCGGCTCGGGCGTGTTTTTCTCGCGTGAACGCTATCCCGACTGGCTCCAGCCGGTGCTCGCGGCCCTGCCGCTCACGCCGCTCGTCGACGCCCTGCGCGGGGTGATGCTCGAGGGCCGCACGCTCACCGGCTGCTCCGCGGAAATCGCCGCCATCGCCGCCTGGGGGATCGTCTGCTTCGCGATCGCCCTCAGGATCTTCCGCTGGCAGTAGGGGCGGCGAAACGGCCCGCCGATGGCCCCTTCCGGAGAAGGGAGGTAGACTCGAAGGCTCCGCTGAATTCGCGCGCATCCGCTCGCGGGCCCTCGGCGGCCGCATCCTTTCTTCTCAACGGAGTATTTCATGGCCGATTCACTCAACCCCGGTGCCGCCCCCGAGCAGATGCAGGTGCCGGTCGACGAGTCGCACATCGTCGCCCACTACGCGAACTTCTGCCGTGTCACGGGCACACCCGAGGAATTGATCGTCGATTTCGGCCTCAACAAGCAGGTGGCGGGCAACTCGCCGGAGACGATCCAGCTCACGCAGCGGATCATCGTCAACTTTTTCACGGCCAAGCGGCTGGCCTACGCGCTGGGCATGGCGGTGCAGCGGCACGAGCAGGCGTTTGGCATGCTCGAGACCGACGTCCAGAAGCGGGTGGTGCAGCAGCCGGCCGGCAGGGCCTAGACGGGCTGCACGGCCGCCGGCACCAAGGCCGGCGGCCGCTGAGGCTCGCATGAGCGGGAAACTTCACGCATGAGCACGGTCGACGAACGGGCGGTCGAGGAGGCGCGGCGGCAGATCCTCGCGATCGTCGACCAGATCCGCGCGCTCGCCCAGGGCGACGTGAAAGAGGCGGAGTTTTTCTCGGCCTTGCTCGCCAAGTCGATCGAGGCGATGGGGGCCGTGGGCGGGATCGTGTGGCTCGTGCGCGATCAGGGCCGCGTGGAGTCTGTGACGGGGCAGGGGGTCGAGCACACCGGCATCGCCCAGGATCAAGACGCCCAGGCGGCCCACGGCAAACTCGTGGGGGCGCTGATGGGCAATCCCACGGGCCTGATCGTGCCGCCGCGGGCCGGGCTCACCAACGCCGACGGCAGCGCTGCGGCGAGCAACCCCACCGACCTGCTCGTGGTGGCGGCGCCCATCGACCGCGACGGCACCCGCGCGGGCCTGATCGAGATCTTCCACCAGAGCAATGCCCCCGAAGTGGAGCGCGGGTACCTCAAGTTTCTCCAGGAGGTCACCCAGCCCGCCCGCACGTTCCTCGACCGTCAGCAGCTCGTCACGCTCGACAGCCAGCAGACGGCGCTCGTGCAGGTCGATCGGTTCAGCCGCGCGGTGCACGAAACGCTCGACCCGGTGTCCACCGCGTTCGTGCTCGCCAACGAGGCCCGGCGGATCATCGGCTGCGACCGCGTGAGCGTGCTCGTGAAGCGGGGCCGCAAGCTCCGGCTCGAGGCCGTGAGCGGCCAAGAGTCGATCGAGCGGCGTGCGTCGGCGGTGCAGGCCGTCGAGGCGCTCGTGCGGGTGGTGGCGAAGGCGGGCGATCCGCTCTGGCATCCCGACCCGGCCACCGAGCTGCCGCCGCAGATCGAAGAGGAGCTCGAGGTCTACGTCGACGAGTCGCACGCCACGGCCCTGGCGATCGTTCCGCTGGAGAAGCCGCGGCCCACGCCCGTGGTGCAAACCGGCGGCGTGGATGCCGTCGCCGTGGCCAAGGCCGAAGCGACGCCGAAGGTGGCCCCCGAGCCGATCGGGGCGCTCGTGGCCGAGTGGTTCTCGTCGAGCACGTTCGAGGGAGGCAAGCGGGCCCGCGTGGAGCTCGTGGCCGAGCACGGCCGGGTGGCGCTGGCCAACGCCCTGGCCCACACGAGCCTGCCGCTCTATCCGCTGCTCAATCTCCTTGGCAAATCCAAAGCGCTCACCACGGCCCGCAATCTGCCGAAGACGATCCTCGCGATCCTCGCCACGGCGGCGGCGATCCTCGCGCTCGTGCTCGTGCCGGCTGATCTCAGGCTCGAAGGCAAGGGCACGCTCGAGCCGGTGCACCATCGCGACGTGTTTGCGGGGATCGACGGCGTGGTCGAGTCGATCGCGCCCGGCGTGGAGCACGCCGCCGACGTGAAAGAGGGGCAGCTGCTCGCCTCGCTTCGCAACATCGAGCTCGACGTCGCCCTCACCGACGTGCTCGGCCGCAAGGCGGCGAGCGAGGAGCAGCTCGTGTCGACGCGGCGGGCGATCCTCGAAGACAAGAAGATCTCGGCCGACGAAAAGACCCGCATGGCCGGCCGGGCCGCCCAGCTGCAGCGCGAGATCGAGAGCCTCGAGGCCCAGCGCACGCTCTACGAGGCGAAGAAGCTTAGCCTGGCCGTCCGCAGCCCGATCGACGGCGTGATCGTGACCTGGCAGGTGCGCGATCGGCTCATGCTCCGCCCGGTGGAGAAGGGGCAGGTGCTCCTAAACGTGGCCGACAAGACGGGCCCCTGGGAGCTCGAGATCCATCTTCCCGACGACCGCCTCGGCCATGTGAACCGGGCCTATGCCGAAGCCCGGGCCGCCGGCCGCGAGCTCGAGGTCGACTACATCCTCGCCACCGATCCCGGCACCCGTCATGTGGGCACCGTGCGCGAGATTCACGAGCAGGCGGAGGTCCGCGGCGAGCAGGGCAACACGGTGCTCCTGCGGATCACGATCGATCCGTCGCGGCACGAAAAAGAGGAGCTCGGGGCCGGGGCGAGCGTCACGGCCCGGATCAACTGCGGCAAGCGGCCGCTCGGCTACGTCATCTTCCACGACCTCGTGGCGTTCATTCAGCAGCACATCCTGTTTCGTCTCTGGTGAGGACTCGGCCCATGCGTTCATTCATGCTTCATGTGTTCGCCGCAGCCTGCGTCGCAGTGGTGCCCTGCATCGCCGCGGCAGCCGAGGAATCGCCCGGCGGCGATCCCGTCCTCGAGCGCTGCTTGGTGTCGCTGATCGAGGAGGCGAAGGTGCCGGCTCGCGAGGGCGGCGTGCTCGTCGAGCTGCGCGTGCGCGAGGGAGACGTGGTGGAGAAGGGCGTTCTGATAGCGAAGATCGACGACAGCCAGCCGCAGATGGAGCGCCGCAAGGCTCAGGCCGAGCACGATCAGGCGGTGGCCAAGGCCCAGAGCGACGTCGACGTGCGGTACTCGATCGCCGCCGAACTGGTGGCCGAAGCCGAGCACAAGAAGGCGCTCGAATCGCACGCCAAGGTGCCGGGCAGCGTCACGGAAGTGGAGCGCGACCGCCTCATGCTCAGCGAGAAGAAGGGCGAGCTCCAGATCGAGCAGGCGCAGCTCGAGCGGCGGCTGGCCGCACTCGCGGCCCAGTCGAAGGAGGTGGAGGTGCTCGCCGCGGAAAACGCGATCGACCGCCGGCTCATCAAGAGCCCGCTCGACGGCGTGGTGGTGCAGCTGTTTCCGCACGAGGGGGAATGGATGCAGCCGGGCGACCCGCTCGCCCGTGTCGTCCGCGCCGACAAGCTGCGAGTGGAGGGCTATGTGGACGCGGCCCGCCTCAACCCCGAAGAGGTGAGCGGCCGGCTGGTGACGGTGGAGGTGACGCTCGCCTGCGGACGCCGCGAGTCGTTCAAGGGCAAGATCGTGTTCACAAGCCCGCTCGTGGAGAGCGGCGGCGACTACCGCGTGTTCGCCGAAGTGGAAAACCGCCAAGACACCGGCTCGCAGCTCTGGCTCCTCCGCCCCGGTCAGACCGCCACCATGACCATCCACAGGTAACACGCGACGGCGCGGCATCCTGCCGCCCGTCGCTTGGCGGGCACAAACCCGGCCCTCCGGGCCTGGTATTCTCTCGGTACATCGTTTTCTCGTAAGACACGCTTCAGCTTGTCGCCCGCATGGCCTCCGCCGACGTCTTTCGCTCGAGCACGACACGCCCGGTGGGCCTCCGCCGCCGCGGCGACCTCGTCACGACTCGCCAGGTCTATCAAGGCCAGGCCTGGTGGGTGGTCAAAGACCCGATCGCGCTCTCGTATTTCCGGTTCCGCCCCGAGGAATACGCCCTCCTCGACATGCTCGACGGCGAGGCGAGCCTCGAGGACTTGAAGGATCAGTTCGAGGCCCGGTTTCCGCCGCGGCGGATCAAGCTCGATGAACTCGCCCGGTTCGTGGCCACGCTCCACCGCTCCGGCCTCGTGATCGGTGACAGGCCGGGGCAGGGGCCGCAGCTCTTCGAACGGCGCCGGCAAAAGACCCTCCAGCAGTGGAAATCGTGGCTCGGCAACGTGCTCGCGCTGCGGTTTCGCGGCATCGATCCCGACAAGCTCCTCACCCGGCTCGATCCCTGGCTGGGCTGGCTCTTCGAGCCGCCGGCGATCGTGGCGATGCTCGTGTTTGCGGCGAGCGCGCTTCTTCTCGTACTCGTGAACTTCGACACCTTCCAGGCGAAGCTGCCGGAGTTTCACCAGTTCTTCGCCTCGGGCAACTGGCTCTACCTCGCGATCGCGCTCGCCTTCACGAAGGTGTTCCACGAGTTCGGCCACGGTCTGTCGTGCAAGCACTACGGCGGCGAGTGCCACGAGATGGGCGTGATGATGCTCGTGTTCACGCCCTGCCTCTATTGCGACGTCTCCGACAGCTGGATGCTGCCCTCGAAGTGGAAGCGGGCGGCGATCGGCGCGGCCGGCATGTACGTGGAGGTGATCCTGGCCTCGATCGCCACCTTCCTGTGGTGGAATTCGCACGGCGGCATCTTCAACCAGCTCTGCCTCGACGTGATGTTCGTGTCGAGCGTGTCGACGCTCCTCTTCAACGCCAATCCGCTGCTGCGCTACGACGGCTACTACATTTTGTCCGACCTGCTCGAGATTCCGAATCTCAAACAGAAGGCGAAGTCGATCACGAGCCGGATCATGAGCAAGTGGTGCCTGGGCATCAAACAGCCCGACGATCCCTTTTTGCCGCAGCGGCGGCTCGGGCTCTTCGCCCTCTATGCCGTGGCGTCGGGCCTCTACGGCTGGTTCGTTTCGCTCTCGATCTTTCTATTCGTGTGGAACGTGTTTAAGCCGTATCGGCTCGAGGTGATCGGGCAGTTCCTCGCCTTCATGGCCCTGTGGGGCTTGGTGGTGCGGCCGGTGCAGGGCATGATCAAGTTTCTCAACATTCCCGGGAGGCGCGACGAAGTGAAGGCGTTGAACGTGACGATCACGGCGATCGTGGCCGCGGCCCTGCTTGCCGCGATCGCGCTCATTCCGCTGCCGCAGCGCGTGTGGTGCGGGGCCGAATTGCGGCCGCGGGGCGAGGAGACGGTGTATGTGACGGAAGCGGGCCGCCTCGAGAGCCAGGCCGTGAAGGCGGGGGTGCTCGTCAAGCAGGGCGACGAGCTTGCCCGGCTGTCGAGCATCGACCTCGACCTCCAGATCGCGGAGCTCGAGGGGAAAGCGGCGGACGTCCGCACGCGGCTCGCGAGCCTCGAGCGCGAGCGGTTCACCGACCCGGCTGCGGCCCTGGAGATCGGCACGGTGGAGGAGTCGCTCAAGAGCATCACCGAGCAGCTGGAAAAGAAACATAAAAACCGCACCGAGCTCGTGCTCCGCGCCCCGCGCGACGGCATCGTCCTGCCGGCCCCGAGCGTGAAGGAGCAGCCGGAGGCCTCGGGCAAGCTGCCGTCGTGGCACGGCAGCCCGCTCGATCCCAAGAATCTCAACGCCATGCTCCTCGAGGGCACGGTGCTCTGCATGGTGGGGGAGCCGGAGAAGTTCGAGGCGGTGATGGTGGTGGATCAGTCGGAGGTGGAGTTTGTGGGCCGGGGGCAGCATGTCGATCTCCGGCTCAATTCGTTTCCGTGGCGCACGTTCACCGGCCGCGTGGAGGAGCTCGCCGAGACGCACATCGAGAGCAGTTCGGAACGGATGAGCGTGAAGGCGGGCGGCCTCGTGCCCACCGAGACGGATGCCTCGGGCCGCGAAATGCCGATCTCGACGAGCTACGAAGCGATGATGACGCTCGACGACTCCGAGGCTGTGCTCACGCCGGGCATGCGAGGCACGGCCCGCATCCAGGTGGGCAGCCGCACGGTCGGCCAGTGGCTCCTGCGGCTCCTCTGGCAGACGTTCAACTTCCGGATGTAGGCAAAACATGGACCTCCGGTCCATTTTTACCTTGCCGGCCTCCGCCGGCTGGTGTTCACCCGGCCTTCTGAGCCTGGCGTGGGACCGGCGCCCCGCCTGTCCGATATACTTCGAAATGTTCGCTGAGATCTGGAGGCCCGGACATGTCTGGTCTTGAACGCATCACGTTTGACCCTCAGGTGATGGGCGGCAGGGCGTGTATCCGCGGCCAACGGATCACAGCCTCGTTGATCCTGAATCTCGTCGCCAACGGCATGGAGTTGGAGCAAATTCTGTCTGCCTACCCCACGCTTGAGGCTGAAGATGTGCGGCAAGTTCTGAGGTATGCAGCTTGGCTCGCCGACGAATCTGTCCTGCCCGTTGAAGCCGGCTCGGCATGAGAATGCTGCTGGACATGGGAATCTCCGTCGGCGTCACGCAGATCCTGCGTTCGCATGGCCACGACGTAGCCCACTTGCAGGAACGCGGCCTCGACACGCTCGCGGATCGGGAGATTCTGCAACTGGCGATCACCGAGAAGCGGATCATCGTGACCCACGATCTCGACTTCACTGATCTCTTGGCGGCCAGTGCCGCGATTCTGCCGAGCGTCGTCATTTTTCGCCTGCGAAACATGCGACCGGAGCGGGTGTTGGTCAAGCTGCTGGCCGTCATCAACAATTTTGAAGCCGATCTCCAGACTGGAGCCGTCATTTCCGTGACAGAATCACAGATTCGCAAGCGTGCCCTGCCGCTCGAGGTACTCTGACTCTCCGTGGGGCAGGCGTTTCGCTTGCCATCATTCGGCACCCGAGACGGTTGCCCCACACGTTGCCCAGAAATTCGTCGCCAACCGCATGGGTTGGCGGACATGCTGTGGGTCTATGACACCGCCATTCCGGCTCCCCACTCAGTGTCGACGATGTGATACGATTCAGTCGCTTCGTTGCATCGGAGGGCCCTTTCGATGAACCTCAAAATTCCGCTCATGCTCGCTCCTCAGCCCGAAGGCGGGTATGTGGTGACGAGCCCGCTCCTCCCCGAACTCCACACGGAAGGCGACACCGCGGACGAGGCGGTGGCGAACGTGCAGGATGCGCTGGCCGCGGTGATCGAACTTTACGAGGAACTCGGTCGACCGCTTCCGCAAAGCGCGGTCGTCGCCGATGCTTCCGGCCCCGTCTGGTTCGAAACGCTGGTCAGCACGCCGTGAGGTACCGCGAGGCCGCCGCAAAGCTGGCTTCGCTGGGTTGCCGCGAACTGCCCAGACGCTCGGGCGGCTCGCATCGGAAGTGGTTCAATCCCGCGACCGCCCGTGCCGCGGTCATTCCTGACTGGGGTGGCAAGGACCTCAAGCCGGGAACGCTTCGAGCCGTCGTTCGGCAGTTGGGCCTCGACTGGCAGGCGTTCGCGGACGCGTGATCATGCCCACGCTCGACCGGATCACGCTCTATCCTGTGAAGAGCCTCAACGGCGTCGAGGTCGAGGAGGCCCGCGTGCTTTCCTCCGGGGCCCTCGAGCACGACCGCCGCTGGCGGCTCGTGGATCTCGACAGCCGCGTGGTGAACGCCAAGCGCACGGCGGCGTTTCATCCGATCCGGGCGGAGTTCGATCTCTCTGAAAAGCTCGTCTCGCTCTCGCGCTGGTCCGATCCGGCCACGGCTGCGGCCGCCACGTTTCCGCTCGTGCCGGGCCGCGAGGGCCCGTGCGAATGGCTTTCCGACGCGCTCGGCGTCGGCGTGCTCTTGGAAGAGCGGCCTGACGGCGGGTTTCCAGACGACCGCGATGCACCGGGCCCCACGCTCGTCTCGACTGCGAGCCTCGTGGAAGTCGCCCGCTGGTTTGGCTTCGAGCTCGCGGAGAGCCGGCGGCGGTTTCGGGCAAACCTCGAGATCGGCGGCTGCGATGCCTTCTGGGAAGACACGCTCGCAAGCCCGGCCCGGCCCGGCCTCGCGCCCTCGCTCGCCGATCTGCCCGGCGACATTCCGGCCGATCCCTATGCCACGCTGCCGCCGCCGGAGCCCAAGGAATTCTCGATCGGCGACGCCCGCTTCCGGGCCACGAACGTGTGCAAGCGATGTGTGGTGCCCACTCGTGACAGCCGCACAGGAGCCATCACAGCCCACTTCCGCGACGCCTTCGAAGCCCGGCGGAGCAGGGGGCTGCGGCTGGATGTCGACGCGAGCGGGTGGGGCCATCTCTACCGGCTGGCGGTGAATACCTGCATGGACACCCGTTCATTCTCTACGAGGGGATTCACCCTTCTTCGGGATGGCCTGGTTTTGCACTACCAGACGGGCCCCTAGCGGGCACGTCGCTAGAAATTGCGAGAAAATTCCGCGGAAGGGCTACTTTTTCAGCGATTCTGGAAATGGCTACGGATTCACCGGACGTCCCCAAAAGAAATGACGGCGAACTGCCGAATTCCCCCCGATAAGGGGCGTTTTCGGGGGAACGAAAATCTAATGAACCAAAAACTTGCCCCCCCCGTATTGCGGTGTTAGTGTGCCCCGAAGTTTCAGTCAGACGCCGTAGCCGTCTGCTTTACGCCGTTTTCAATCTCGCAGGTACGCCCAACAGGATCCCGATCGCCGGGAAGGTTCAACAATGGCCTCGCAACGCAATCGAATGCTTGACTTCTGGAATCGGCGTCCTGCTCGGACGAATGCCCGTCGGAGGCTGCGGGGCGGCGGCATGGTCCGCACGGGAGCGGAGCAACTCGAATCGCGCGCGATGCTGGCCGTCTCCGCTGCTTACTACGATGACTTCGTTTCTATTCCCGGTGCTGGAAACGGCGCGGCTTGGACGAACTCGAATACCGGGCACGGCGTCGTGGTCGTGACGCTCGACAACGCTGTCGGCGGCGACGACGTCTACATGCGCGTCGTCAACGGCAATTATCAGTTTTCGAGCACTGCAAACTTCTCGTCGGGAAATCTTGTCAGCATCGCGCTTCCGGCCTACGCGGCGCCAATAAACGCCCCAGTCACTGGGGGATTTCCCGGGAGCTTTGGCGGCACGATTGGCACTAGCATCCCGAGTACTTACGCACATCCATACCGGCTGCAGACCACAAATCCCACTCCAGGCACACCCACTACCCCAGGTACGACAGCGGGTTTTAATTCGGAATTCTCCACCATCTACGTCCGCACGTCCGGACTCGGCGCTGGCGATACGCCGTCGTTCACCCTGATCGGTGCCTCCCAAACGGTCACCAAATCGCTGCTCATTGATCTTAACGACGACGCTGGCCTCCCACTAAGCGGTTCGTCGATCATGATCGGTGCGCCCGTCGCGATCACGGAATCTGGAGGAACAATCGGGCCGTTTGGCACGATCGCCGTAGACGCGACGCCTTCGGGCCCCGCCATGCCGCTCCCCAGCCCATCGGGCGTTTACCCGGGTGGCGGGCAACCGGAAGGTTCCGTCCTGCTCCGGGGCGAATCGATCACAGTGAGTTCGTTCGGCGTCTCGGTCAATGCCGGCCAGCCGATTTACATGGTGTCGGAATTGGGCGCGGGAAGTGCCCTGAACTCGGGCGGCATCAACATCAATGGGCGGGTGTCTACGTCGGGCGATTTCAGCGCTGAAGTGATCGGAACGAAGTTCAGCGTCAACGCCGGCGGCCAGATCAGCTTTGGCGCTGCCGGCCTGGCCTCGAGCGTCGTTGTCGACGTCACCGATGCCGACGTCTACATCCCCGGCAAGGTCCTCGCGACTGACCAGTCGTACTTCCTCCAAGCGTCGCTGCAGACGCCTCCCGGTGCAGACGTCCGCATGATCACGACCCGCACCGCCGGTGGCGTTCAGACGGGCCTCGTGACTGCCGACGAGTTGATTGTCTATCTCGCCAATGAAAACGACGATCCGGATCCGGAAGCCGTCGATGGCGTCGTTGATCTCCAGACAAGCGTGAACACGCTGCGCATCACGTCTGCGTCCCCCGCCGGCGGTACGCCGTTAGGCAACGCAATCACGATCAAGAACAACAAGGTCCTTACTGTCGACGCCGTTTCGGCATCAGCAAAGGATATCGCCTTGTCTACGACCGCGGGCACCATCGATCTTCAGGCGGCGATCGTCACCGACGGGAGTTTTTCGCTGTCGTCGTTTGCTGACCTGAACGTCACTTCGAGTGTCGTCTCGGGAAAGAACATCACACTCGCTTCCGCGAATGGCAGCGTCACCACGAGTGCCGTGATCCAGACGGCAACAACATCTCCGCCGCCCGATGGCGGCATCGTATCGATTACGGCCAAGACAGACATTCAGGTGGATTCTTTGGTGTTGGCGCAGGAAAGCGTCGTTATCACGAGCCAGACGGGCAAGATCTTTAGCGGCACCAATCTTGCGGCCGATCCCACTTCACGGGTGACAGGTCCTTCAACCACGCTCAAGGCCGTCACGGGAATCAATCTCGGCACCGACGTCGGCGTGGTCGATGCCACGGTCAGCGGAACCGGCGCGATCGCAATCGATGACCGCGGCACTGGAACGTATGGCGTCTTTCTCAACGTGCAATCAGCGACCACGGCTGCGGGCAACGTCAGCATCAAGTCCGCTCAATCAGTCGATGTGGCGAGTCTCGTTGCAGGAGGCACGGGCGACGCCTCGATTATCTCCACAGGCGGCGACATCTCCCTTTCTGGCACCGTGATCGCCGACGGCAACGCAGTGATTCTCACCGCAGCGAAATTCGCCGCCGACGGCGTCACGGTCCTGAATCAGGGGTTCATCACCGGCCAGGCGCCGATCGCCAACGAGATCAACTGGACGGCCAATGATGCTGTCGACGGCGACGGTGCTCCCAATACCGATCTGTATCGCAACATCCCTGTGATTTCGGCCTATCGCCTCTCTGCTGGCGACATCGACTTCACGGCAGACGACTCCACGACACTGAAGGCAATCAAAACCACCGATGGCAACGTCAGGGTCACATCCGCCGGTGGGTCGATCGTGGCCACGAGTGTCATCGCAACCGCAGGCGCGTCGTTGGGCGACGTTACGCTCGACGCACGGAATGGCAGCGTGACGCTCGAATCCGTGGCCACCACGTCCGCTGCAGGCACGGTGTCGGTGCTTGCCTCACAGGGGATTGCCGACGACGGCAACGCGGCCACCACCGGCATCACCGCCAACACGATTAACCTCTCGGCCGCTACCGGCGGCGTGGCGAGCGACATCGGCTCGGCCACCAATCGTGTGACCGTGGCGGGGGTCTCCACGGGCATCCCCGTGGCGCTCACGATCGCCTCGGCCCCCATCGCCGACTATCCCGCCGCCCTCGACGCTTCGAGCGTCTACATCGGCGCCTCCTCCGCGCTCGAGCTCAACGCCGCGGCCGTCAACCTCGTCGATGTCAGGGCAACCGGCGCGGCCACCGATGTCGAAGTGCAGACGGTGGCCCTGAGCGACGAAGATGGCAATGCCGTGCTATTCGCCGGCCGCAACCTCACCGTCGGCAACGTGATCGTGGCGGGCGGCGCGTTTGGCGAATCTTCGAGCATCTCGCTCGAGGCCGGTGGCCGGTTGGTCAATGCCAACGGCGTGGGCGCCGACACTGTCCTTGAGGCCCAGGCCCTCGTGCTGAAGGCCTCCACGTTCGACGGCAGCTTCGACGTCACGAACCTCGACACGTTCGAGCGTCTCACCGCGGCCGCCACGGCCGCGGGCGGTGGTGTCAACTTCACGTTCGACCGCGACAAGGCGCTCACGCTCGATGGCATCACCACGGTCGGCGGCAACATCACGATTGTGAACCAGGCCGTGGCAGTCGATGCCGACAATGACGCCTCGATCCGCGTCGGCGCCGGCGGCATCACGGCCGGCACTGCGACCTCTGCCAACACGGTCACGCTGACGACCAAAGGCACCGCGATCTCCGGGCCCACCGTCTCGGCCGAGGCCACCGGCACGATCTTCGCCGGATCGAGCGTCGCACTCACCGCCGCCGACGAGATCACGGCGGTCACGAAGGCCGGCCAACTCGTCGCCGCAGCCGGCTCGAGCATCGAGATCACCCAAACGGGCAACACGAAGATCGGCACCGGCGGCATCACCACGAGCACCGGCGGCTTGCAGCTGGTCAATCTCGCCGTTACCGGATCGATCCTGCCGGGCACCGGCAAGATCACGACCGACGTCGCCACGGTGTCGGCCACCACCGGGATGGACATCAAGACCAACGTGAGCGCGCTCTCGGCCACGGCGGCTGCCGGCAACGTGACCGTGCTCGAAGACAACGGCCTCGAGGTCGGTGCCGCTGGGATCACCGCTACGAGTGGCGCTGTGTCGCTCACGCTCACCAAGGGCACGCTCGTCGGCGGCGGCCCGGCGATCAAGGGCAACTCGGTCGCCCTCAACCTCCTCGAGGCCGGCAACTCGATCGACGTCGACACCTCCGCCTCCTCGCTCACCGCATCCACGAAGGCAGGCGGCGGAATCACGATCCGCAACGACAAGAGCGTGGCGATCGGTGCCGCGGGCATCGTGGTGGGCAACACCGCGGCCGACGACGTGTCGCTGTCGGTGAAAAATGGTGCGATCACCGGCGGCACGGGCTCGATCAAGGCCGATGTGGTGACGCTGTCGGCCACGACGGGCATCACTGCCAACACGTCGGCCAACTCTCTCACGGTGGCGAGCACCGCCGGCAACATCGCGCTGACTCAGACTGGCAAGGCAGTCACGCTCGCGAGCCTCGTGGCCTCGAACGGCGGCGTGACGGTGACCAACAATGACAAGATCGAAATCCTTGCTGGTGGGCAGGTGCAGGCGATCGGCAGCGGTAAGAACGTGTCGCTCACCGCGACCGGCGTCAATAAGAAGATCACCTTCGGAGCCGGATCGATCACCGCCGACGGCGACTCGGTCGCGCTCACGTCAACCGGCGGCCTCGACGGCTCTTCGAACGCCGCTGTCGCCGACATCACGGCAGCCTCGATCAAGCTCGTCTCGACAGGAGGCGACGTCACATCCACCGTGAAGGCGACGACGGTCACCGCAAGTGCGACCGGCACCGACACCGACACGGGGAAGGCGTCGAATCTCGACCTCACGGTGCTCGGCTCGAAGGCCTTGTTCGTAGGCACCACCACCGGCGTCACGCTCAGCGCTGCGGGCAACGTGAAGCTAGGGACGAAGGCCGATCCGGCTTCTCCCCCTTCGTTTGGCCTGCCGATCATCGTCGTCGCCTCGCCCACGGCGGGTGGCACGGTCACCTACAACACCGACAAGCAAGTCACGTTCGCGGTCTCGACGGCCGCTTCCACTGGGGCCGGCTCGCTATCTCAATCGCTGACCGACGCCGGGGCCGCGGCGGTCACGGGTGGAGGCACGACAGGCGTCGGGTTCTCATCGACGCTCACGAGCCCGATTCAGCTGTCCTCGACGCTCGCGATCACGAAGCAGACCACGCTCGACGGCACGCAGCGGCTCAATCTGGCCACAGGCTCGATCGTGGTCGGGCGGGCCATCGATATCGACGGCTCCAAACTCGCGGGGGCGAACACCGTCGGCTTTGCACTCTCTGGCGCGGCCGATGACAGCGTGATCCGTGGATTCGCGTTCTACGGCTTCAATAAGACGGGCGGCGCAGCAATCAGCCTCAGCCCGTCGGCTAATGGCGTCACGATCGCCAACAACCTGTTTGGCATCAGCACCGGCGGCGCGACGCCGGGCAACACCGTCGGCATCCTGGCCGCCGGCACTGTCGGCCAGGCGATCAACAATCTCTCGATCACCGGCAACACGGTCGTGAGGAGCACCGACGCGGGCATCCGCCTCGGTACGAACGTGACCAACGCATCTGTCACCGGCAATCTCGTCGGCACCAACTCCGCCCGTGCGGCGCTCGGCAACAAGATCGGCATCGACGTGACGGGCGCCGGCGCCGGCAACAAGATCGGCGGTGTCGGAGCCCTGGCGAACGTCGTGGCCAACAACTCGGTCACCGGCATTCAGGTGACGAACACGGCCGGTGGCACCGATGTCCGCGGCAACGAGGTGCTGCAAAACCTGACGGGCATCCTCGTCAACGGCACGTCCGACACCGTCACGATCGCCGGAAATACGGTCACCCGTAATACGAACAACGGTGTCGTTGTGAACGGCACGTCGTCGAACGTGACAGTCGGCGGTGCCGCAGCGGCCGATCGCAACTTCATCGGCACGACGTCGAGCAACGCTCTTGGCCTCGGCAACGGCTGGAACGGCGTCGTCGTGAGTTCCACCGGGGCTGGCAACTCCGTGCAAAACAACGTGATCCTCGGGAACGGCACGCTGAACAAGGCCGGCGACAACGCCGGCGTGAATGTGACGGGCAACACCGCCAACGGCGTCTCGATCACCGGCAACACGATCAACGCCAACCGCGGCGCCGGCATCCTGGCGGCCCGTACTGGCGGCGGCGTCGTGACGGTCCAGAGAAACACGATCTCCAGCAACTCCGGCAGCGGCGTGCTGGCGAATGCGGGTGCAAACGTCGTCATTGGCTCCTCGGCGGGCGTTCCGGTCAACGACCCAACGCTCCGCAGCAACGCCAACACGATCAACTCGAATGCCCGCTACGGCGTCGAGGTGCTCGCCGGGGCCTTCGCCCAGATCGCGGGCAACTCGATGGCCAGCAACACACTCGGCGGCATCCTGAATGCCGCCCTCACGGCGCCGACAGTGACGTTGGCAACGCGGTCGGCTGCCAACGGCACGCTGACGGTCACCATCGGTGGCGTCGCGAACGGCCAGGTGGTTGACGTCTACACCGGTACCGACCAGGGCCGTACGTATCTCGGCCGGGTACTGGCCACCGGCACAACGGCGACCTTCACGATGACGCTCGCCCAGCAGACTGCCGCGGGCGTTTCGGCCGCGGTGTTCGTGGGTGCTCCGATAACGGCCACGCGGTCCACGACCGGCGTTGCTGGCCAGACGTCCCAGTTCGCAGCAGTGCGGTCGATCGTGCGAGTCTGACGCCGTCCGCGATTTGCTGCTTTCACACTGATGCCTTGGATCTCGGTCCGAGATCGGGCCCGAGCGGCTGCGCTTTGCACCGCGCGGCAATGGCCTGATTGACTGCGCTGGCGCATGGCGACGGCTGCGCATTTCTCACAAGCCGGTTTGTTGCACGACTGGCGCCCGCTCGGTAGGGTACCTCCCTGGTGGGATCTGCCACCTCGCGCGAAGCGCGTCTTCCTTCGCGGCGTGCAAGCCGATCACTCGCGCATCACATCCTCCAACTGCATTTGCCCCATGACGCTTCTTCCTTACAGCAATCCGCGACCGCGCCACCGCCGGGCCTCCACCGCATCCCGGCGCCATAGGGCCCGCCGCTTCCATCCCGGAGCAGAGCGGCTCGAGTCGCGGGCGATGCTCGCGGGCATGAGCTGGAGTTATGTGCAGGACTGGGTTCAGACCGCCCCCACGTTCACGCCGACGCCCACCTTCGGCACGAGCGGCGCCACGCACACGTACGGCAACACGGACAAGGGAGTACTGGTGCTCACGATCGACGGCAGCATCGTCGACAATCCCGCCACGCCGGTCAACGAGGCCAATGGCGACGATCTCTATCTGCGGGTCAACGCCGGCAACTATATCTTCGCGTCGGACCCGTCCTTCGCGAACACGATCGTGTCGATTCCTGCAGGCTTCGCTTCCGGCTACTCGCTGCAGACCAAGGACCCTGACACCACCGCCACTCCGGCGACCGGAGCCGTGTTCACCGGCTACACAGCAGCTTTCGACACGATCTACGTGCGCACGGCCAACCTCGCCGACGGCACGCACAAGCCATCCTTCACGATCGTGGGCGCCTCGCAGGACATTGCGAAATCGCTTGTCGTTGACCTCACCGCCTCCGGCACCGCCTTGAGCGGTTCGAAGATCGACATCGGGGCCCCGGTGATCGTGGCGGCCGACGCCGCTGGCGGGGCGATTGGCTACCAGGGAGCCGCCGCCACCTCACCCGAGAAGGTAGGCGGCGCGATCTACATGGCGGCCGAGTCCATCTCCATGAACGCGGTCGTGAGCAGCCGCAACAACCTTACGCTCACCTCTGCAATCGGGGCCGACAACCAGGCCAACGGCGTCGTTCCACAGGGTGTCGTGATCCGCAACGCCGTCACTGGCTTCGACACGATCGACATCGACGTCGACGGCACGGCCTTCCTCGTCGCCGCAGGCGCGCGGATCAGCGGGGATTCGTCGCTCACCGTTCCGCCGAGCACCGTCACACTCAATGCGACCGTGAGAGATTTTACGCCGCAGACGAATCCGGACTTCGAGTCCAGCGCTGCCAGTTCGGCCTTAAGACAATTCGGGGCTGGCATTCCAAATCTTGTTCAACAGCGTCTCGGCGCTGATGGCAAACCGGTCTTCTACGACCCGCGTGGGACGCGGTCTATTCAATCTGCCGCGACCTTTGCCCAGTGGTACACCGACATTCCTGGCACCAATATCGCGTTAACGATCCCGATCCCGCTTAATCGTGATCCCGTCAGCGGAGTCTACAGCTATTCAAACAGTAGTTTCTTTCCCATCGACGGCCAAAGCTTTGGGAATTATGCGTCCACCGGCCGGAACTACCACTTCACGACCGAGATCGCAACGACGTTTAAATACTCGGGTGGGGAGGTGTTTACGTTCGCTGGCGATGACGATCTATGGGTGTTTTTCAACGGATACCGAGCCATTGATTTTGGTGGGCTTGCAGGAGGGGGTGTTTCTCAAACCGTCTCGCTGGACTCGATTGCAGCGGCGGCAGGCATGACGAAAGGGGGCACCTATTCGTTTCAGATGTTCAACGCTGAACGGCACACCACCGCTTCGAACCTTAACATCAACACGACTATCGACTTCTCCCCCGAAGTCGTCTACGCAAACACTGGCTCCGTCTACCTCCGCACCCGCGATGCCGACGCCGTCATCGAAGGCAAGATCTACGCCACCGATCAGTTCTACGACCTCCGCGAGTCAGCCGGTGCGGGCGGCATTCGTCACTCGTTGACGACGATTTCGCCAACGACGGGAGCAAACACCGGTTCGCTCATTGGCGACAACGCCTACATTCTCCTCAGCGATCAGAGCGGCGGTGCGGTGAATCTGCAGTCGAGCTTCGACTTGCTCCGTATCACCGCGGCCGCATCGACGCCTGCGAACGCCCTCGATTACGACATCACGGTCACTAACGACAAGTCTCTTCTGCTCGACGCCATATCGGCTTCAGCCGGTGACATCGCCCTCACGACCACTGCGGGCACCATCACGCTTGCCGCCGTCATCGACACGCCCGGCGGGCTGAGCCTCACGGCAGCGGACGACCTCGCAGTGTCATCGGCGATCAAGTCTGGCCGCAGCATCTCGCTCGTGTCGACGGCTGGCAGCGTCACGACCTCGGCCGATGTCGAAACAGCTGCGACAGCGACCAATGGGGGCGCCATCACGATCACGGCGGCCAAGAACGTGACGATCGACTCCCGCGTCGAGGCATCTGCGGAAGGCTTGTTCGTGACGGCGGGGGAGACGGTCGCCAGTGGAAAAAACCTTGCTGCCGACCCTACGGCCCGCGTCACCGGCCCCAGTGCCACACTCAGGGCGGGCTCCGGCATCGATCTCGGCACGGCGGTCGACAGCCTGAGCGTTACGGTCACAGGCCCGGGCAGTATCGTGATCACCGACAACGGCGGTGCCTCGCTCGAGTTGAGCGTCGTTTCGACGAGCACGTCCGACGGCTCGATCTCGATCACCTCCGCCCGCGGTCTGTCGGCCGCATCAGTGACGGCTGGGGGCTCTGGCGACGTCGCTCTTACCTCGACCGGCGGCGATATCGAAGTGGGCACCGTCGTCGCCGACGGTAGTGCCGTCATCCTGAAAGCCGTCGGCTATGCCGCCGACGTCACGACGGTGCTCCACAAGGGAGTCGTCACCGGCAACGCACCGGTGGCCGCCGAGATCAGCTGGACGGCCGATCGCGTCGAAGACGCTATGGGAAACGAGAGTGCCGAGCTCTATCGTGGAATTCCTACGATCTCGGCATACCGACTCTCCTCCGGTGACATCGCGTTTACGACGGACAATGCCGTCACGCTCAAGTCGATCAAGACCACCGACGGCGATGTCGCTGTGACAGCACTCAGCGGGAACATGACCGCGCTTGCTGTATTCGGTGGTAACAGCGGTGATATTTCTCTTACCGCTGCCGATGGAGACTTATTCCTCGGCACGATCGACACCGATGGCAGGCTTGATCTTATTGCGGGAGCGAACGTTTTAGACACTGACACCAACGATGTGTCGCAGGATTCCGTCGGTATTAGTCCAGACACCGCAAATCTAATCACGAATCCTGGGTTTGAGATCACCGCCGGCCTGCCAATTCCGACCGGATACACCACGTCGTATCGCTACGGTTTCACAAATCCACTCCCATGCTATGAGATCGTGTCTCGACCTCCGCCGGGAGGAGAATGGGTCGATTACCCAGCCCACCAGGGGCAGTTGTTTTTCCTTGCGGACGGTAGCTCAAACACGACCGATGTTGTTTGGCAAATGGCAAACGCCCGAACCATCTATGGCGGCATTCCATACCGATTTGAAGCGTATGTTTCGAGTGTTTTTGCGATCGCCCCTGCGCAGCTTTCTTTCGAGTACTCACTCAACAATGGTGCGACCTGGAATGTCCTTGCCCAAGCAGGCCTAACGACCGCAGACGGGGTTGGAACATGGAAGGGAGTTTCGGCAGGATTTACCCCCACCGCCGATGGAACGGCAATCGTTCGCTTGGTGAATGCGAATGCAGCTACCAGGGGGAATGACTTTGGACTTGATAGCCTGTACTTTGGACCAGCGTATTACGCAACGGTCGATCCGATCCCACTGCCGATTCAAACGACAACGACAATTCGCGCAAGTGACGCGATGATTGCCGCGGGCAGTGACGTTGGCAAGAGCGTCAACCGCATCGACCTTGATGTGTCGAACCTTGTCATTGCCAGTAGCCAGTCTGCGTATGTCAGCAACGAGCGTCGATCAACGCTTAACGCTATCGCCCACACTCTCCTCGACTTCCACTCGACCGGTGGTATGTCTGACATCGACGTGCAGTCCGTCAACGTCGCCGCGACCGACGGCACGGTGACTGTCACAAGCGGCCGCGATCTGACGGTGGGCAGCGTGCAAGTGGGCGGGGGCGCCTTCACCACCGGCTCGAAGATCTCCCTCACCGCGGCCGGGATCATCCGCAACGCCGATCCGGCCGATCCGACGGCCACGGTGCTCGAGGCCGACGCCCTGGCGCTGTCCGCCGCGTCGTTCGACGGTTCGTTCAATCTCACGAACATCGACGCGGTGAATAGGTTCTCTGCGGTCGCCACAGCCGCCGGCGGCGGGCTGACGCTTGTCTTCGACCGTCCCGACGACCTGATCCTGGACGGCGTCAAGACAGCCTCCGGCAACATCACGATCAAGAACGACGACGTCGGGGCGATCCTGATCGGCTCCGGCGGCGTGACGGCCGGCACGATGACGACTGCCAACACGGTCACAATCACGAGCCAGAGCACGATCGACGGCTACACCGACCCGACTGCTGGAGCGGCGGGAGCCTTCAGCGCGGCCTCGTTTTCCACGACCGCCACCTCTGCCACTTCTTCCACCACGACTCCCACCCCGTCGCCCACGATGACGTCCGGCTGGGAGCGAGTGGCCCCGCTGGGGAGCCGCCCAGGCACGACGTCGCTCGTCTCCTGGCAGGGCACCGCGGCCACCGCCTTCACCGACCGCTGGGTCGTGAAAGCGTCGGATCCCGCGATCACGTCGCAATCGCTGACGGCGGCATTCACGAGCCGCACTGCCACGCGCACCTGGACAGCGACGTCGCTCGGCGAGGGCTACTTCTCGGTCGTCGCCCCCAAGGCCGCGCAGTCAAGTGTCCTCGCCTGGGCTAACGCGACGCTGGGCATCGCGTTTGCCCAGCCCGACTTTGTGGTCACGGGGAGCGCGGTGCCCAACGACCCGTCATACAGCCAACTCTGGGGCCTCAACAACACGACGAATCCCGCCGCCGACATCGACGCCCCGGCCGCGTGGGACGTCACCACCGGCTCGCGCAGCACCGTCGTGGCCGTGATCGACACGGGCGTCGACTACAACCATCCCGACCTCGCCACCAACATGTGGCGGAACCCAGGCGAGACCCCGGGCGACCGGATCGACAACGACGGCAACGGATTCATCGACGACGTCTACGGGTGGGACTTCTTCAACAACGATGCCGACCCCATGGACGACCACAGCCATGGTACGCATTGCGCGGGCACGATCGGCGCCGTCGGAAACAATGGCGTCGGCGTGGTCGGCGTGAATTGGCAAGTGTCGATCATGGCGATGAAATTCATGGGGGCATCGAATACCGGGCCGCTCAGTGCTGCAATTTCGTCGCTGAACTACGTCACGATGATGCGGCGCGACCACGGCGTGAACGTTGTCGCCACAAATAACAGTTGGGGCGGCGGCGGCTATGATGAGACGCTCAAAGACGCGATCAAGGCCGGAGGCGACGCCGGCATTCTGTTCATCGCCGCGGCCGGCAACGGGGGGGGCGACAGCATTGGTGACGACAATGATGCACTTCCCACGTACCCTGCCAGCTACGACGAGCCTTCGGTCATTGCTGTCGCCGCGACCGACAACGCCAACAACCTCGCCTCGTTCTCGAATTACGGCGCGATGAGCGTCGATGTCGGGGCTCCTGGCGTAGGCATCCTCTCGACGGTGCCGGGCGGCGGCTATGGGCTGAAAAGTGGCACCTCGATGGCCACGCCCCACGTTGCAGGCATCGCTGCGCTCCTGGCCTCGGCCTATCCAAATGCCACGGCGAGCCAAATCAAGTCGGCGATCCTTTCGTCCACAGTGGCGATCCCGGCCCTCGCTGGCAAGGTGGCGACTGGCGGGCTCGTGAACGCGCCAGCCGCACTGGCGGCGCTCGGGGTCATTGCCGGCGGCGGCACGATCACCGCCGGCGGCCTGGTGACGCTCAACGCCGTAGGCGACATCACGGCAAGCACGTCAGCCGGTCAGCTCGCGGCGACATCGGGCGGCACGATCGAGATTTCGCAGAGCGGCGACGTGAAGCTCGCGGGAATCACGGCGGCGACGTCGGCCATGCTCGACGTGGCAGGGGCGGTGCTCGCTGGCACGGGCTCGCTCATAACGCCGCTGGCGACAGTGAAGGCGACCGGCGGGATCGACCTCAAGACCGACGTCACGACGCTCTCGGTGGTCTCCTCGGGTGGCAACACCACCATCGTCGAGGCCAACGGCCTCGAGGTGGGCGCCGACGGCATCAAGGCCTCCGGCACCGCATCGATCACGCTCACCGCCGGCAACCTCGATTCCAGCGGCGGCGTGATTTCCGGGAGTGCCGTGGCCATCAAGCTCCTCGCGGCAGGCAGCCTCGACGTCGACACCTCGGCCGGCTCGCTCACGGCATCCACCGCCGCGGGCAACATCACGATTCGCAACGACAAGAGCTTCAACATCGGCGCGGCCGGCATCGTGGTGGGCAACCCCGCCACCGACGACATCACGCTCTCTGTGAAGACTGGCGGCATCACCACGGGCACCGGCTCGCTCAAGGCCGACGCCCTCGCCCTCTCCGCCACGACTGGCATCGTCGCCGGCACCTCCGTCAACTCGCTCACCGCCGCGAGCACCTCCGGCGATATCGCCATCGCCCAGACAGGTAAGGCCGTCACGCTCGCGAGCCTCGTGGCCGCCAACGGCGGCGTCACGGTCACCAACAACGACCACGTGACCGTGACGAGCGTGCAGGCGATCGGCTCGGGCAAGAACGTGTCGATCACCACGACCGGCACGGGCAAGAATATCGGCCTCACGGCCGGGAGCATCGTGGCCGACGGCGACGTGGTCACGCTCTTGGCGACCGGTGCGATCAACGGATCCCAGAAGGGGGCCACTCCCGACGTGAAGGCGGCCACCAGCACGCTCACGGCCGGTGGCGGCAACCTCACGGCGACGCTCCAGGCAACGGGCGTGACGACCAAGGCGAGCGGCAACCTCGACGTCACGCTCCTGGGCTCGAAGACCGTATTCCTCACGCCCACCGCGGGCACCGTGCTCTCGGCCGGCGGGAACGTCACGCTCCGCACCGGCATGAACAACGTCGTCGTCGTCGCCGCACCAGCGGCGGGCGCGGGTAAGACGACCACCTACGAGACCACCGGCCTCGTCACGTTCGCCGTCACGGGAACGGCCGCCACGGGAGCGGGCTCACTGGCCCAGGCCGTGGCCGACGCCAGTTCCGCCACGATCGTGGGCGGTTCGGCGGGCGTGGCCTTCTCGACCACCGTCTCCAGCCCCATCCAGCTGACCGGCACGATCGACATCTCGAAGCCGCTCTCGATCGACGGCACCCAGCGGATCAACGTCGCCGCCGGGTCGCTCACGCTCGGCTCCCGGGTCAACATCGACGGCTCGAAGCTGGCATCCACGAGCTCGAGCGGCTTCCGGCTGACGACGAGCGGCACCTCCACGGCCTCGGGCTCGTCGCTCCGAGGCCTGGCGTTCTACGGGTTCTCCAGAGGCGCTGCGGTCGAGATCGCCCCCACGGCCGACAGTGCCAACATCACCGGTGTCACGATCCAGGGCAACCTCTTCGGCACGGGCACCAGCGGCGTTGTGGCAGGGAACAAGGTCGGCATCCTCGCCCACAACACAGCCGTCGGGGCCACGAAGTCGATCACCGGCCTCACGATCGCCGACAACACGTTCGTACGCAGCACCGATGCGGGCATCCGGCTCGGGGCCACGGTGGCCAATGCCGCGATCAACGGCAACCTGATCGGCACCAACTCCGCCCGTCTGGCCCTCGGCAATGCCGTCGGCATCGACATCGCCGGGGCAGGGGCGGGCAACACCGTCGGTGCCGGCAACGTGATCGCCAATAGCTCGACCGCCGGCGTCCGCGTGAGCGCCACCGACGCCTCGGGCGGCACGGCCACGACGATCCGCGGCAGCGAGCTTCTGCAAAACGCAGTCGGCATCCTCGTGACCGGAGCCACCAAGAACGTGGCCGTCGCGGCCAACACCATCACCCGCAGCACCGCCGACGGTATCCGGGTGACCGACACCGCGTCGAACGTCACGATCGGCGGCGCCGCCCTGGCCGACCGCAACTTCATCGGCACGACGTCGAGCAATGCCCTCGGCCTCGGCAACGCCAGGAACGGCGTCTCCGTGACCTCCACGGGCGCCGGGATCACGATTCAGAACAACGCCATTCTCGGCAACGGCACCGGTAACGTGGCCAACGACAACGCCGGCGTGAAACTCTCCGGCACCGACGTCTCCACGGCCCTCGCCGGCAACGCCCTCACCTCCAACCGCGGGGCCGGCGTCCTCGCCCTCGGGAATGCCAGGGCCACGCTCACGAGAAACACGATCTCGAGTAACACCGGCAGCGGTGTGCAAGTGAGCTCCGGCACGCTCGTCGTGGGCGGCGATAAGGCCTCTGCCGACGCCGTGCTGCGGCAAACCGCCAACACGCTCGAATCCAACGGCCGCTACGGCGTCGAGGTGCTCGCCGGGGCCTTCGCCCAAATCGCTGGCAACGCCATGAACGTCAACCGCCTCGGCGGCGTCTTGAATCCCAATGCCGTCGCTCCCGTCATCGGCACCGCCACCCGCTCCACGGCCGTCGCCATCAACGGCCTGCTCACAGTGACCTTCACCGGGCTCATCAATGGTGACGTCGTCCACGTCTACACGGGCTCGGCCCAGGGACGCGTCTATCTCGGGAAGTTCACCTACGGCACCGTCTCGGCCTTCACCGACGCCACCGGCACGAAGTTCACCATGACTCTCGCCCAGCAGAACGCCGCCGGCATCAGTGCCAGCGTCTTCGCCGGGGCGTCCATCACCGCCACCAAGACTAGTGCCGCAGGCCACACCTCGCCGTTCGCAAGCGCCAAGACGATCGCTCGGGCGACGTGATCAAGGTCAGATTGCCAACGCGTCACGGCGTCGGAACTATGACACCTTGATTCACCGTGCCGCCCACAGGGTTCACAATCGTTACGCTTACGCCATTGTTGGCCGCGCTGATGGCGGCTTCGAGCGCGGTGTAGGGGCCCGGCGGTGCGGGTAGCACTCCGGCACTCTGTGAGACGTCGAGCGTGTTCCCCGCGGTGTTGGTCAGCGAGACCGATCCGGTGGGCGTTGCGGCCCCCACGCCCGCATTGTTCGTCATATCGATCGCAAGCGTCGCTCCGCTACCACCGATAAGGCCGGTCACAGAGTTGCCGGTCGCCTTGATCTGGTTGTTCAGCACGCTGGCATTCACCGTGCCACTGTTGGCTTGGATGTTTACCCCGGTATTGCCTGCCCCGTTAAGGATTGAATTTTGCATCAGGAACGTCGTTATCTCACCCGCATTGGCGACCAACTGCACCGCGTTGTTGCCACTATTGGCGATCGTCGCAAAATTGAATGAAGCGTTCGTGTTCTCCACGAAAAGACCATTCTGGCCCGCGCCCGTGATGCTTAAGGTTCCAAAGTCGGCAAACGAGCCGCCGCCCGCCACCTGCGGCACGTTGTCCTTCAGGTAGATGCCGTTGATCGATGGACTGGTGATCGTGGTCTTGCCGATTACCAGCGCTGGATACGTGCCGAGCACGTTGTCGCAGCCCACGAGGCTGATGCCATTGGTCGCCGAACTCCCCGAAACGACGGTCGCCAGGCTGACGGCGAGGTTGGCATTCGTCGCATTGATTGCCGGTCCGCCTGTCGCGTTGATCGTGCCGTCGTTGATCCGAACGAGCCCATTGACCGCTGCAGGGATCGTCGAGTTGGTGACCGTGAGGCCGGCGCCCGCATTCGTGGTAACCGAGATCGAATTGAAGAACACCGTGGCGGCGCTGCTATCGTTAGCGTTCAACAACGAGATACCATCACCAGCGGCATTGGTCACGCTGACGGTGCCCGGAACACTTACGTCAAGACCCGTTTGCGTGTTTTGAATCACCACACCGGTGCCCGTCGGTGATGCGACGGCAATCCCGGAGCCCGTCACATTGAGCGTGCCATCGACACCGCTCATGAACACGCCGTTGCCAGCCGAGTTGGTCGACGAGAGACTGGTGAACAGCAACTTGTTAGAGTCTGCGACCGTCGGGTCGTTCGACATGCTCAGAGCCGCATTGCCATTGACCGTCACGGAGTTCGATCCAGCCATGTTGACGGCGGTATTGTTGACGCCCTTGAAGCCGACCGCCGTATTCGGAGATGCGAGCGTCACCTCGACGTTTTCGTAGTTCACCGGGCGCAGGTTCCCCACGGAACTGATACCGGCCGTCGTGGCTCCCGTAATCGTGACGTCCTTGATCGTGGTTTCGCCGGCCGTGTTGTTGTTTTGAACAAGCACGCCTTCTTGCGAACTTGTGATATTGAACTTCTCGATCAGCACGTCCCCGGCAGAGTTTTGAACGAGGATTCCCTTGCCACTTTCCGTCGACCGCCCGGATGGATTTGTGACCACCACGCTCCCGCCGGTGATGCCATCCACGTTGACTGCATTGCCCGCAATATTGGTGATCCCGCCGTTGTAGCGAAATGCGGTCGCGCCGCCCTGTACGAGGATCGCTCCATCGACAGGGTTTGTGATATTCGCAGCACCGTTCTCGCCAATATTCACCGATCCGCCGCTGTTCTTGACGGTCACGGCCGTACCGATGGAGTTGGAGAGCGTGACGTTGTCGACATTCACGTTGGAATCGCTGTTATCGACGACAATGCCACCGCCCCCGATGTCACTCACGAGATTCGGAAACTTGGCGCCTGCCGGGGTCAGGCCGGTAGCGATGTTGATGTTGCCTCCGCCACCGCCAAGCGTATTCTTGACCTCGATGATCGGCGACGTGCCGCCGCCCGCCGTGCCGGTGTTGGTCAGCGATCCCTGGAACGAGAGGTTGGGAGCGTTGCCGCTGCCAGGATCGACACCGTTCACCCGGATGCCGGTGTCGGTCATATTCTGCACGAGCGTATCGGTGACGACGACGTTGCCGCCCGTGTTGAGCAGCTCGATGCCCGTCTGCGGCTGGCCCGACACGTTGCTGCCGAGGATCGAGTAGTTCGAGACAGTCGCAGTGTCGCCGACGAGGAGTCCAGGGCCGGCCTGCACGCCCACCCGCGAGCCTTGGACGATAAAGTTGGCCGTCGTCAGGCCTCCATCGAGAATCACGCTCGGGCCCGACGGATTGGAGAGCGTGGGCCGCGTCGTGCCCGACGTGATGTTGATCGGGCCGCAGCAGCTGGCAAGGTAGAACTCCCCGCCGTCGCCGATCAAGAATTGCTGCGGCGCCAGAGGCGTGAATGCCGCCGTCTGGGCGTAGGTGGCATTGCCGGCGTGCACCAGCACCACGTCGTAGGGGTTCGTGGCGGCAGCGTTGCCGGCGGCGATCGTGGTGTACGGGCTCTCGGCCGTGCCGTTACCGCCTGCCGGTGCGGCATTATTGACGTGAACCACCCGCCACGGCTCAGCGGTCGTCTCGTTGATCGCCACGATCGGGGTCTGATGCGCCCGCACGATGTGCTCGTTGCGCATCATCGGCTGCTCCATCTGGTCGGGCACGTTGCGACGGCGGCTGCCGCCCATGCGATACGTGAGCCGGGCGAAGCCTGTCCAGTCGAAGTAGCTGTCGTTGTTGGCCTGGAGCGAGAAATCCCAGTTCCTAGCGAACGTCATGTCGAGCCGGGTGTACACACCGCCAAACCAGGGCACGACGTCTTGGTTTGCCTTCGTGCCGGAATACCAGTCGTACCGCGAGTTGCCGAGGGCATACCCGCCCACGCTGACCATGCCGGCCCAATCGGAGAGGCCGGGAATGTAGGCGCCGACTTCGAGATCGGCTCCAGAGAGAGCCGAGTCGAGGCCATACTGGCACATCACGTAATTTTGATAGAAGGGCGACCCAGGCGCACCCGCCGTGTAGGCTGTGGTGCCCACGGGGATGTAGCCATTGCTGCGCAGGTTGCCATAGTCGGTGAGCCACTCGCCGCTCACGCCGACTTGGTTGTACGAATGCCCAAACTGGCCGAACTGGCTCGTACCGCACGGGATGTTGCGCAGCTCATACTGATTTTGATCGCCGTCATAGTCCCAGTAGACGCCGACACCGAGCAGCGTGCCGCCGATGAACTGCTTGCGGACGGCGCCCACGTTGGAGAAGAAGCCGCCGTATTCTGAGAAATGGCCGCGGAGGTCGGCCGCCCACAGGCCGCCGAGGTCGTCTTCGGCGTAGGGGATGTAGCCGCCGAGCGTCATGTAGGAGCCGTTATAGCCGAGGCCGCGGTCGGCGGCGTTGAGGCCGTAGTAGAGCCAGCCCGGGCCGTTGGCCTCGAGATCCTGCAGCCGCGTGACCGCGCGATTGACGAGGCCGCCCGTCGGGGCCATCGCAGCTTGGCCCATGCCGCCCATCTGCGCATGGGCGATGCCGGCAGAGCCGCCCAGCATTCCCCCCGCCACCACCATGAGCGTGAGCGCCCGGCGGGCTCGCTGCTTCCAGGCTGCAGCTTTGCGACGGATCGCACGGCGGCGGGCGGCGGCACGTTTGGCGAAGCGGTTGGCGATGTGTTTGCTCATCGAAGTCGCATCCCTGACGGTTGCCGGAGCCCGGGCGGGGCAAGCCCCCGCGCCGAAAAACCGGCATGATCGTCAGGAGTGATCGACCCCTCGCGATCGCTAGCATGAGAATTTCCGGCACATGGGCCGGAATCGGCAGCGCGAGCGGAGATTGCCCAGCTTGCCAGGGCTTAATCGAGATTGAAGCGGCTCACGGTGTCGGTGAGGCCTTCCACACTCCGCACCATGTGCTGCGAGGCGTCTTTGAACTCCCTGAGCGCCTCGGCCGCGGCCCGGGAGCCGTCGGTGAGCGTCACGAGAGCCTCGGTGATCTGGGCGGCCCCGGAAGCCTGGGCCTTCATCCCCTCGTTCACGTGCTCGAACCGGCCCGTCAGCCCCTGCACCTTGTCGATCACGTCGGAGAACTGCGCGCTGATCGCGTTCACCCGCTCCACGCCTTCCTTCACTTCGCCAGCAAACGTCCCCATCTGCTCCACTCCCGCCGTCACGGCCTGCTGCATCTGCTCCACGAGCCGCTCGATGTCGAGCGTGGCCACAGCCGTCTGATCGGCGAGCCGACGGATCTCACGGGCCACCACGATGAAGCCCTGGCCATACTGCCCCGCCTTCTCAGCCTCGATGGCGGCGTTGATCGAGAGCAGGTTTGTCTGGTCGGCCACCTTCGTGATCGTGGTGATCACCATGTTGATGTCTTCGGCCCGCTGCCGGATCGCGGCGAGCCGGTCGGAAAAGTCGGCCGTGGATTGCTCGAGATGGGCCATCGTCTCGCCGATGCCGGTGAGATTCTCGCGGCCCGCGCCGGCCACCTCGGCCGTGTCTGCCGCCACCGTCACCACTTCGCCCATCGTGCCGAGCAGCTCCTGGCCCGTGACGGTGATCTGCCGGCTGGCCACGGCCGCCTCGCTTGTGCTCGCCCCCAGCGAATTGATCGCGTGTTCCTGCTGCCGGCCCGCCACGGAGAGCTGCCGGGCGGTGGCGTTGAGGTCGAGGCTCGATTGCTTCACCTGCGACACGATGCCCCGCAGGCTCGCCGTCATCGCGCCGATATCGCGGAGGAGCTGGCCCGTTTCGTCGCCGCCGCGCATGTCGATCGCCCCGGCGAGATCGCCCGCCGCCACGCGGCGCGACGCCTCCACGGCCCGGCCGATCCGGCCCGTGAGATTGCTCGTGAGCCACCACAAGAGGCCGAGCACGCCCGCCATGCCGCTGCCCGCGATCACGGCGCTCAACGCCAGCGGCTGCCGCACGCGGCCCAAAATGTCCTCGCGGGCCGTCTGCATCACCACCGTCCAGGCCCCCGTCGGAACCCTCGCCGCGGCAAACAGGCTGGCCTCGCCAGTGAGCGGGTTTTGCTCGTTGACCACGGCATCGAGCGTGACGGCCTTTTGGAACCGTGAGAAGATGCCCGCATACGGCGTATCGGCGATCGCTTTGGTCTGCAGATCGGCTGTCTTGAGCGTCGAAGCGATCACCTTCCCCAGGCGGCTCACCAGGAAGATCTCCACGTGCCATCCCGCCCGCAGCTGCGCGGCTTTCTGTTTCTGGAGACTGGCGACGAGACCACTAAGCTCGCGATCGACCCCGGCCACACCCTGAAACGTACCGCCGCGGGAGATCGGATAGCTCTGCTCCACCTGCAGGCTGCCCTCGTAGTCGTAGGGCTCCGTCACCATCGCCTTGTCGGGCTGCGATGCATCGAGAAACCGCTCGCGGCAGCCCTCGTAGTAGAGCCCGTCCATCAGCGCCAGCGGTTTGAGGGCGATGCCCTGTGCGGCGTCGGCCTTGCGAAACCAATACGGGATGAAGCGGCCGCCCGGGCCGAGCGATTTCGCGGGAAGTTTCTCGGCGGCCGCCTCGGCATCGCGGCCGTCGGCGTCGGGCTCGTAGCCGAAATAGGCGGCGTAGAATTGTGGCGACGTCTCGAGCACGCGGCGGGCGAAGGCGAGCGACTCCTGCCGCCGGCCGAAGAGCCCCTCTTCGGCGGCCAAGGCCATGATCCGCGCGGTGGTCACGGCTTCGAGCGAGCCGCGGTCGATCTCACTCGCGATCACCTGCGCCCGCTCGAGCAGCATCTCCTCGCCAAACGACAGCAGCAGCGACTGCATCCTGAAGTAGTTGATCGCGAGCGCCGCCGCGAGGATCAGCACGGCCGGCACGATGCCGAGCAGGAGCATGCGGGAGCGGATGCCGAGAGCGGGAAGCTGCATGACGGGGAAATCCGGGTGACAGACCTGTTTTCCAGCGCAACCATAGGTTACTTTCCGGACGCACCCGCCGGGCCTTTCCGGCCCCGACCGCCCCCTCCAGGCCGCACAACCATGCCCACCCCACCCGTGTGGCAGCTCCAAGACCACGACGCCTTGCTCTTCGACTGCGATGGCACCCTCGCCGACACGATGCCCGCCCACTACCGGGCCTGGCTGCACGTGACCGACGCCCACGGGATCGCGTTTGACGAAGACCGCTTCTACGCGCTCGGCGGCCGGCCCACCCGCGACATCGTGGCCACGCTCGCCGGCGAGATCGGCCTCGAGATTGATCTCGACCATGCCGTGCACATGAAGGAGTCGTCGTTTCTCGCACAGCTCGAGCACGTGGAGGCGATCGATCCGGTGATCGACGTGGTGCTCCGGTCGCGCGGCCGGATTCCGCTCGCCGTGGTCACCGGCGGCTACCGCGCCGTCTGCGAGCAGATTCTCGACCACGTGGGGATCGCCGACTGCTTCGACACGATCGTGGCCAGCGAAGACACCGCCAAGCACAAGCCCGACCCCGAGCCGTTTCTGGAGGCTGCCCGCCGGCTCTCCGCCCGGCCCGAGCGGTGCGTGGTCTGGGAAGACAGTGACCTCGGCATCGCCGCTGCGAAGTCCGCCGGCATGACGTGGATTGACGTCCGCGCGTTTCACAAGCCGAGGCGGGTGACGGGATAATGTGACAGGCTGAAGCCTGTCTTCCATATGCACACCCTCACTCTCGCCGACATCCGCGCTGCCCACGACCGGATTCGCTCCGGCATTTACCGCTCGCCCTGCCCGCCGAGCATTCCGCTCTCCGAACTCACAGGCTGTGAGATCTTCTGCAAGCTCGACCTCCTCCAGCGCACCGGCTCCTTCAAGGAACGCGGGGCCCGCAACGCGATCTTGCTACTCGACGATGCGAAGCGCCACCGAGGCGTCGTCGCCGCCTCGGCCGGCAACCACGCCCTCGGCCTCGCCTACCACGGCAAGCTCCTCGGCATTCCCGTGACGGTGGTGATGCCGCGGTTTGCACCGCTCGTGAAGGTGGCCACCTGCCGGCGGCTCGGGGCGACGGTGATCCTGGAGGGCGACACATTCGACGACGCCCGCCGGCTCGCCCTCGAGATCGCTGCCCGCGATGGCCTCGAACGGATCCACGGCTTCGACGACCTGCGCGTGATCGCGGGGCAGGGGACGATGGGCCTCGAGATCCTCGCCGACGTGCCCGACGCCGATGCCCTCGTGATCCCCTGCGGCGGCGCGGGCCTGCTCGCCGGCGTGGCCACGGCCGCCAAGGCGCTGAAGCCCGGGATCACGATCGTAGCCGTCGAGCCCGCGGCCGCCGGCAGCCTCTCGGCCTCGCTCGCCGCCGGCCGGCCGACGCCCGTGGCAATTCGCCCCACGCTCGCCGACGGCCTCGCCGTGGGCACCGTAGGCGAGACGTCATTTGCGATCGCGGCGCCCCTCGTCGACCGCGTGGTGACGGTGGGCGAAGACGCTCTCGCGCTCGCCGTGCTTCGCCTCCTCGAACTCGAAAAGACAGTCGTCGAAGGGGCGGGAGCGGCGGCGCTCGCCGCACTCTTCGACGACCACTGCCCGGAGCTCCGTGGCAAGAAGGTGGTGCTCGCGCTCTGCGGCGGCAACATCGATCTCTCGATGCTCGACCGCGTGCTCGACCACGGCCTCGTGGCCGACGGCCGCCGCTGGCGGTTTTCGACGCGCGTGAGCGACCGGCCCGGCGGCATCGCCCGGCTCTCGGCCGTGATCGCCGCAGCCGGGGCGAATGTGCGTGAGATCGTGCACGACCGCGCGTTCTCCGGCCCCGATGTCTTCTCGACGAGCGTCGCGGTGACCGTCGACACCGCCGACCGCGACCACGTGGCCGCCCTCGCGGCCGCCCTCGCCGCCGCCGGCTTCTCCGTGGGGTAAACCCTGCTGGTCGTGCGGGTCGCGCAGCTGCCCCAGATTCCGCTGCAGATCGCGCGAGGCGCGTGCCGATCTCCCGTCATTGGTGCGAAGGGCCGGCTTCGCTGCCAGGCAGGAGACCCATCCATGGTCAGCCATTCGACAAGCCTGTTCGTCGAGACGGCCCGCACCAGTCCCATCACATCCCCACCCGACCGGGAACGCGAGCGGCTCCGCCGCGAACTCCTGCGTCGGATCATCGACCGGGAGACGAGGCGGCAAGCCGTTCGCGGCGGGCCGCACTAACGCTCCCACCCATCGCCAGGAGACTCTCGCATGCGACGCACGTGCAGCACGCTTCTCCTGGCGACGATCCTCACGGCCCTCGCGGCCGACGCCCGCGGCCAGGGGCTTGCCGCCTGGGGCTGGGGCTTCGGCTCACCGAGCGCCCAGAGCGGCAGCCAGAGCGGCAAATGGTCGCCCGAGGCCTTCGCCGACTACATCGGCACCGGCCAGGCGCCGCATCCGGCCGTGGCGCGGATCATCGCCCCGGAGAACTCGGGCACCTCGATGGGCTCCGGGATTCTCGTCGACGTGAATCGCAACCAGGGTCTCGTGCTCACCAACTGGCACGTGATCCGCGACAGCCGCTCGGGCGTGCTCGTGCAGTTTCCCGACGGGTTTCAATCGGCCGGCACGGTGGTCCGCTGGGATGAGCCGTGGGATCTCGCTGCCATCGTGGTCTGGAAGCCGAACGCCACGCCCGTGTCACTCGCAGCCGAGAAGCCGCTGCCCGGCGAGCCGCTCACGATCGCCGGCTACGGCCGCGGCCCGTTCCGCACCGAGACCGGCCCCTGCACGCAATACCTCGCCCCCGGCTCGGGCTATCCGATGGAGTTCGTCGAGCTCTCGGCGACGGCCCGGCAGGGCGATTCGGGCGGCCCGATCTTTAATTCACAGGGCCAGCTCGCCGGCGTGCTCTTTGGTCAGAACGACGGCCGCACGATCGGCAGCTGCACCACGCGGCTGCGCGCGTTTCTCGCCGACGTGGGGTCGAGCGGCTTCCAGGCCCTGCCCATCGCTGAGTTCTCGGAGCAGCCCGCCATCGAGCGGGCCCTCGGCACGCCGGCGCCGACCCCCGCGCGGCTGGCATCAGCCACCGACACCGAGATCCTCCACCGCTCGGCCCACGTGGCCGAGCCGCAGCCGACGCCTGGCTACGCGCCACCGGAGCCCACGCTCGAGCAGCTGCTCGACGTGCGCACCAATGGTCAGACGATGCTCACGGCCGCCGGCGGCGTGGCCCTCGTGATCCTCGGCCTGCGCACGATCTTCGGCGGCCGCCGGACTACTTCGCCTTCTTCGTGACCGTCACCTTCCTGATCACGACGGGCTCGACCGGGCGATCCTGCGCCCCGGTGCGTACGGCGCCGATCGCCTTCACCACGTCGAGGCTTGCCTGATCAGCCGTGCGGCCAAACGCCGTGTATTGCCGATCGAGGTGCGGCACCTTCTCGAGGCAGAGAAAAAACTGGCTGCCGGCCGAGTTTGGATCGCTCGTGCGGGCCATCGAGAGCACGCCCGGCTCGTGGGCCGTGCGGTTGAACTCGGCGGGGATCGTGTAGCCCGGGCCGCCGGTGCCGGTGCCCTGCGGGCAGCCGCCCTGGATCATGAAGCCCTTGATGATGCGGTGGAAGCAGCCGCCGTCGTAAAAGCCGCTCTCGGCGAGGGCCACCATGTTGCGCACGTGCCCCGGCGCCGACTCCGCGTCGAATGCGAGCCGAATCGGCCCGGCCGAGGTCTCGAGCGTGACGTCGTAGTCGAAGTGGTCGAGATCGATGGCCTGGGCGGCTTTTTGCAGGTCGGCGGCGGATGGCTTGGGCATGAAAACTCCTTGGGGGGCTGATACGCTTGAGACGCATGCAGAGCGACGGCTCCACGAGCGTGACCTTGGGGGATCTTTCCGGGCGGAGGCTCGGAGGATACCGGCTCGTGCGCCAGCTTGGAAGTGGCGCGATGGCCGACGTCTACCTCGCAGAGCAGGAGTCGCTCGCGCGGCAGGTGGCCGTGAAGGTGCTGCGGCCCGAGACGGTGCGGCAGGCCACCGCGGTGCAGCGGTTCGCGCAGGAGGCCCGGGCCGCGGCCGCGCTCGTGCATGGCAACATCGTGCAGATTCACGAAGTGGCGTGCGCGGAAGGCGTGCACTTTCTGGCTGAAGAATACGTCGCCGGCCCCACGCTCAAGACGTGGCTCACGGTGCGCGGGCCGCTCGACGCCAGGCAGGCCGTGACCGTGCTCGGGCAGGTGGGCTCGGCGCTTGCCCGTGCGGCGGAGCAGGGCGTCGTGCATCGCGACATCAAGCCTGAGAACCTGCTCGTCACGCCCGGCGGCGACGTGAAGGTGGCCGACTTCGGCCTCGCGCGGGTGCTCACCGGCCCGGAGGGCATGGACCTCACGCAAGACGGGATGACGCTCGGCACGCCGCTCTACATGAGCCCGGAACAGGCCGAAGGCCGGGCGGTCGACGCCCGCAGCGACCTCTATTCCCTCGGGGCCACGGTCTATCAGCTGCTCGCGGGCAAGCCGCCCTTCGACGGTCCCACGCCGCTCGCCGTCGCCATGGCCCACATCAACCAGCCGGCCACGCCGCTCGCCACGCTGCGGCCCGACCTGCCGGCCGGCCTCTGCGCGATCATCGACACGCTGCTCGCCAAGCAGCCGGTGGCACGCTTCGCGAGCCCGACCGACCTCCTGCATGCCGTGGCGGAGATCGAGCCGGCCGTGGCTGCTGGGCCGCGGCATCTGCCCTCGGCCCTCGCCTGGACCGATCCTGCCGAGTGGGCCGCCGTGCTGCCACCGCGCACGGTCGGGCAGGCGAGCCCGACACGGCAACACACACGCACGCTGGAGATGCGCGAGGCCACGCTGCGGCTGCAGTCGGCGATCGAGCGCGAGGCGGTGGCGGTCGACTCGACACGGCGGCTCTGGATCGCCACGGGCGTCGCAGCTCTGGCGGCCCTCGCCGCCGGCTTTGCCCTTGGGCGGATGCGGGGGCGGCGCTCGTCACCGTTCCGGCCGGGGCGTTGAACACGGGGCACGCAGGCCGCTGAGAACCTCCTGAAAGCCGCTGCAAAACGCCTTTCCGGCAGGGGGTTCAAGTTCGCTTGACACCCCGTCCGACACCCTTACAGTCAAAGTGGATAGCCGAGAGCATTGCCCCCATCGTCTAGTGGCCCAGGACGTCGGGTTCTCAGTCCGAAAACCGGGGTTCGACTCCCCGTGGGGGTACTGAGGTCGAAACGAGAACGGCCGCGCCGCCCGCTGATGCGAGCGGCGCGGCCGTTTTGCTTTTGAGGCGGGAAATGAATCGCACCGACTTTGATTCGGATGCTAGAAATATACCATGGGTATATCTAGCGATTCCAAAATAAAGTCTCTCGTCCACGCCCTGCCGCGGCATGGGGTGGTGACGCGGTCCGCGCTGGCCGCCCTCGGAATCACGCCGCAGCACACGCAGAAGTACGTAGCCAGCGGGTGGCTCGAGTCGGTCGGGGCCGGAGCCTTCAAGCGGGCTGGTGACACGCCGACGTGGCAGGGCGCCCTCCACGCTCTTCAGGCACAAGACGGTCTGGCTGTACACGTCGGTGGACTCACGGCACTCGCGGCCGAGGGGGCGGGGCAGTTCGCCCGCCTCGGGCGCGAGCCGGTCTGGCTGTTCTCCGCACCCGGCGTGCGGCCGCCGCTCTGGTTTCGGAAGCATCGCTGGCCGGCGGGGGTGATGCACGTGACATCGAAGTTTCTTCCGGCCGGCGTTGCTGTCCGGGCTCGGGATTTCGGCGGGTTCTCTCTGCTCGCGTCTGCGCCGGAACGGGCGATCCTCGAGTGCCTTTTCCTGGCACCCGAGCGCATGGATCTCGTCGAAACGTACGGGTTGCTCGAGAACCTGCGGACACTGCGGCCGAAGGTGATGCAGTCGCTGCTCGAGGCGTGTTCGTCGATCAAGGTGAAGCGGCTGTTCATGTTCATGGCCGAGCGGGCGGCGCTTCCCGTGTTTGCCAGGCTCGACCAAGGCCGGATCGATCTTGGCCGGGGCGCCCGGAGCCTTGTTCCCAAGGGGGCGTACGTGGCGAAGTATGAACTCGTCGTGCCCAGGGATTTGGTGCGCGAATGAACGAGGCCTATCGCGAGCAGGTGCGGCTCATGCTGGACCTCTTGCCGTTCATCGCGGAGGAGTCGGCCTTCGCCCTCAAGGGCGGCACGGCGATCAATTTCTTCGTCCGCGACATGCCCCGGCTGTCGGTCGATATCGATCTGACCTACCTGCCGCTGGAGGACCGCGCCGCATCGCTGGCGGGTATCTCAGCAACGCTGGCCCGCATCAAGGCGCAGGCCGAACGCCGGCTACCGGGCGCCCGGCTCACGCTCGTGCCTCAAGGCGACGACATGGAGGTGAAGGTGCACTGCCAGCGGGGCAGGGCACGTGTGAAGGTCGAGGTCAATCCGCTGCAGCGCGGAGCCCTGTGGCCCGTCCGGAAACTCGCCTGCACCGACGCCGTCCAGGAGGTGTTCGAGTCGTTCGTCGAGGTTCCGGTCGTGTCACACGCAGAACTCTTCGGCGGCAAGGTGTCGGCGGCCCTCGACCGCCAGCACCCGCGAGACCTGTTCGATGTCCGGCAGTTGCTTGACGTGGAGGGATTCCGGGACGACGTACGGGCCGGGCTGCTCATGAATCTGATCGGCCATCGCCGGCCGATTGCCGAACTACTGAATCCCGAGGCCAAAGACCAGCGGCAGACTTTCGCCGGTGAGTTCGCGGGCATGACACTCCTGCCGTTCGATTACACCGTTCACGAAGCCACGTTTGCCGAGCTGACGGCCGCGGTGAGGGCCTCGCTGACCCCGACGGAGCGGATATTCCTGGTGGGCTTCGAGGAAGGGCGCCCCGACTGGTCGCTGTTTCCCGCGTCGGGTGCTGAACTGCTCCCCGCCCCGCGTTGGAAGCTGCTCAACATCCAGAAACTCCGCTCCCAGAATCCGGCGAAGCACGCAGCCGGGATCGAGGCCCTGCGGGACGTTCTCAGGGCCACCGATTCCTAACTCAAACGCCCAGTAAACCATTTCGCGGTTCCCGACGTCGGGGGCCACCCCAACTGGTCCGGAATTTGGTCCGGAATTTTCCTCGACTGCGGTATCTCCGGAGGATTCTGCAAAAATTCGACTCCCCGTGGGGGTACTCCAGAGGCCGTATCGTTCGCACATGCGGGCGATACGGCCTCCTCGTTTTCCGCTGAGGGCTCCTGATGCGCGAAAACGAGCGCTGACGGAGTCGGAATTGAGGAGGGCATGCCGCCGGGGCAGGGGGCCGGTACCCCAGTGAGCTGTGCGGACGGACGGTGTCGTAGGTCTTCCGCCAACGCTCGATCAGCTCCTTGGCCTCCAGCAGCGTGGCGAACACGATGCGATTCAGACATCGCCCGACGAGCTGCCCGAGATCAACATCCACTCGTTATGATGGCCGTCGCAATCAGCCGTCCCATGGCCCGACTCGGGGAAGGCTTCGCGCGGGAGCCGGAGCCAGGCCGCAGCGTCCAGCCGGCGCGTCGTAGCGACGCGTCCACACTCCCGGTGAACTTCATGCACCCCCTCTCGACGAGACCGGCCGCCCGATGGGATTACGTCTCCCCGAACTTCGTGCGGACCATGCCCGACGAGGCGTTTCCGCACATGATCATCGGGGATGTCGAAGGATGCCGCTGGCCCTGGCTGAGGCGCGATGTGCCTCACAACTGGTACTCCGACCGGAGAAACGCCCATGTCGGCTTCGTCAGCAGGGACGAGGCCGCCATCCTTTTCAACACCGCACTCGACTTTTCGGGGCGGCGAGGGCTCGAGATCGGCTGCTGGATGGGGTGGTCTGCCGCCCACCTGCTCCTGGGCAACGTGCAACTCGACATCATCGATCCGATTTTTGCCAATTCCGTTCATCTGAAAAGTATCGCATCTTCACTGCGGTGGATCATGGACCACGGCGCGCCGCGGTCGAAGGCCGTGCTCCATGCCGGCTTCAGTCCCGCCAAACTCCGGGAAATCGGGGCGGCCCGGCCGGCGAAATGGGCGTTCGCCTTCATCGACGGGGACCACGAGGGCACGGCGCCGCTCCGGGATGCCGAGGAATGCGAAAAGCATCTCGACGAAAACGCGCTCGTGCTGTTTCATGACCTGGCATCCCCCGCCGTGGCGCGGGGCCTCGATTTTTTCCGGGATCGTGGCTGGCACACGCGGCTCTACAGCACCATGCAAATCATGGGAGTTGCCTGGCGGGGAAGCGCGGTGCCCGTGGAGCACCAGCCCGACCCGAGGGTGGCTTGGACGATTCCCGCCCATCTTGGCCGTCACGACGTCTCGAACGCCTCCTTCACGCCCGACGAGGCGGAATTCGAGCGGCTCTACAAGCTCGTCAAACCGTACACGATGGTGGGCCGTGATCGGTTGAGGTCGTTGCACGCTCACGCGCTGGCCGTGTGCCGGGAAGACATCACGGGCGATTTCGTTGAGTGCGGCACCTGCCGTGGCGGGTCTGCCGCGCTTCTCGCAGCGGTTGTGAAGCGCCATTCCCGGACTCCGCGCAAGGTGTACGCCTGCGATACCTTCGAGGGCTTGCCCGAACCAGGAGCGGCCGACACCCACCGGGGGATTCCAGCGGCGGACTGGGGCTTTCCCGCCGGCAGTCTTCCGGCGCCGATGGAGTCCGGAGTCCTGCAGATCGCGCGCACGTTGGGGGTCGCCGACGTGATCGTTCCGGTCAAAGGTTTATTTCGTGACACCCTGCCACGCCTCGCCCCCACGCTGCCGGCCATCGCGCTGCTTCACGCCGATGGCGACTGGTACGAATCCACGATGGACATCCTGCGGAATCTCTACGGCCGCGTGGTTCCCGGAGGGTTCGTCCAGATCGACGACTACGGATACTGGGAGGGTTGCCGCCAGGCCGTCACGGATTTCCAGCAGTTCACCGGCGTGCGATTCGAGTTGACGCAAATCGATGAAACTGGCTACTGGTTCCGCCACCCGGGTTCTCCAGCGCCACGCTAGCGCTTCACCGTCCCACGCCGCCCCCAATGTTTCACACATCGCACGAAACCCTGACCGAGCTGTGTCGGATCATGGCCCGCCATGGCAGCGACAAAGGAGCCTTCGCGGGCGCCGGGCGGCACAACTACACGCTCTATTACCACCGCCTGTTCGCCGGAATCCGTGGTGCGGTCAATGCCGTATTCGAGCTCGGCATCGGCTCGACACGGGCCGACATCCCGTCCAACATGGGATCGGCCGGCAGGCCGGGAGCTTCGCTCCGGGCCTGGAGAGAGTATTTTCCCAACGCGAACATCTACGCGGCTGACATCGATCGGGAAATCCTGCAACCCGAGTACCGCATCCTCAAATTCTTCTGCGACCAGACCGATGCGGCGAGCATCAAGGCGCTGTGGAACCTGCCGGAACTGGCCACCAAGACCTTCGATATCATCGTCGAGGACGGACTGCACAAGTTCGAGGCGCAGTATCGCTTCATGAAGCAATCGCTTCACAAGGTGCGCGAAAACGGTGTCTATATCTGTGAGGACGTGCCCGACAGGGATTTCGATCGCTGGCAGGGCTGCCTGCGGAGCCTGGCACAGGAACACCCCGCCAGAAGCTTCGAGATCGTCAAGATCGACAACCCGCACAACGACTGCAACACCCTGATCGTGGTGAGGTAGGGTTGTTGCGGACGCGTCGTTGGCCGTCCTATGCTCGGCGTCCCACCACGGTCGCCCATCACTTCCGCCGGAGCACCCTCATTCGATGCGCGTCGCGTTCATCAGCACGATGGATGGGGCGCCGTGGGGCGGCAGCGAGGAACTCTGGAGCCGGGCGGCGATGCGGTTGCGTGCCGCCGGCCACGACGTGCTGGCCTGTGTCAAGCATTGGCATGAGATGCCTTTGCCGATCGCGCAACTCGTCCGGCTCGGCGCAGTGGTCGTGGGCCGGCCACTGATCAAGAGTGGCACGGAGGGAATCTCCGCCGCTTGGAGACGGATTCTGGAGTTTCGGCCCGACATCGTGTGCATTTCCCAAGGCGCGTCTATGTGCGGCGTCGAATGGATGCTGTGCTGTCTCGGGGCGGCAATCCCCTATGCCGTGGTCTGCCAGGCGAACTTCGAAGCTTGGTGGCCGAATGATGAACGGGCGGCCAAGCTGAGAAAGGCTTACGGTGGGTGCCTCCATGCCGGCTTCATGTCCCACCGAAATCGACATCTTTTCGAGACCCAAATCGGCGAACCGCTGCCCATGGGTGAGGTTGTGCGCAATCCTTTCCTGGTTCCGTACGATGCGGATATCGATTGGCCGGAGGCGTCCGAGCAGGTACGTCTGGCATGTGTCGGCAGGCTGGAGCCCAAGGCGAAAGGGCAGGATCTGATCATCGAGGTGATGGCGGCAGAGAAGTGGCGGAGCCGCGGCTTGCACGTGAACTTTTTCGGTTCGGGACCATGTGCCGGAAACCTGCGGAGACTGGTGGCCCAGCGTCGGTTGGAATCGTCGTTGACCTTCGCCGGTCATGTCGGCGACGTCACGGAGATCTGGAGAACGCATCATGCCCTCCTGCTGCCGTCGCGATACGAAGGCTTACCTCTTTCCTTGGTCGAGGCGATGCTCTGCGGCCGGATCGGAATCGTCACGGATGTCGCTGGAAACACCGAGATTCTCGAGGACGACGTGACCGGGTTCGTGGCGGCTGCGCCCACTGCCGGCTCTCTCGACGCCGCCTTGGAGCGGGCCTGGATCCGCAGAAATGAATGGCGCGACATGGGCCGTGTGGCTGGCCGAGCAATCCGCGAGCACGTGCCGGCGGATCCCGCCGCGGTGTATGCCCGGAAACTCCTGACGTTGTCTGGTCGGAATCATGCGACTCGATCCAGTTGAGTCGGCATCCATGGCTACGGCGAGCGCAATGACTGAGCCGCACAAGGGCCGAGCGGTGCCGTACTGGGGGGGCAGGTCAGATAGTCCCAAGGTCAGCGATGACCTTGGGTGGTAGATTCGCGATGTGGCGATCCCGGTGAGTTTTTGAGAGTCGGATCTGGAGTCGTCGTTTTCCTATCTCGTTTTTTTCTCGGGGCAAACCGCGTATCTTCGAGGCCCCGTGGGGAAACTTGAACGGCCGTGATCCTCGCGCCTGGCGGGGATCACGGCCGTTTGTTTTTGCCGCATTCACTCTCGGGATGCGGTGCCGTTGAAAAGGGGCGGGTCAGAGTCACGCGTGCCCTCATCGCCGCGCCCAGAGGCTCATCGCCGCGCTAGGCAGCTTTTCGTCGCGCTACCGCCCCGCTCCGGTATGCCTCGATCGCGACCACGATTGCGTCGAGGGCATCAAACACGTTCGTCTGCCCTTCGTCGAACGCTTGAGTTGCGCCCTTGATCTTGGCGAGCGCGAATATGGCAATCGCCGCCGGTGATTGCAGTTTTTTCACAGACATCAGTGCCTCCTTGCAGTTGGACTCGCCGACACGTCCTGTTCGGCGTGGCGGCACAGTACCCGAACTTCCGGCCTCTGTCTTTCACGAAGTGTGCGCCTCATTGTCGGGATTTCATGCGTGGTTTTGACCACACAACCGGCTATCATCGCTCTCAGTGAGAACTGGGGCGGCAATCCGACTTGGATGAGCGCCTGCTGTCCCAGCGCTGAAGAGGACATTCGGCCATGGACGAAGATTCTCGCGCGCCTTACCCGCACCACGCCTGGCTGGCCCACTGGCTATTCGTTGAATCGCCGCGCGTGTTCGACGTCCATGAGTGTCGGCACGTTACCCACCATCTGCTGCTGACGACGTCTGGCGACGCAGACATCCAGTGGGACACCCAAGGCACGGAAACCTTGTTTCATACGACCGTGGGCGGGATCGGTTTCTTCCCCTGCGACCATCAAGGACACACGATGTCCATGACGACCGCAGGGGGGTTCGAGGCGTACGACGTGATGATTCCCGCTTGGCAAGTCGAGCGAGTCTGCACGGCCGAAGGGCTACAGCCCGTCGCGGATTTTCACGCAGTCCCGATGTTTCGGGACACATTGATGCAGGCCAGCCTGCTGCGGCTGTCTTTGAGAGTCGCAGGCCGACAGATATCGGAGGAGATTGGCGACGAAATCGCAGCCCGTCAGATCGTGCTGCGGCTCTGCGTGCTCATGGGCGGCAGGATGCCGGAGTGGCTGAACGACTCAAGTGTCTTCACGCCGTGCGTCATGAGGGAGGTTGTCGCCCACATCGACGCGCACCTCGGCGTGTCGATGTCTCTCGAGAGCATGGGGAACACCGTCGGCCTGTCTCCCGGACATTTCGCGAGAAAGTTTCATCATTCCACGGGCGAGAGTCTGGGCCGCTTCATCAACCGGCGGCGGATCAACGCGTCATTCGCCATTCTGCGAGTCGATGAACAGCCTCTGTTGCAGGTCGCTCTGGCCCTCGGGTTTTCCTCGCAAAGCCATTTCACGCGATTGTTCAGTGGCCTCACAGGAATGACACCGGACTCATTCAGACGTTTGCACCGACGGACAAGGGCTTGAGGGGACGGTCGACACATATCTGTTCCTGCAAGCGAAAGTTTGTGGCGCCGCACAGGGCCTGGCAGCGTATGATGTCGGGTGACCAAAGTTTTTCCCTCGGGGAAGGGGAGCATGAACACCAAGAGGCCAAACACATGACCCAGCCACTACCGCCATCCGCCCTGTCGGAGGAACTCGCCAAGGTTGCGCTTGCCATGCAGGCTGAGCGGACTGGTCATAGTCCGAAAGCCGTGACCGTGGTCGCCAGCGAGGAGACGGTCGTGCTGACGTTGCACGAGGCGTTGACGCCGGCCGAGAAGATTCTGGCTCGTTCGGAATCGGGGGCGGCGAAAGTCGAGCAGTATCATCGGGCCCTGTTCGCGGTGTCATGCGACGAGTTGCGGAAGGAGATACAGCGGCTGACCGGCCGCAAGGTGCGTGAGGCCGCAGTCGTCTTGGAGCCCGCGACGGGATTGATCATCCATGCGTTCACCAGCGGGACCGTGGTGCAGATCTTTCAACTCGAGCCGCATGGCGTGGCGACGCATGTGTCGGCCGGAATTCCTCGAGATAGCGACGCACCCTCCAGCTGATGATGGAGGCCGCTGACGATAAAAAAGCGACAGCCCCGCCATCTCGCACGGGCGAGAGGCGGGGCTGTCTGCAATGAAACATGAGTTCCGAAAGCGACGCGTAAACGGTCGCGATCAGGGCAGAATCACGGCATCGATCACGTGGATCACGCCGTTCTTGGCCTTGATGTCGGTCTTCACGACTTTGGCCATGCCGGTGGCCGTGCCCACCTTCACACCGCCATCCGTCGAGATCATGACCGTCTTGCCGCCCGCGGTCTTCGCGTCCTTGAGCTTCACCACGTCGGCCGCCATCACGGAACCCGGCACCACGTGGAGGAGCAGGATCTCCTTGAGCTTCTCCTTGTTTTCCGGCTTCAGAAGCGTCTCGACGGTGCCTGCCGGCAGTTTGGCGAACGCTTCGTCGGTCGGTGCGAACACGGTGAAGGGCCCGGCACCCTTGAGCGTGGCCACCAGATCGGCCGCCCCGAGGGCCGCTGCCAGCGTCTTGAACGTGCCTGCGCCCACCGCGACATCGACGATGTCGCCAGGAACCTGTGCCATCGCGACTTCCCGGACGACGGCCGTCGAAACCACCCGCTCGTGAATCACGGCCGGCTGCACGACATGGCCGTGCTGAACCACCGTCCCTTGGCTTCCCTTGCAGGGCGGGGCCGCACTCGCGGAAGCGCCGAACATCGCCATGCCGACCACTGCGGCACTGCCGCAGACACCCAAGATTCGCATCACAGAACCTCCTAAAGATGGGGAAAAGACCTCGCGAGAACGGTAGACCGCTCGCGTGCAAAGGCAAGCCGGAGCGACCGAACGCCCCGCTCAGCGCTCCGTCAGCGGTGGGACATCGAGAATCGTCCAGTGCGGCGGCACCAGTTCCGGCTGACGCCCACCGTCGGAACTCCAGGCCGCCGGAGCGACGATGCATGATCCAGGCCGCTCGCCCAGCCAGGCCGCCCACCACGAGAACGTGCTGTTGGCCATCACGATGTGCCGCGCGAGGCTCATGAGCCGGAAGTCGTCGACCGCCGAACCTCCCTCCGGCCCGCTCACGAACGTCGTGCGGCCTGGTAGCCGGACCTCGGCGCCGGCCCACGCAGGATCGTCGGTAAACACATAGAAGCGGTCGGCTCCCGTCCGCTCCGTGACGAGCCTGGCCGCCTCTTCGTAGTACCGTGGCGACTGAACGGCGAACATGTGGTTTCGCTTCTTGAGGAGATCGCCCCTCCGCACGTGCACTGCCACGGCCCCTGGGGCGGAGAGCCGGTCACGCCAGCGCACGAACGCCGGCGACGAATACGGCATCGCGAGAAGCTGCCGGACCTCGCCCGCACGGTGCGCGAAATGCCGCTCCGACTGCAGCCAGTCGGCCAGGAGCACCGGTTCGGGCTGACGGCGGTCGAGTTCGGCCGTGTCGCGCACCACCCGCCGGCCACCAACGGCCGTGCAGGCTCGATCACGCCAGGCCCGCCGCAACTCATCGACTGCGGGTCGCCGCAGGGGCAGGGGGGCCAGCTCGACACCCACGCGGGGCAATTCACTCCGCCGTTCGAGCATCCGATAGCGAAACCGCGCGTCGCGGCCCGCGAGCACCCCCCAGGCGGCGTCACGGGCCGCGAGAAACGCCTGGCGCCAGGGCGTGCGTTCGTAGAGCCGTTGGTCGAGCACCGGCACGGCCTCGCCCCAATCGAGCGCGAGAGCCTGGGCGGCAGCCCACTGAAAGAGCTGATTGCCAAGGCCGCCACTGAGCGCCACCCACACGCTCGGATGATCCTGCACGGGCTGAGCGCTGACGCTGGAATGGGTGGGCGATCCACGCATGGCGGCCGACAGTATGCCGCCCAGCCGCGCCGCACCGAAACCGCAGCCTGCGCGAAGCCCCGGAATCTACGGCGAGTTTGTCGCCTGGCGCGGCCCGAACCGCCGGCAGCGGTTCTGCCGGCCGGGATCGCCGATTCACCAGGAGGGCGGGGGAGAGGGACACGATGGCGGGATGGCACACGAGCACACGGGCGGGGCTGCTCTGCGCGATCATCGCAGCAGCGATCTCGTGCAACGCGGCCGACGATCCCGGGCCGGACGCTCCGCAGCCCGAGGCCCGCACGGCCAAACGCCGACTCACACGGCGCGAATACGAGCACTCGCTTCGCGACCTGCTCGACCTCCCCGGCCTCGCCGTGTGCGACATGCTGCCCGAAGACGGCCGAGCCCACGGGTTCGACCGCGCCGCCGATGCGCTCGATGTGTCGCCGGTGCATGTCGCGGCCTGGCATGCCGCGGCCGGCACAGCCCTGCTTGCGGCCACGTGCCGCGATGCCTCCCCGCCGCGGCCCGTGAGCGAACGACTGCTCCCGGGCGCCCAAGAATTTTTCAAACTCGCGCTTCTCGAAGGCGACGCGGTGTTCCTCAAGGACGGCCGCTACGACGCCGCGGCGCTGCCCGTCGTCAGCGGGCCGCTGCCGCACAAGCTCAAACACTACGAGGGGCTCGGGCTCTTTCCCTATCCCCACTCCGTCGGCGTCTTCCGCCGCCAAGGCCCCACCGACCACTTCGCGCTCTTCTTCACGTCGTTCACCGTGCCGCAGAGCGGCCGCTACCGCCTGAAGCTCTCGGTGTGGAGCTTCGGGTGGAACAAGGGCACACTCCAGCCGCTGCCCGCCCCCGAGGCCGTCACGCTCCACGCCAACGACCGGCTGCTCGGCACGTTCGACGCGCCGTCGCTTGCGCCGCAGACCCACACGCTCGACGCCTGGCTCAATGCGGGCGAGCAGATCCTGTTTACGGCAGCGTCGATTCCACCCGCGCGGGTCTACGAACGGCCGGGCCGGGCGGCCGAATACGTCGGCCCCGGGGTCGCACTCGACCACCTCGACGTCGAAGGCCCGCTCTTCGACTCCTGGCCACCTGCCGGCCACCGGCTGCTCTACGGGCCCACACCACGGCCCGACGTCAAACAGGTGCTGGCCACGTTTCTCTCCCAGGCATTTCGTCGGCCCGCCACGGCGGCCGAGATCGCGGGCTACACGGCGCTTGTCAACCGCCGGCTCAAGGCGGGCGATCCACCCGACAGAGCGCTGCGGACGGCCGAGCAGGCGGCCCTCTGTGCGCCGGAGTTTCTCTATCTCGGCGGGCCGCCGGGGCCCCTCGACGATTGGCACCTCGCCGCCCGGCTGGCCTCGTTTCTCTGGGACTCGCTGCCCGACGAAGAACTCCGCACCCTCGCCCGACGCGGCAAGCTCAGGGAGCCAGCCGTGCTCCGCGCCCAGGTCGAGCGCCTGCTCGCCGACGCGAAGGCCACGCGCTTCGTGGAGCACTTTCTCGACGAGTGGCTCGACCTCCGTGAGATCGATGTCACCACGCCCGACGCCACGCTCTACCCCGACTACAGCCCTTCGCTCGGCGACGCGATGCTGGCCGAGACGCGGGCCTTTTTCGGTGAACTGCTGGCCCGCGACCTGCCCGCCGCCACACTCGTCGACGCCGACTTCGCCATGGTGAACCAGCGGCTGGCGGCACACTACGGCCTCTCCGCATCGCAGCCGATCCAGGGCGCCGCGATCCGGCGCGTCGCCCTGCCCGCCGGCTCGCCTCGTGGCGGGCTGCTCGGCCAGGCGAGCGTGCTCAAGGTGACGAGCAACGGCACCGTGACCTCGCCTGTGAAGCGCGGCGCATGGGTGCTCCGCGAATTGCTCGACGATCCCCCCGAACCGCCCCCTCCCGACATCCCCGCCGTCGATGCCGACGTGCGCGGGGCCGTCTCGATTCGAGAGCAACTCGCTCTGCACACCGCCGATGCCGCGTGCTCGGCCTGCCACACCGCGATCGATCCGCCGGGCTTCGCGCTCGAGCATTTCGATGCGATCGGTGGATGGCGGGACCACTACCGGATTCTGCCCGCCGATGCCCCGGCGGGCACGGTGGCCGACGGCCATACGATCGATGCCGCGGGCATGCTCGCCGACGGCCGCAGCTTCGCGACGTTTGCCGAGTTTCAGCGGCTCCTCGCCGCCGAGCCGCGGCGGCTCGCCCGCGGGCTCGCCCGCCAGTTCGTCGTGTATGCGACCGGCGCTCCCGTCAACGCGGCCGATCAGGCGGAGCTCGAGGCCATCGTGGACCGCGCGGCTCCGCACGACTACGGCGTGCGCACACTCGTGCAGGAAGTCGTCGCCAGCCGCCTGTTCCGCGAGCAATGAAAGGCCTCACGAGCATGGTTCACTCCGCCCCACACAGCTCCTCGCGCCGCACCTTTCTCCGGGGCGCGGGCGTCGCCGTCGCGCTCCCCTGGCTCGAAGCCTTCACGTCGCGCGGCACCGCCCGCGGCGCGACCGTCGGGCCGCCCCGCCGGCTGCTCGCGATCGAGACGACGATGGGGCTTCTGCCGCAGTACTTCTTTCCGACGACGGCAGGCCGCGACTACGAGACGCCGCCGTATCTCGAACGCCTCACGCCCTTCCGCGAGCGGCTCACGGTGTTTTCCGGGCTCGCGCATCCGCTCGTGGACGGTGGCCATGCCGCCGACATCTGTTTCTTGACCGGCGCCCCGCATCCCGCGAGCGGCAGCTTCAGAAACTCGATCTCGCTCGACCAGATCGCGGCCGAATCGCTCGGGGGCCAGACCCGGTTCGCTTCGCTCGCCCTCACCGTGGCGGCCCACGGCACCACGAGCCTGTCGTTCACCCGCAGCGGGGCACCGATCCCCGGTGAGCGCAGCCCGGCGCGGCTCTACCGCCAGATGTTCCTCCAGGGCAACGCCCGTGAAACGGCCGAGCGCGTCGCCACGCTCCAAGCCGGCCGCAGCATCCTCGACTTCGTGGCCCATCCCGCCAAGCGTCTCGACAAATCGCTCACCGCCGCCGACCGTGCCCGGCTCGACCACTACTTCACGTCGGTCCGCGAGGTCGAGGCCCAGATGCAGAAGGCCGAAATGTGGGAGCGCCGCCGGCGGCCCAAGCCGAAGCTGCCACCGCCGCCCGAGCAGCCGGAGCAGGAGTTCTTCACGCTCCTCGCGCTCATGGGGCAGATGATCAGGCTCGCCTTCGAGACCGACTCCACCCGTGTGGTCACGCTGCTGGTGAACCCAGCCGTGTGGATGCCGCGCGCCCCCGGCGTGGCCCACGAACCCCACTCGCTCACCCATCACGGCAATCGCCCCGAGATGATCGCCGAACTGAAGACGCTCGAAGCGGCCCAGTTCGCCGCCCTCGCCGAACTGCTCGCCACCCTCGACGGCGTCAGCGAAGGAGGCGCGACGCTCCTCGACCACACGATGGTGCTCTACGGCTCGTGCATGGGCAACGCCAACAGCCACTCCAACACGAACCTCCCGATCCTCCTCGCCGGCGGCGGCTTCCGCCACGCCGGCCACCTCGCCTTCGACCCCACCGACCACCCGCCGCTCGCCAACCTCTACGTGAGCATGCTCCAGCGCCTCGGCCTCGAAACCGACCGCTTCGCCACCTCCACTGGCACACTCACGGGCCTCGAGCTCGCGTCGTAACGTCATGTTGCTCGGCGATGCGCCGGCTCGGGGTTACCCCGTACCGTCTCGCCGGACGTTCGCCTCCGCCCTCCAGGCTCCGGCTCACTCGGATGTGCCTGCGCTCCGGCATCCATGCCTGCGCTGGTCACATACGCCGTCTCAACGGTAGGGGTAACCCCTCGCCTCCCGAACTCGTAGGCGCTGTGCAGTTTCGGCGGAGTCGGTCGGTGGGCACGCGCAGACGCAGGGAGTCGTTGAGGACGAAGCATTGCTAGGCCTGGAGGGCCGGGTCATCACCAGCGGGCGGAGGCCCGCCAAGCAAAGATCGGCACGATGCCGATGCCTTGCGTGAACACACCCTCGAGCATGCCTACCGCCGGCTCCGAATGCGGGTTGTTATCGCCTGCCCCGCGACCAAGCATGGGCCGCCCCGCGTACAATCGCCGCATGCATGAAGTCTTCGAGCACACGGCTGATCTGGGCCTGCGCATCGTGGCGCCCGCGCTCGATCTGCTCTTCGCCGAGGCGGGCGTGGGCCTCTTCGAGATCATTGCCGGCGATGTCGCCCAGATCCGGCCGCGCATGGAGCGCACGTTCGAGGTGGCGGGCACCGATCCCGAGTGGCTGCTGCTCGACTGGACGACGGAACTGCTGGCGGCGTTCACCGTCGAAAAGATGCTGTTTCGCAAATTCGCCGTGACTGTCCACCCGGCGGGGCTCTCCGGCACGGCGCGCGGTGAGCCCTATGATCCGGCCGTTCATACACTGGCCCACGAGGTGAAGGCGGTGACGCAGCACGAACTCGACGTGCGCAGGACCGCCACCGGCTGGGAAGCGACGCTGATCGTGGATATATGACTGACATCGACCGCTCTTACTCCGGCCCGCTCGAACGCGTCGACGAGTGCTGCTACCGGATTCCGAAGTCGTATCGGCCCGGCATGCGGGTCGACGGGCTCGTGTTCGCCGACGAGCGGCTGATCGAGCACGTGCGGAGCGACCGGGCGGCGGAGCAGGTCGCGAACGTCGCCTTTTTGCCGGGCATCCAGACCGCGAGCCTGGCGATGCCCGACATTCACTGGGGCTACGGCTTCTGCATCGGCGGCGTGTGCGCGACCGACCCGGCCGTAGGCGGCGTCGTGTCGCCGGGCGGCGTGGGCTACGACATCAACTGCGGTGTGCGGCTCGTGCGCACGAATCTCACACTCGCCGACGTGCGGCCGGTGCTCGTGCAGCTCGTCAATCAGCTGATCCGCGACGTGCCCGTGGGCGTGGGGCAGGGGGGGCGGCACGTGTTTTCGCCGGCCGAGCTCCGGCAGCTGATGCGCGACGGCGTCGAGTACCTCGTGCACCGCGGCCTCGCCACCGACGATGATCGCCTGTTGACCGAGGCGGAGGGCTGCATTGCCGACGCCCGCCCCGAGCTCGTGAGCGACCGGGCGCTTGCCCGTGGGCAAGACCAGTGCGGCACCGTGGGGGCGGGCAACCACTTCATCGAGGTGCAGGTGGTCGACCGCGTCGAAGACACTCGCGCCGCCGCGGCCTTCGGCCTCGCGGAGGGGCAGATCTGCGTGCTCATCCACTCCGGGTCGCGCGGGCTCGGCTACCAGGTGTGCGACGACGCGCTGCGGGCCCTCCGCGACGCGCCGGCGAAATATGGCATCACGCTCCCCGACCGGCAGCTCGTGTGTGCCCCGGTGGAGAGCCCCGAGGGCGCGCACTATCTCGGCGCGATGCGGGCCGCGGCCAACTATGCCTTCTGCAACCGCCAGCTCCTCATGTGGCAGGTGCGCGAGGTGTTCGAGCGGGTGCTCGGCAAACCCTGGGGCTCGCTCGGCATGGAGCTCGTGTATGACGTAGCCCACAACATCGCGAAGATCGAGGAGCATGCGGTGGGCGACGTGCGCAAGCCCGTGTGCGTGCACCGCAAGGGGGCCACGCGGGCGTTTCCCGCAGGCCATCACGACATCCCCGACCGCTACCGGGCGATCGGGCAGCCAGTGATCATCCCTGGCGACATGGGGCGGGCGAGCTGGGTGCTGCTCGGCGGCCCGCGCTCGCTCGAGCGCTCGTTCGGCACCACCTGCCACGGCGCCGGCCGCTGCCTCTCGCGCACGGCGGCCACGCGGGCCGCGAAGGGCCGCAACATCCAGCACGAACTCGAACGCTCAGGCGTGATCGCCCGCAGCCGGAGCCGCGAGGGGCTCGCCGAGGAGCAGCCCGCGGCCTACAAGGACGTCGACGTGGTCGTCGACGTCGTGCACCGCGCCGGGCTCTCCACGAAAGTCGCCCGCCTGCGTCCACTCGGCGTGATCAAGGGCTGAGCAGGGCCGCGACGAGCGGAAGTGGTGCCTGGCACCAATTCCGCACCAATTCCGCCGCCTCACACCCGGAGCAGCGATTCGGCTGCGCGGCCGGGGCACTCGGCCAGCGCGGCCCGCACCGCGCCATGCACGAACTCCTCCACCTGCTCGGCGGCGCGGCCGGCGAGGCCTGGCGTCTCGAGCGCGGCAACGAGGTCGACGCCCGTGAACAGTGGATCGCCCGCCAGCCGAGCCATGAGGTCGTTGTCGGACCCCGCGCGGATCCGGGCCGTGGCGGCGTGGCTGTGCGTGCGGATCGCCTCGTGCAGCGTCTGCCGATCGCCACCCGCCTTCGCGGCCACCATCAGAATCCGCTCACTGGCGAGGAACGGCAGGTGGGCGTCGAGGTTGCGCTTGATGCCGCCCGGCAGCACCACCAGCCCGCCCGCGACGTTGGCGTAGATCACGAGCTGGGCATCGGTGGCGAGGAACGCCTGTGGCAGCACGAGCCGGCGCGGCGCCGAGTCGTCGAGCGTGCGCTCCATCCACTGCACGGCCGCCGTTTGGCCGGCGGTGGCCGCGAGGCCCATCACGAAGCGACCCAGGCCGCACATGCGCTCGGCTCGCATCGGATTCCGCTTGTAGGGCATCGCCGACGAGCCGACCTGCTCCGTTTCAAAAGGCTCTTCGAGCTCGCCCCAGGCGGCGGCCAGCCGCAGGTCGTTGCCCGCCTTGTGCATCGACTCGGAGACGCCGGCAAGAGCCGCGATCACCTGCGAATCGATCTTGCGCGAATAGGTCTGGCCCGTCACCTCGTAGGAACTGTGAAAGCCGAGCTTCACCGCCACGAGCTCGTCGAGCCGGCGGACCTTCGCGTGGTCGCCGGCGAAGAGCTCGAGGAAGCTCGCCTGCGTGCCGGTCGTCCCCTTCACACCCCGGGCCCGCAGCAGCTTGCGACGATGGGTGATCTCCTCGAGATCGAGGAGCAGGTCGTGGATCCAGAGGCAGATCCGCTTGCCGATCGTGGTGGGCTGCGCCGGCTGGAGATGCGTGCGGCCAAGGCAGACGAGATCCTTCGTCTCGAGTGCCTTCGTGGCCAGCCGCTCGATCACGGCGGCTAGCCGGGCCACCACGAGATCGAGCGACTCACGCATCAAGATCAGATCGGTGTTGTCGGTGACGTAGGCGCTCGTGGCCCCGAGATGGAGGATCGGCCGGGCCGCAGGGCAGGCATCGCCGAACGTGTGGAGATGGGCGAAGACGTCGTGCCGCATCCGCCGCTCATACTCGGCGGCCTTCGCGAAGTCGATCGGCTGGGCGAGCGCGGCCCGCATCTCGTCGAGTTGCTGACGGCTGATCGGCAGGCCGAGCTCGGCCTCGGCCTCGGCGAGCGCGAGCCACGTCTGCCGCCAGAGACGGTAGCGATGGTTGTCGCTCCAGAGCCGCGTCATCTCCGCGGATGCATAGCGGCTGGCGAGCGGATTTTCCCAGACGTCTTTCGGAGCGGCGGGCAGGTCGGCATTCACGATCGGGGTCCCTGGGGGCGGGCGGTGGCCGGACGACGATCAGCCGCCGGCCGCGCCATCTTGCAAAACAGCCGCTCCAAGGCCAGCCGGGCGCGTAAGCCCCGGGAAGCATCCCCCTTGAGCGCGGAATCGAGGTCGAGGAGCCAGACCGGCAGTTGGCGGGCCCGCCGGCCGCCGAGCTGGCCGAGCGCCTCGCGGGCCTGGGTCATCGCCTTCGGCCACGAGGCCACGCCCGCAGCACCGAGCGCAGCCTCCACGCCGGCGGGCCGGCCGGCCTCGGGAGGCAGCGCCAGAAGCCGGGCCGCCGACGACAGCCGCCGCAGCACCGTGGCCATCTGGGCGCTGATGCCGATCGGACTCTCGCCGGCATCGATCAGGTCGGCGAGATGCGCGATCGCGGTGCGGGCGTCGCCGGCGGCGGCGGCGTCGATCATGCCCCAGGCCGTGCGCTCCTGTGGGCCGCCGGCCATGTCTTCAACGGCATCGGGCTGGATCGGCTGCTTTCGTTCGTCGGGGCCGAGCGCGCTTGCGAGCCGAGCGAGCGCCTGGTCGATCTGTCCGAGGTCGCCCGCGAAGCGCTCCATGAGCCGCTCCGCCGTGGCCTCGGCCAGCGTGATCCCATGGTGGGCTTTCGCCCAGCGTTTCACCCAGGGGGTGAGACCGCCCCGTTTCGGCACGGAGATATCGATCACGAGCCCGTGCTGGGCGACGGCCTTCGCGAGCCGCGTGTTCGCCGGGAGCGACTTGACCTCGAGAATGACGAGCCCGCGGCGACCGCGTGGGCTGCCGGCGAGCGTCTCGAGCGGCGTGCGCGACTGTGTCACGAACGCATCGGCATTCCGCACGATCGCCGCCCGCGTGGCCCCGGCGAAGAGCGGCACCGTCGCGGCCTCGTCGAACACGTCGCGCGGGTCGGGCACGTCGTCGCCCGTGAACTCGCGCCACGCCCACGCCCGGTCAGCCTCGTCGGGACAGAGCCGCTCGCGCAGGAGCGCGAGCATGTGATACGCCAGAAACGGCTCGTCACCGGCGAGCACGACGAGCGACGGCGTCCCGAGATCAAAGTCGTCGGGACGTCCCAGAATGTCGAGAGCGGATTGCGACGCAGCCACGCCCGCAGTGTAACAGGACGGATGTTGATCCGAACGCCACCATTACGGGAGGCGAGGGGCTGCCCGTACTCCGGGAGCCGGCGTATGTGACCAGCGCAGGCATGGATGCCGAAGCGCAGGCACATCCGAGTGAGTGAAGGCCTGGAGGGCCGGAGCGAACGTCCGGCGATGGAGTATGGGTAGCCTCTCGCCGGCGTCTCAGGGAGAGCCAGGCAGCGTGGTGACGCCGCCGAGCTTGCCCACCACCCGCGGCGTCGAGACGAGCACCGTCCCGGACGTCGTCGCAAAGCCGACATTGCCCGCTGCATCGGCCGCCTCGACCCGCACGTGCACCTTGGCGGGCGTGGTGCGGGCCGGCTGCCAGCGATACTCGCTCTGGGTGTCGAGCCCCTCGGCGATCGTCGTCCAGGGGCCGTCGGCCTGGGGCGCGTACGACAGCCGCACGCTCTTCGGCACGAGCATTTGATCGTGGGCCGCGTAGCGGATCACCATGCCCACCGGCTCGCCCGGCTTGGCGCGGGCCGCCTCGATCAGCTCGACCATGGGCGGCTCGTCATCGACACCGAGCCAGCAGTCGGGGGATTCACCGGGCTGCGGACCGCCGGCGATGTCGGGCAGGTCGGGCACGATGTCGAGGCGGAAACCGTAGAGCCCCGCGGCGGGCAGCGCGACCTGGATCGGGCTCTTCGCGTCGTCGTCGACCGCGATCCGCTGCCACGTGACGCCGGCATCGCGCGTGCTCCACAGCTCGACCCGCATCGCCCCGGCGTCGCCCTGCTCGGCCTTGAACTCATAGTCCCAGGCAAAGCGGCGCGACTTCACGAGCTGGAGCGGCTTGCCACGGTATTCGGCCGGCGGCTGCCCGGATGGCAGCACGGCCGACGCCGATCCGGCGAAGGCGGAGCGCGGGGCGGGCCCGGCGAGCGCGGAAGGTGTGCCCACGGACCACGCGGCCGTGCGCGAATCCCCCGACCGCGGCGTCTCGATGGCCCGGGGCGTTTCTGCCGCCCACGGTGCGGCCGCCTCGGCCGACCATCCCCCCGGCGGCGGCGGGGCGGGCGTGGGTGCGAGCACGGAACGGGCCGACTCGGGAACACGAAACGCAGGCTGCGGTCCGGACGACACGGTGGATCCGACGTCGGCGGCGGTCTCCCGCGAGGGCAGGGGCGGGGCCCCGAGCTCACGGGCGAGCGCCGACTGATCGACCTGCGGATCGGTCGGCTCGAGCGTGAACTGCCGCACGGTGTTGTTGCCCGACGAGTCGGAGATCGCGATCTTCACCGTGAGCGCTTCGACCTGCTCGCCCGCCCACCAGATCTCCTCGCCGACAAGATGGGCCGGCGACTCTCGCGAGAGCACGCCTTCGGCCGTGATCTTCTTCCAGCCTTGGTCACCCTTGCCACGATATTCGACGGCCAGCGAGTCGAGCCGCAGCGAATCGTCGACCGCGGCGTAGCGACAGACGATCTCCCCATCGGCACCCTTCCAGACGCGGGCGGCGATCTTCGGGCCGGCGGCATCGACGAGCACGCGGATGTCGGGGCCGGCGCCGCCGCGACTGCGACCTTTCGCGTCGATCGCCCGAAGCTGAAACCAATATTCTCCGTCGGCCTCGGCGCGGTACGTGAACGACCCGGCGTTCGGGGCCGCCTCGGCGGCCTGCGACCAGGTGACGCCCAGGTCTGAAGACACGCTCAGCACCACCCGCTGGGGCGCTGCATCGGGCGTCTGGGCGGGAGGCAGCCGGAAGGGGATCGAGAACACGCGATGTTTCGTGCGCACGAGCTCTGGCAGCGACGCGGCGGCCGGCGGTTCGGCGGCGTGGCTGCGGAGCCCGCCCCCGGCGATCCCGACCGCGCAGACGCACGCCACGAGGGTCCACCAGCGCGGCGCACCACGCTTCCGGCCCACCGCGGCCCTCTGGACCGCTGGCGTTTCAAGTTCTGAGACCACTCCCATGTCGGCATGGATCGACCGTTGCAGGCGTCAAAGTCATCTTTTCCACGAGGTCGGCGAAGAGTCGGCCCAGATTCGCCCGTCGAGTCGGCAAAATGCCCGAACCCCGACAAAGAGCGGCGGCTGGCGAGGCTGGGCAGACTGGGCCGCCCGATGCTGGACCCGGTCTTCACGGGACTGGCATAATTCGAGGCGACGAGCCGATGGAAAGATGCCGGGCGGCAGCCGTGACAGGCCCCCGGGGGAGAATTCCGGCCCAGTATGCAAACATTTTTAATCAGCGCTCTGTTGCTGGCGGTGTTCGTCGCGGGGGGAGTCGTGGCGATCGTCGTGATCCGCGGTCGTTACCGTCGGGCCGAGGCCGGGGCCGGGTCGTGGGAAACCGCGCTTGCCGAATACAGGGCCCTTCGCGACAAGGGTGTGCTGACAGCCGACGAATACCGAAAGATAAAGGTTCTCGTGGAGCCGCGCATCGATTCCGACGGTCGTCGCACCGGAGCCGGTGCCGATCAAATGCCGGCCTCGCGGCGCTGTGGATGACCTGCACGAAAGGGAAGCAACGACATGCCTTCAGGGAAAGACGTCAATAATCTCGGGCGCCGTGGCACGGGAGGCACGACCAAGAAAAACGCCTTCTGCTCGTTCTGCCGCAAGAGCTACCGAGACGTCGGGCCGCTCGTCGAAGGGCCCGGTGACGTCTACATCTGCGGCGAGTGCATCGAGCTGTGCCAGTCGATCCTCGACCAGGAAAAACGGCGCCGCGGCACGAGCAAGCAACTCTTCTCGTCGATCCCGTCGCCCCGCGAGATCGTCGCCCACCTCGACGAATACGTGATCGGCCAGGAGCATGCCAAGCGGGTGCTCGCCGTAGCGGTGAACAGCCACTACAAGCGGCTCACGCTCGGCAGCGAAGGCTCGGACGTGGAAGTGGAGAAGTCGAACATCCTCCTCCTCGGCCCCACTGGCTGCGGCAAGACGCTGCTGGCCCGCACGCTCGCCAAGGTTCTCAACGTGCCGTTCGCGATCGGCGACGCCACCACGCTCACCGAGGCCGGCTATGTGGGCGAGGACGTGGAAAACCTCCTCCTCAAACTGCTCAACGCCGCCGACTTCGACATCGAGGCGGCCCAGCGGGGCGTGCTCTACATCGACGAGATCGACAAGATCGGCAAGACGAGCCAGAACGTCTCGATCACCCGTGACGTCTCGGGCGAGGGGGTGCAGCAGGCGCTTCTCAAGATGCTCGAAGGCACCGTGGCCAACGTGCCGCCGCAGGGAGGCCGCAAGCATCCCGAGCAGCAGTACATCCAGATCGACACCTCGAACATCCTCTTCATCTGCGGAGGAACGTTCGTGGGCATCGACAAGATCATCGGCAAGCGGCTCGGCCGCAAGACGATCGGCTTCGGTCAGCCAAGCGACATGAAGGGCGACCCCACCCTGGCCGAGCTGCTCCCGCAGGTCGACTCCGACGACATCCTCGAGTTCGGCCTGATCCCCGAACTCGTCGGCCGTCTGCCCGTAATCTCCTCGCTCAAGCCGCTCGACGAGCACGCCCTCGTGAAGGTGCTCAAGGAGCCGAAGAACGCGCTCGTGAAGCAGTATCAGAAGCTCTTCGGCATGGAGAACTGCCAGCTCGAATTCACCGACGACGCCCTCGCGGCCATCGCCCGCAAGGCCATGAAGAAAGAAACCGGCGCCCGCGGCCTGCGGTCGATCATCGAAGACGTGATGCTCGATCCGATGTTCGACCTCCCCGACCACTCCGGCGGCTCCTACATGATCACCGCCCGCAACGTCGAAGGCCTCGACCCGGTCGTCCCGCTCCGCGAAGCCCGCCCGAAGAGCGCCTGACACCGCGTGGCGACTCCGGCGCCTACGAGTTGGGGAGGCGAGGGGTTACCCCTGCCGTTGAGCCGGCGTATTTGACCAGCGCAGCCATGGATGGCGCAGCGCAGGCAAATCCGAGTGAGCGGAGGCCTGGAGGGCCGGAGTGAACGTCCGGCGAGACGGTACGGGGTAACCCCGAGCCGGCGGGACGCCTGTCCCACGCAGTTCAGTACGTGCCGGCGGCCGTGCTGCCGTCGAGGATCGCCGCGGCGTCGCCGACGCCGAGCCGCGTGCATCCCATGTCGAGGTACATCACGGCGTCGGCCCAGGTGCGGATGCCGCCCGAGGCCTTCACGCCGAGGCGGCTGCCGACGGTGTCGAGCATCAGCCGTACGGCCTCCGGCGTGGCCCCGGCCGTGCCAAAGCCTGTCGAGGTCTTCACGAAGTCTGCGCCGGCCTCCTCGGCGAGCCGGCAGGCCGTCACGATCTGGGCGGGCGTGAGAGAGCAGGTCTCGAAGATCACCTTCACGAGCGCGGCGTGCGGCCGGGCTGCGGCGACGACGGCAGCGATGTCGTCGCGCACCCGCGACTCGTCGCCCGAGAGCAGCGGGCCGAGGGCGATCACCACGTCGAGTTCCTGGGCACCGTCGGCGATCGCGAGCCGTGATTCGAAGGCCTTCGTTTCGGTGCGGTGGCTGCCGTGTGGAAACCCGATCACACTCGCCACCACGACGGGGCTGCCCGCGACGTGCCGCACCGCGTCGGCCACGTCGGCCGGACGCACGCACAGGCAGCCGACGCCGCGGGCCACGCACATGGCGGCGTGGGCAGCAAGGTCGGCCGACGTGAAGCTTGGCTTCAGGACGGCGTGGTCGAGGAGGGCGGCCACGTCGGGGACGGTGCGGGCCGGCATCGGTCAGGCGGTCTCCGCGAGCCGGCGCAGGGCGGCGATGCCGCGGTCGAGCGTCGCGTCGGTCACTGTGTAGGCGATGCGAAAGTGGGTGTCGGCCGCGCCGAACACGGCGCCCGGCACCAGCAGCAGTTTCTCCTCGGCGACGGCCCGTTCGGCGAAGGCCTTGCCCGATCCGCCGGGCGCCTCCGGATAGAGATAAAACGCGCCGCCCGGCTGCACGAAGCGGTAGTGGCCGCGGAGGCCGGCCATGAGCAGGTCTCGCTTCCGCCGGCACTCGGCCAGCGGCGCCTCCATCGGGGCGTCGAGCGCGGCGATCGCCGCCCATTGGCCCGCCTGCGGAGCGCAGACGAACGTGTATTGCTGGAGCATCGTGCAGGCGTCGACCACCGGCTTCGGGCCGTGCACCCAGCCCACCCGCCAGCCCGTCATGGCGTGCGACTTCGAGAAGCCGTCGATCACGACGACGTTGTCGGAGTGCAGGGCAGGGGAGGCGAACGGGGCGTCGTAGCAATACGAGCGGTAGAGCTCGTCACTGAGGATCGTCACGCCCCTGTCATCGGCGAGCCGGGCCAGATCGCGCACGACGTCGGCCGTGGCGACCACGCCGGTGGGATTGGCCGGCGTGTTGAGGAGGATCACCTTCGTGGCGGGCGTGATCGCGGCCGCCACGCGATCGACGTCGATCTGAAACGAGGGGGCGGTGTCGAGCACCACGCACCGGCCACCGAGAAACTCCACGAGCGGGCGATACATCACGAACGCGGGCTCGAACACGATCACCTCGTCGCCCGGGTCGACGAGCGCCATGAGGGCGAGGTTGAGCGCCCCGCTGGAGCCGCTCGTCACGCACAGCGAGCGATCCGGCTGGCCGAGCTCGTCGCGCACCTGAGCCTCGAGCCGCTCCCGCAGCACGGCGATCCCCTGGGTGGGTGTGTAGCCGTTCTTGCCGGCGTCGATCGCCTGCTTCGCCGCTTCGCGGGCGGCGGGGGGCATCTCGAAGTCGGGCTGGCCGATCGAGAGGTTGATCGGGTCGACGAGCTTCGCCGCCAGATCGAAGACCTTGCGGATGCCCGACGAATCGAACGCCCCGGCGCGCCGGGAAATGAGCCGTTTGTGCACGATGAAAAGTGGCCGTCAGCCAGCAGGCTTGAAGAGCTTGTCGAGCGCCTCGCCCAGCTTCTCGCCGCGGGCATTGAGCGTGACCACGTTGCCGTCGCGGCCGATGAGAATCACCGTCGGAATGCCGCTGATGCCGTAGTAGGTCGCCAGCGGATGCCGCCAGCCCTCGCCGCCGGGCTTTTCATAGAGGATCGGCCAGGGGATCTTCTGGTCGGTGACGAACTTCGCGAGCGTCTCACGGTCTTCGTCGAGACTGATGCCCACGACTTCGAAGCCCTTGTCGTGATACTTCTCGTATTGGGCGAGCACGTTGGGAATCTCGGCGACGCAGGGGCCGCACCACGTGGCCCAGAAGTCCACGAGCACGACCTTGCCGGCGAGCGACTTCTGGTCGAACGGCTGGCCATTCAGGAGCGTGCCGGTGATCTCCATCGGGTGGCCGAGCAGCGAGAGCCGCCGCAGCGTGCCCGCGAAGCTCTCGCCCATCGCCTTCACCTGCTGGTTCGTGCTCTTGGCGAACAGGGGCCCAAACGATTTGTAGGCCGCGGCCGCCAGTTCCTCGCCGCCGGGCAGTTGCTCGAACGCGCCGGCCAGCTGCATGGCGAGGCCCGCCGTCTGCTGGTCGTTCGGATCGGCCGCGAGCATCGTGGCCACCTTCTGCACGAGGGCGGGGCCGCCATCGAGCTTGCCGCTCGCGAACACCTGCTGCGCCTCGCCCACGAGTACGAGCCGCTGGGCCTCCTTGGCGAGCTCGGGCGAGGGGCTGTTGACGAGCGACTTGGCGTAGGCCGTCATGTCGGCGGCCGCCTTCTCGTCACCGAGCCGGCCGAGCAGCATCAGGCTTTCGAGCTTGAGCGTGGCAGCCTCGTCGTGGAACTTCTGCCCGGGCTTCACCTGTCCGAGGATCTTGTCGGCGGCCTGCACCGACGCGCCGGCCACGTCGCGCATATAGGCCATCATCTCTTCGCGCGACGAAGGCTTGGCGTCGGTCTCCTTGAGCCCCTGCACGAAGTCGAGCAGCTGCTGGGGCGTGCCTTCCGGCACAGCGGGCACCTTCGGCATGCCGGCGGTCGGCTTGCCCGGGGCCGCTTGCGCGGCGCCCGGCCGTGCGTTCGACTGCACGGCCCCGGGCTGCGCGAGAAGCCACGTGGCCGGCAGCGAGAGGACGAGAGCGATGAGAAGGGACGAACTGGCCTGCGGCCGGCGGGACATGCGCATGAGGGCCTCGCGGGGAAAACGGGTCAGAGTGAGCCCAGATCGTACCCCCGCGCGGTGGCCGAGGGCAAACAGCGGCTACCGTACGATCGTCCGAAACCGCACGAAGCCCCCCGCGCCGGGCGCGAGGGAGCCCGTCAGCCGCCACTTCACCACGACCGAGCCGTCGTCGCCGACGCCGGTGGAGATGTCGGCCGGCAGGCTCGACGCCGCGCTCTGCGGCACGAGCGCGAGCCGCTTGGGCAGCGCGTCGACGAGCACGATGTCGGCGAGCGGGCGGTCGCCCGAGTTGAGCAGGAAGATCGTGAAGTCGAGTTCTTCACCGACGCGGGCCGTGTCGCTGCCGGCCCGCTTGCAGAGCGTGAGCTCAGCCCGGCCCGGCTCCTCGAGCCGCAGCGTGGCCGTGCCTTGATCGGAAGCCACGACCTCGGCCGCCTGGTCGCCGACGACGACCTGCGCACCCTTGACGCACGTCCACGCCAGCGGCACGTCGAAGCCGACCTTGATCCGCGGAGTCTGCACGAGCGCCGCGACGACCGGATGCTCGTCGCGCACGCGCTCGACAGGCTGCTCGGCGTTGATCGACGCCTCGGGCAGATCGGCCTGGTCGACGGCCAGCGCCGGCAGCCGCTCTTCCACCGCGAGGCCGACGAGGGCCGTGCGGGCCAGATCCGGGCCGACGCGGTGCGTGCGAGCCACGACCGGAAGCCTGTCGATGGCCGCATCGACATGCTCGTCGTTGGCGAGGCCCTGGGGGCCGACAGGAACCGCCTCTTCGTGGGGCCGGATCAATTCGCGCACCGAGGAGAATCGCGGTGCGTAGACGCACGCGCAATTCGAGGTGACGAGCTGCACCTCGGAGGTGTCGTCGTCGTCGAGAAGCAGGGCATCGGCGGGGCGATACCGGGCTACGGTGTCGCCGGCCGTGAGGTTCTTGAGGCCGAGGCCGGCCGCGGGCCGCGCCGGTGCGCCGTGATCGCCTCCGTCGCAGACGAGGCAGGGGCCCGCCGTGGGCACACCAGGCGCCGGCAGGCAGATCGGCGTCGGGCAGTGGCCGACAGCGCACGCATCGGTGCCCATCTCGCAGGCTTGGCAGCGGCCGCCGCGGCAGCCCCGCCGTGCGAGCCGGGGCAGGGGAGGGCAGGGGGTTTCGAGGCCGACCACGCGGACCTGGTCGTCCGCTCGAGCCAGGTCTGCGAGCGCATCCGGAATTGCAGGGCCGTCCTGTGGTGCGACCTCATCGGTGACGAGCGCGGTCGAGACGTCCGTGTCGGCGGGCATTGCCGTGAGCACCGTCGTCGACAGGACCGCCGGTGCGGTCAGCGACCGGCACGACGCGAGGATGATCGCACCCGTGGCGATCGCCACGATGCGCAGCCAGCGGAATGGCACCGGTTCGTTCATCGCACACTCCCCGGCGCAGGCACACGATTGCCGATGATCACTTCCGCCACTGGATCGCCCAGCGTGAGAGCCACGTCGAGCGCGTCGTCGCCGGGCCGCACGTCGAACCACGTGGCCGGCACGATGTCGGGCGTGTCGGGATCACAGGCCGCGTAGACGACGCGCCGCACCAGCGAGCCTTCGAGGGCCGCGGCGATGTCGGCCTCGTCGATCACCACCTCGACCGGAAAACGCCACGCCTGCCCGGGGGGCGCTGCGAGCTTGGCCAGCACGCGGACCGTCGGATAGAGCTCCCGCTCGGGAGCGGCGGCAAACCCGGCCAGCCGCAGCCGATACGGCTGCCCGACCACCAGGCCCATCCGCAGAGGCGCCGATCGCAGGGGCGACCAGCCGGCCGCAGTCTCGATCGAGATTGCGAGGCCCTCCGGGCCGCTGATATCGACCGGCTGCACCGCATCGGGCAGCACACCTTCCGGACAGGGACCGGGCTGCAGGCGCCCGCGTGCGCCAATCGCTCCCGGTCTTGATTCGCTGGCGGGTGTCTCCATCGTGATCATCTCGGCATCCTCGTGGGCATGGCCCACAGAGGCGATCGAGGCGACGACGACGGTTGCCAGCAGTCCGCGGGCAGCCCGCAGCACGGTCCCTGTCCGGAGGGTGGTGGTCGGTGTGTTCATTGCTCCAGGTAGTCGCCCGGCTCCGGCGGGCAGAGGCCGGCGGCAGCGTCGGCATCGGGCCCGCCATTGTCGACGAATCGCTTGCGATCTTCGTGAGGCTGCCGGAGCTTGATGTGCGGCACGTCGGCCCGCTCCGAGACGTAGGCGTGTCGGGCCGGCTTCGGATAGCTCAGGCCGGGCGACTGCTGCACGTGCAGGCCCATCTGCCGAGTCGGCGGCGGAATGTGCGTCTTGGTGTGGTTCGTGATCGTGTGCTTCTGCAGCCCGGCCGGGATGCCAAGCGGGATGTGCGCGGGCCCGGGCAGGCCGATCGGCGTGCCGGTGATCGGCATGCCATACTGCGGGGCCGTGGCCCCGGCGATGAAGGCCGGCGGCAGCTCCGCGGGATTGCCACCGACGGGCATGCCGAGTGGTGCAGCCACGCCGATCGGGCACGGACCACCACCCCCTCCGCTCCCATCGCCGCCGCCACCACCCATGCCGGATCCCGCGGCTGCATAGCCGCCCGCCTGACCGCCGGGCGACTGCAGATCTTTATTGCCGATGCGGATGATGGCGAGGATCGAGCCACGCCGGTCGGCCTCGACGACCGGATCGACGCCCGGATCGAGCCGCGTGCTGACGAGCGTCTCGACGCCGGCCACGGCGAGCTCCTGGTAGTCGGGATCGGGGAGGTAGACGACCTTCGTCACGAAGTTGCCTGCCGTGACCTGATCGAGATCCTCCTCCGTGAGTTGGAACGGCACCGCGTTGTGGTCGAGGAAGGCCGCGGTCCGCGGAGCGACCGGAGCGACCTCGATCGTCGGGTAGAGCTCGAGGCCTTCGGAGCCCGGGATGTCGGTGACCTTGAGGCGATAGATAGCGCCCTGCGGAAAGTCGTAGCGGCCGGGTGTCACGAGCGGCTCGGAGTCGAAGCCACCGTAGGAACTCACGTCCCAGCGCACCTGCATGCCATCGGGCCCGAGGAAGCCGATCTGCGAGGTGGGGCCCATGATGCCGCCGGGCATGCCGCCGCCATCACCACCCATCATCGCACCGGCATCGGCGAGGGCGGCCTCGTACGACGCCGGCACGATCACGCCAGGGCCGGGGCCTTCGACGCCGGGCCCGGGGTGCTGCAGCATCGCGGCCGGCGGCAGCACGTTGGTATGCGGAGTGGCCACCGGGCGGATCTGAGCCAGCCCGGTCAGCGGTGAATTCGCCGGAATATGGCAGCCGGTCAGCGACGCCGCCAACGACAGCCCCACGAACCCTTGCAAACGCTTCTTCATCACCATGGCATCTCACCTCCAAAGCGGGCGACCAGCCGCGCGATCGCGGTCGTTCTCGTCTTGGGCCGGCCGCGCACGATGCCGTAGACTCGCGGGGTGCCACGAATCCGCACGGCATCGGCCACGGCCGACCTTCCGACCCCTTTGGTTTCGACGCCAACGGCCCGGTTTCTTTGGCAAAATCCACAAAGTTTCACTGACCGTGACGACCAGCCACCTGCCCAGATTGCCTGGATGGCGCCATCCCGTGCGCTGGACCGCGTTGCTCGCGGCCTGCGGCGTCGTGATCTTGTCCGGCCGGGCCGGAGTGGCCCGCGCCCAGGGCGGGGCTGCCGGCAGCGTCTACCAGCGCGGGGCCGACGCCAACGACGCGGGCCAGCCGGAACGCATCGTGGCCGCCGCGATCGCGGGCCTTACCAAGGCAGAATCGATCTCAGCCCGCGTCCGCCAACTCGCCCGCGTGGGCGACACCGTGCTCAAGGGCAGCGGTCGCTACGTGCAGCAGGGGACGGGCCGTGAGCAGCGGTTTCGGCTCGAAACACGGCTCAGCTCCGACACCGAGACGTTCGACCTTCTCGAGGTGTGCGACGGTCTCTTCTTCTGGAACTACCGCAAGCTCGGCATGCAGCCGGCGACGGTGCAGCGGGTCGACGTGCAGCGGGTGCACGAGCACCTCGAAAAGTTGGCACTCGGGCCGCGAGGCTCCGATGGGCCGTATGTGGGGGGTGTGCAACGCATGCTCACACTCGTGCGCGAGTGGTTCCGCTTCACGACGGCGACGGCGGACGATCTCGACGGCATGCAGGTGTGGACGATCGAAGGCTCGTGGCACAAGCCGATGCTCGCGATGATCCTGCCCGGGCAGGCAGAGGCCATCAACGGTGCGGCGGGCATCACGGCGGCCGACCTGCCCGAGGGGATGCCGTGGAGCGTGCGGCTCGCGATCGGCCGCCGCGAACTGTTTCCCTTCAGAATCGAATGGCTCGCCATTCCCGGGCCACGGCCCGTGACCGCAACGACGCCGGAGGTGGTGGCGGTGTTCGAACTCTACGACGTGCAACTCGGACAGCCGGTCGACGCGACGGCGTTCGTCTACAAGCCGGCGATCGACGGCCTCATCGACGTCACCGACCAGCATCTCAAAGACCTGGCTCCCCTGCGGCAGTGACGGCTGCGGGCACGGACGCGAGCCGGCGGGCGACGTCGATCGCCGCCAGCATGCTCGTCGGATCGGCCGCTCCGGTGCCGACGATGTCGAACGCCGTGCCATGCGCGACGCTCGTGCGCACCACCGGCAGCCCGAGTGTGATGTTGACGGCGCGGTGCATGCCCAGGAGCTTCACCGGAATGTGCCCCTGATCGTGGTAGAGCGCGACGACGCCGTCGAACGCCCCGCGGCTCGCCTGCAGAAAGAGCGTGTCGGCAGGCAGGGGGCCGACGATGTCGAGCCCGCGTGCGGCGAGTGCCCGCACCGCCGGGGCCACGAGCCGTGATTCCTCGTCGCCGAAGAGCCCGCCTTCGCCGCCGTGCGGATTGAGCGCGGCCACGGCGAGCCGCGGAGGCCGGTCGAGGAGCGCGGGGAGGACAGCGGCCAGCCGCAGGCCGGCGACGGCGATGTCGGCGGTCGTGAGCCGCCCGACGGCAGTGCGGAGCGACTCGTGCAGCGTGGCGTGGACGACGCCGAGGCCCAGCGGACCGCCCGCCGCATCCGGGAGCCAGAGCATCATCGACGCCGCGGAGTCGGGCAGGCCACAGGCCCGGGCGAGCCACTCGGTGTGCCCCGGCACGTCGTGGCCCGCGGCATGGATCGCCGCTTTGTTGAGCGGGCCGGTCACGATCGCCTGGGCATGCCCTCGGCGCACGAGGGCAAACGCCGTCTCGAGCGCGGCGATCGCGGCCTGGCCACCCGCAGCGGAGATGCGGCCGCGGGGCACCGGCTCCAGCCTGGCCACCGGCTCGACGACGAGCACGGTGTCGGCCCGCGACGGCCGCACATCGTCGGCGCTGACCGCCTCGACAGCGAGCGGGGGCAGGCCGGGCGTCGCGGTGAGCGTCGCCTTCAGGAGGTCGACCGCTGCGACGACGCGCAGCCGTGCGGCACGATGGGCCGGCGACCGGGCCCAGGCGGCGAGCACCACCTCCGGACCGATCCCGGCGGGATCGCCGCATGTAATGGCGAGCGTGGATGGAGACGAGGGGTGTGGCATCGCTATCCACCAGCCTATACTGCACCCATGGAACGCGTCTTTTCGCGGGTGGCCACGTTCGCCGTGGCGTTGCTCGTGGCTACTGCCGGCCTCGGCATCTGGCTTGGCGACCTGCACGGTCAAACCGATCCGCAGATGCTCCGCTGGGGCACGGTGCACCGGCTCTCGGGCGTGCTCGCGGCGCTCCTCGTCGTGCTCGTCAACAGCATGGCCGTCACCTATTTCATCGGCACCGGCCGGTGGTGCCGCGAGGTGGTCGAAACCTACGGCCTCGATCCGGCCTACATCGATCGCAGCCGCACGCTCAAACGGCGGGCCTTTCCCTTCGCCCTCCTCGCCATGCTCGCCGTGGTGGCGATCGTGGCCTTGGGTGGCGCCGCCGATCCCGCCTCGGGCCGGCCGGGCACGCAAGACTGGGTGACGCCGCATCTGGTCGGCGGGCTCACGCTCGTCGCCGCGATCGCCTGGCTCTTCCAGCTCCAGCTGCCGAACATGCGCCGCCAGCACGAGCTCATCGAAGACGTGCTCGGCGAGGTGCGTGCGGTGCGCAACGCCCGCGGCCTCGACGTCGACACATGATTCACTCGCCGTGCGGGTGAGCGTGGGCCCCGGCATGGACGGCGTGAGCGTACGACGACCGCTCCATCACCACGATGCCCCACGCGATCGCGATCCCGAGCGTGAGGGCAGCGGTGAGGAGCAGGCGGTCGTGGCTGTGAAATTCCACCTCGGGCAGGAGGTCGGCGGCGGCAATGCACAGGAAGGCGCCTGCGGCCATGGCCAGGGCCGCCCCCAAGGCGGCGTTCTGATTGCCGCCGAAGACCCGCAGGCTGGCGAAGAACAGCATCGCCCCGAGCGGCACGATGGTCGCATAGGCGATGTTGACGATGCGCCGCGTGCGCGGCGTCGCACCGGCATTGGTCATGAGCGTGGCGATGATCGCGGAATCGAACGGTTTGTGGAGCACGACGGCGAGAAAGGTGGCGAAGCCGGCGAGCAAACCGGTGCCGTGATCGCCGTCGGCTCCCACCGAGGCCGCGAGGGCGGCGCCGTCGGCGAGGCTGTGCAAGGCCAGGCCGGCGAATGCCCCGCACCAGGCCCACGGGCCCGACGCTGCCGCACCGCCGTGCGCATGCCCTGCGTGACCGGCATGGCCGTGAGGGTGGTCGTTGTGGTCATGCCCGCAGCCGTGACTGCCGTCGGCAGAGTGATGGGCATGCCCATGGAAGGCCCGCTCCAGCAGGAACATCAAAAAGAAGCCTGCGAGCACCCAGGCCATCGTGGTATCGAGCTGGCGGGAGAGCTCGAGGTAGGCGTGGGGCAGGAGGTGGAGCAGCCCCACGCCGAGCATCACGCCGCCGGTGAGCGAGAGCAGCACCTGCATCCGGCGGTGGCCGAGCGACAGGAACGCCACCGACGAGCCGCCCGCGTAGGCAGCCGCCGCGATCAAGAGCAGATAGCCCACGAGGCTGGCGACGGCCGTGGGCTGCAGCGTGATCGTGGCGAGGGGCGGCATGAAGCGTCGGCCGGGGTGAGGGTGGGCCCATGATGGGCCCGCGCATCCACCTGGGCAAGAGGCCGGAGCGAACGGCCTACCGGCGGTATGGCGATTGGCCCGGGAAGGTCTGGTAGGTCCGCGTGGCCTGTTCCATCTGCTGCCGCATGACTTGGGCCCGCTCGTTCCAGGAGGCATCGCCGGCGGCGAGAGCGCCGAGCACGACGACGAGCACGTAGGTGAGGAGATTCGACCAGGCTTCGGAACCATAAAACTTGAGGGCCGTGCCAAACGACTTCTTCACCTTCGGCCCGAAGAGCCCCATCCTCACGGCCCAGATCTCGTCGAGCACGAGGTGCGTGAGAAATCCGAGCAAGACGGAGCTGGCGATGAAGTAGCGTCGCAGCGGCTCCTCGGCACCGAAGGCGAGAAAGGCGATCTGGCCGGCGATGAGTGCGGCCGGCAGACTGTGAAACATGCCGCGGTGAACGGAGTGATTTTGCAGGAGCCAGGTCATCCCGAACCGGATCGCGAGGTAGATCGCGGCCCCGACCAGGATGATCGCCTCCGTCGGAAGGCCCATCTGCTGAAACCGGTGAATCATCAACAGCGGCACGACGGCAGCGGCGAACGCCACACTCTCCTTGAGCGGAATGCCCGGACCGCTGTCGAGATCCGGAAGCATTCCCGACACGGCGCACAAGCCGCCTGCCAAGGCACAGGTCATCGGCGGCATGTCGCCGATCGCCCAGGTGGCGGCAGCGTAGCCGGTACCGACGATTGTCGAGCCGGTGATATGCACGCGGAAACCGGGCACGCTGCTCTCCCCCCAGACCAACCTCGTCCGCCAGCCGGCGTGCCGATGCGCCGGCTTACGAAGTCTCGTGCGGGCTGTTCGGCAAGAGAGCCCGCGCAAAGACCTACGTCTGTTTGTTTTTCGGCATCCCACCGAACTGGCGTCAGCCCAACCGCTGTGCGTGCCCCGCATCGCGGGAACCGCAAAGTCGCACCGCGCCGCCTGTTACCGCCGGCAGTCGCCGCCGAGCAGGGAGTTCACGCTGCGGTGTTTGTGACAATTGCGAACTCTGGCGAAAATACGTCGAGTATGCTGATTCGAGACAGGCATTGCCCTATCGTCACAGATTGACCTTCGACAGCCCCGGCGCGACGCCTACACTCCCGCCTCCCCCATTCCACCGACCGGAGGCGCCTGTGGCTCTCGAAGGATATGACCTCGTCATGCTGGGCATTTTGGCCGTCGCGGCCCTGCTCGGCTATTTCAAGGGCATGGTCTGGCAACTGGCCTGGATCGCCGGCATCGTGGCGAGTTCATTCGTGGCCCTGCGATTTTCCAGTCAGCTCGCCCCGTTCTTCGGCCAGCAGGCTCCGTGGAATCGGTTCACCGCGATGCTCGCCCTCTATGCAGCCACGTCGATCGGCGTCTGGCTTGTGTTTCGCGTGATTTCCGGGGCGATCAACGCGATCCATCTCTCGGCGTTCGACCACCAGCTCGGCCTGCTCCTCGGGCTCGCCAAAGGCGCCCTGCTCTGCATCGTGATCACCTTTTTCTCCGTGACACTCGCTCCGGCCTACCGCAACCAGATCGTGGCCAGCAGGAGTGGCCGGCTCGTCGCCGAACTCATCGTGCGAGCCGACACCTATCTCCCGAAAGACCTCCACGAAACGGTCGATCCATTCGTGAAACAGTTCGAGCAGCAGTTCCAGGCGCCGACCGGAGGCATGGCTCCGCCGCCATCGACTAACGCCGTCGCGGGGCAGGTGTCGCCCTTCAAAGCGATCCTCGAGGGCGTGACATCCGCCGCAGCGTGGGCTGGCACGGACCAGGGGGGGCAGGGGAGCGCGATGGCCCAGCAGGCCGGCGGCGCCCTCCCGGCCGGCTCGAGCTGGTTCGTGCCCTCGGGCGGGCAGCCGCCGGCGCCGCCTCAGCCGATGCGACCCGCGGCGAGCTCGTTCTCGGCGCCGCCCCAGCCGTTTCCGATCGGCGCCCAGACGCCGCTGCCGGTACGCTAGTTGGGCTCGATGCGGCTGGCCAGTGCGCGATCCGTGAGGGGCTGCCCATGCCCCGGGAGCCGGCGTAGCTGACCAGCGCAGGCATGGATGCCGAAGCGCAGGCAGGTCCGAGCGAGCGGAGCCCAGGATGGGCGCAGTGAGCGTCCGGCGATGGGGCGTGGGCAGCCCCGAGTTGCGGCCAGGTAAAACGTTGCTGCAAAGCAGCAGGGCAGGTGCGGGCGGCATTTCCCGCGGAAAACAAGACCCCCGAATCGGACATAAGAGACATTATCGGACGTTGGGGAGAGGGGCGGTTTCGCCGCTGCTTGCGGCCTCATGACCGGCATTTGGCCTGGCCTCGCCTTCCCTGGATAATCGATGAGGAGGCCTCGTATGACAATCACTCGCTCACTGCCGCTCACAGCGGCATCGCCAAAACTCGCCGAACTCGTGGCCGGCATGGTGGCCGGTGAGGAGCTCGTGCTCACGGCAGACGGTACGGCCGTCGCCGTCGTTCGGAAAGCCGACGGAGCCAGCTGGCCCAGCGTGCCCGGCGTGGCCAAGGATCGCTCATTGTGGATGGCCCCGGACTTCGACGCCCCGCTTGAGGACTTCGCGGACTACATGGAATGAAACTCCTGCTGGATACCCACACGATCTTGTGGTTTTGGTGGGATGATCCGCGGCTTGGTGCCAACGCCCGTGAAGCCATCGAGAACGCCGGCAACCAGAAACTGGTCAGCATTGCGGCACCGTGGGAAGTTGCAATCAAGGTGAGCTTGAAGAAACTCGACCTTGGCGGGCCGTTTCACCACCGCGACCCCTTCGACCGGCTCCTCATCGCCCAGGGTCTGGCGGAAGACATGCCGATCGTCAGCCGGGAAACGGTTTTTGACTTGTATGGCGTTCAGCGAATTTGGGGATAACCTGCATTCGCTCCATCATGAACAAGCCTGCAAAGCCATCACGCGCGAGCAAGCAGCCAGCGGCGCCCCAACCAACCCTGGCCGACCTCGTGGCGGCCGTCCGCCGGTTTCGCGACGACCGCGACTGGGCGCAGTTTCACACGCCGAAGAACCTGGCGGCGGCGACCGCCATCGAGGCCGCGGAGCTCCAGGAGCGGTTTCTCTGGAAGACCGACGCCGAGGTCGATCACGATCTGGCCGACGCGGCCAAAAAAGCCGGCGTCGCCGAGGAGGTCGCCGACGTCGTCATGTTCGCGATGCTCTTGAGCGATCGACTGGGCATCGACCTGGCCGAGGCGATCACAGCGAAGCTCGCCGCCAACGAGCAGAAATACCCCGTCAAGCTCGCCCGCGGCTCCGCCCGCAAGTACACGGAACTCGGCGGGGGCTGAGCGGGCGATCCGGCCGCATGCCCGTCAGCGAAGCGCCATCTCGGGCGGCGGCGGGCACGCGGGATTCACCCACTGGATCACGGCGGCCCAGTTCGCGCTCTCG